>Ga0137307_101616_pt1 | contig 18965 bp, 17 predicted proteins | sample NAcewD2O_March_2_FD_97180 | JGI IMG/M metagenome (GOLD analysis project Ga0137307, IMG submission 97180) | Mouse cecal microbial communities from Vienna, Austria - N-Acetylglucosamine amended D2O_March | ecosystem: Host-associated > Mammals > Digestive system > Large intestine > Cecum | place... | reverse complement strand
CACCATTCTGGAGAGGATATTGTGCATCTTCTTCCTCCCGAGTTTCCACCGCTCCGCGAGACCTATCTCCGAGAACTGCGCCTGACCAGGCTTCAGGTTGAGCGGTCGTCGGTATGTGCCGTCATATCCGGCTGCGGTTCTCATCTCCTTCAGTAGTCCGGTGAAGATGTCGATATTCCGTATCTCGTTACCGTCATTGTCGGTCGTTGTTCCCGATAACCATTCAATGGCATCTGCCGTCAGCTTCAGGCTGATGCTTGAAAATGGATTTATATTTTGTTGCTTCATGTGCGTAATTTTTTAAGATGTGATTTTCATTGGAGATTTTATGAAGTCTGAACTTTCCGTTTCAATGATTGGCTTGGATAGGTCTCGTTCAAGTTCCTTGTTCCTTCAAAAAATAAATGGATACGGCATCATCTTTTAAGAAAAAATTTCATACTCTGTGATGATGGCAATATTGTTGAAGTCACGAAACCTTGAAAAGATAAGACAGGCACAACCGGAAAGGTAGGGAAAATGGATCTATGTATTTTCTCCTGCTTCATCTACTTTGAAGGTGCGTTATTACCCGGTATGCCCGATGTTGTGTTTGGGGTGGCGGCTGTCTGTATCTTCGGTAGGTTGCTGACAATATTTTCTATATCTTTTTTGTCAGAAGATATAGCGAGTAACACCGATGTGATGTTGATGATGTCCTCCTTCTCCACATACTGCGACACGGTTTTCATAAGCTCAAGGCTTCGGGACTGCCGATGTTCGCGTATTGCGTCAACACCTCCTGTTTCCTTGTCGCATCCGAAGTTGAGATAGCGATTGATTGCCGTGCGGTCATACTGAGGCATGGATTCTGCCGAGGTCGTGCCCTTTGCCACTGCAAGCAGGGCGCGGAGCGCATCGGACTCGTAAGGTGAGCACCCTTGAAGGAACTCCATTATAATCCGGATTTTCTTCTGGTCAGTGGTCTTATAATCTTTTGATTTTGATTCTACGGTGGTCGCGGGCTTCGTGCCCTTTGTGTTGTTTGGAATGTCTGTTACCATAGCTTAGGTTGTTAATGTGATTTTCTGTTGTTCGCAAGGTAACGCTCAGCCTCGCTGTCTATCTCGCTCTGCGATGATATGCGGATACTCGTCAGGTATGCGTCAAGGTCGTCCGGGTCAAAGAAACAGAGCTTGCCGCTCGGCTTGTACATGGGGATCACACGTCTCATCATCATCTTGCGGAAGTAGGACAGCGAAAGTCCGAGATATTCGGCTGCCTCCTGTGAGTTGAGAAGTTTACGTTTTGTCTGCATCGGTAATTTTATTATTAAGTTAATGTTTATCATCTTGGAACAGTGCTGATTGATGGTCTTGTCAGCCTTTGGATTCCGATGCAAAATTACAACTGCCGCCATAGGGTGCAATGTGGCTTCCGTGGGGAAAGGTAAAAAAAGACAAACGCACTGTACGCTGATTTTCAGTCGTATAGTGCGTTTGCAAGTTTCCTTTAGATGTCGCAGGTGGGGTGAAACGGGAGTTCTACGGGATTCTACGCCTTGAACGCCATTCATTGATGGCTTTGTCAATAGATTTGCGGTAATTCTTGTTGTCCTCGGTAGCGTGGTCGGCGCAGATGTCGGTGCGGTGCTTGTCATAGTAAGACTTGTTAATGCCGCATCGACTGAGGAACAACTCAGACCATATCAACGCCTCTTTTCTTGGGGTGATGTTCTGCGACACGGCATAGACCATATAGCATACCCTCAGTTTCTCTTTCGGCACAACAGGTATAGCCTTTGCCTCTTCCCTTACGTTAAGGAAGTTGGCAAAGTCAAGTGGCGTGCAGTTATCAAACTGGTTGTCGTTGCATACGTCGTATATCGCCATGCACAGTCCGAGTTCCACAATGTCCCGCCACTTAGAGGTCTCGAAAAGGAGATTACCGCTCATTCTCCGTTCCCTTTCTCCAGACGGTCAAGGTCGTTGATTATGCTTCCGGCAATGCCGTTCATTTTTGCGGCGAGGGCATACAGATGGGAGGCTTTGAGGGAAAAGACATATCCGGCTCGCTGGTTTTCTTTCTCATATTCGGCATAAAGTCTCTTAACCTCAATCTGCCGTGTATCGTGTTCAGCCTTAGCCTTCTCACATTCCTTCTCCATTTCGGCATAATCCTTAGAGCCGAGAGGGAGGTAGTCAAGGCGGTTGTTAAGCTCACTGTACCGTTTCCAAAAGGGATTTAGCTGTTCCGCTGCTTCCTGAAATATGGAATAGTATTGCTTGGAGTGGGCGTTGGCGATCTGTTTGAAATCCATCCCCTCAAGTCTTCCTATATTATTAAGGAGAGTGGCGGTTTCTTCTTTGAGGGAAACGGCAAACTCCCTAAGTCCCTCGGTATCTTCCGTTGCCATCCTCTCGGCTTCGTCGATAAGGACGTTTGTATCCTGACAGTCGTAGTAGAACCGTGCAATGACATTCGCCTGTTCAAAAAGCATAGTACCGTCTGTACATGTTTCAAGAATAAAATTGACTTCTTTTAACCGCGTCAATAGGTTATGTATAATCTGGTCAACCATAATTGATCAAAAAGCTATATCATTGACACTTCTTACAAATCCAATGAATTTTCATTTAACAGGAAATCATATATGCCGATTGTGGTAATCCCAGCCTCATTTCTCAAAACAGGAGTGTCTTCGCCAACGATAATGATTTTCTTGAAGGAATCGTCAATATTGCGCAGTGACGCTTCCTCCTGCTTCATCTTCTCTTCATCCGGCATCCTGTAGGCGGATTGGATATAGTAGCGTCTGCTGCCCATATTGCAGACGAAATCCACCTCAAACTGTTTCCTTTCCCGGCTGCCATCCTCCTTTCTAAGTTGTACCGGCACGACACCTACATCGACATTAAAACCACGCACACGCAATTCATTGTATATCACATTCTCCATCAGATGTGAAGGCTCTGTCTGCCTGAAATTAAGCAGGGCGTTACGCAGGCCGCAGTCAGTGAAATAATATTTATACGGGCTGTCGATATACCGTTTCCCTTTAACATCATACCGGCTTGCCTTCTCAACAAGGAACGAGTCACAGATGTATTCCAGATACGACGTAAGCGTCATGCGGTTGACTTTCGTATGCTTAACGCTCTCGAATGTGTTTGTCAGTTTGGTGGGATTCGTCAAAGTTCCAATATCAGATGCCAGGATGTTGAGCAGTTCATCAAGCATTTCTATGTTCTTGATGCTGTAACGTTCCTTTATATCCTTGATATAGGTATGCGTAAAAAGCCCTTTCAGATACTCGTTCTTTTCTTCCTCAGATGATTTCTGAACAACCTGCGGCAGACCTCCGAAAAGCATATAGGTGTTTAATGCACGGTCTTTCTGTAAGTCCATATATGGGAAGACCTCACCGAAACTGAGAGGGTAAAGCTTTATCTCATCGCCTCGTCCTCTAAAAGTAGTGATTACATCCTTGGAAAGAAATCGTGCGTTGCTACCTGTTACATACACGTCGGCATTAGGCATATTCAGATAGCTGTTGAGCACGTCCTCGAACTCGCTGACATGCTGTATCTCATCAATCATTATATAATGGACGGCATCATCAGTCAGTTTTGAGTCGATGTAATCAAGCAGCGCATCTGGATCGCGCAGTTTCCTGTTTCGTCTGTCTTCAAGATTGATCGTGATGATGTGGTCGTTTTCCACACCTTGCTCCCTGAGCCACCCTGCGTATAGGGTAGATAACAAGAATGATTTGCCACAGCGTCTTACGCCGGTGACAATCTTTATCATTCCGTTGTGTCTGCGAGAAATGAGCTTCCGCAGGTATAGAGGTCTTTGTATTATCATAATGCCCATTGTCAAATATTGTGTCTTGTCACACAAAAAGACATCGCAAAGATAGCTCAAAAAGTCTAATCGCCAAGATAACTGCGAAAAAAAATGATTTACGGTTCGTTAAAAAAGGAAACTTATTAGGTGGGGAAGATTATTTTTTGTAATTTTGCGGCGTTGAAGTTCCACTGCCGCCACAGAGGTGTCGGCTAGAGTGGATTGAAAGGGAATCCGGTGAGAATCCGGGACAGTACCTGCTGCTGTGAGTCCCACGCAACGTTTCCGCACAATGTCATTGCCCCTCGCGGGGTGAGAAGGCGCGGACAACGGGGACGAGTCAGAAGACCTGCTTCAATACGATGCGATAATGTACCGCGGGCACTCGGCGATTATCTCAAACAGTATTGGCAAGGCTTTGGCTTTCCGCCGATTTCCGTTTAGGATATACATATACCGTCATATACCCGATTGGTTACGATTATCAAGTCGTACACAATCGGGTAACTTTTTTATTAACAATCTGCAAACTCTAAAACTGTTTAGTTATGAGAAAACATTTTACTAAATTCTTGGCTCTGACGACCGTAGCGGTCACAGCAGCCGTCTTCACCGGATGTTCCAGTGAAGATGAACCATTCGCCGACTTTGAGAGCAAAATGGAGGTTGAGAACCCAGTTAGTCGTGCGGTCGTGCAAGGCGATTCAACAATCATCACGTTTGATGATTTTGAATCAACCATGATGGCAATGCCCACTTCTTATGGTGCAAACTATTACGGTAATACCGGAAGCTATGCTCAGGTAAAGCAAATTAAAGATCCTTCTGGCATCTTTGAGTCATTAATCAATGTAATTGGTGGTTCTACCGCCTTCTATAATGGCGGTCTGGCTCTTTCTAAATGGAACTATCGGTCGAATCCTGGTAATGGTGCCAATATTACCGGTTCTGGAACTGGCGATTGGTGGTATTCATATAACAATCAGATGAGTGTGTACAACACCACTTCAACTGACGGAGCTAATGTTAATGCAGGTCATAGTGGCAATAACTTTGCAGTTGTATATGGGTATCAGGATTTTTACAATTCACAGTGGATGGCTAAGCCTTCTTTCTCTTTTATCCGAAAAAAAACTCTAAAAGGTCTGTGGTTTTGTAACTCTTCCTATACATATGGAGTGATAATGAAAGGCAATCAATTTGGCGCTTCTGGTGTAGCTACACCTTTATCAAAGCAAGTTGATGGTAATGGAAATTATATTGGCTATTTTCAAGTTGAATTAGAATGTTATAATGAAAATGGTGAACTGTTGGCCACCTATGTTCAAACTTTGGCAGACTACAGAAACGGGAAAAAACAAGATCCTGTTACCACTTGGACGTACTGGCCAATTAATCAGGCAAATGTAAAAACCGTAAAACTGAACTTCTCTGGTTCGGATACGGGGGACTACGGTCTGAACACTCCAGCCTATATTTGCCTTGATGATATTACTATTGAATAATCTAACTATGGTAAGCAACTTTGGTTAATCCTATTGTTGCTTACCATATTTGTATTTTAAAGAAACAATGCGAATCCCAAGTGTAACCTTATGTGTTTTACTTTGCACCTTTATAAGCTCTTGCAATAAAGATGATATAATTGTTGATAATGGAACTTTAAAACCTATTATCATCCTTGATAATGTGAGTGGAGTTTATAATGTTAAGGTGGGTAAGGAATTAAGCATTAGTCCTACATATAGGAATGCGGATGATGCTTTGTTCTCTTGGACTATTGACGGAAAACTTGTATCGAATCAAAAAGCTTTTTCTCATACATGGGAAGAAGCGGGTGATGTATTTATCACATTGCGAGTTGATAATGAAAATGGATATGCCGCAGAAGAACTTAAGGTGGAAGTAAAAGATTTACTTCCACCTGCCATTAATTTATTCATTCCCTCAAAAGGACTTAAAGTTCAAAAAGGTCATGACCTGCTTCTCGCACCGGAGATCGCCAATCAAGATATAGGAGATTTCAAGATTGAATGGTTAAGAAATGGAATTGTTGTGTCGGATAAACTAACCTATATATTTAATGAAGAAAATTTAGGTTCATATCCGATAACTATTAGAGCTTCAAATGAAGATGGGCTTACTGAAGAAGAGCTGGAGATTGAAGTAGTAGAAAATATGCCATATTCGGTTTCTTTTCAAAAACCGTATTATAATGCAAAAGAAACTACCAAATTTACTTTTGCAGGTCGCTCTGTTTTCTTAAAGCCTCAATTGGAATACTTTGACAATCCCGCTTTTCAGTGGGCCGTCAATGGCAAAGCTGTAGAAGGAGCTACTGAACCATTATTAATATTTACTCCTGAAAAGGACGGTGAGTATCTTATTTCAGTTGTAGTAACAGAAGAGGAGAATGGAATTTCTGTTGAATCAAAAATTAGAGTTGTATGTGAGCCTGGAGCACAGTCATCAAGATATCGAGCAGCAAATACCTCCAGCTCAGCTTATTCAACGAATGTCTTTGAATTTTTACCTGCACCCGGGCAATTTGTGAATGAAACGAATTCCGGCGGGTTCAAAGGTGATGAAATAACTTTTAATGCTGCAAATCAATATGCTGCAGAGCGACTGGCAAATAAAAAGTACGTTTCCCTTGGTTCTTTTGGAGGATACGTTATTGTCGGATTTGATCATAGTATTCCCAATAAAGGCGGATATGATTTTGCAATCCAAGGAAATGCTTTTTTAAGCGATCAAGGAGGAAGCAATGAGCCCGGCATTGTTTGGGTAATGCAAGATGTAAATGGGAATGGTCTTCCAGACGACGAATGGTATGAGCTTAAAGGTAGTGAGACTGGTAACGGTTCAACTATTCAAGATTACGAAGTAACATACTATCGTCCGGCGTCCGCACACTCAAATGTTTATTGGACTGATAATTTGGGAAATTCTGGGTCTGTTGATTACAATTCGTATCATCAACAGAGCTCTTATTATCCTCTTTGGATGAATCAAGAATCATACACACTGACTGGCACGAGATTATTGCCAAAAAATATTCAGATCCCATCTTCCGGTTTTTGGAATAACCAAGCCTATGAGTGGGGTTATGTTGACAATATAGGTAGTGATTGTATTGGAGGGGACTCCTATGATGGCACTGGTCAGATGAATGGATTTAAAATATCAAATGCCATATTTAAGGATGGAACACCAGTCAAACTGGAATATATTGATTTTATCAAAGTTCAGTGTGGAGTATTAGCAAAGAGCGGTCCACTAGGAGAGATTTCTACTGAAGTATTCTCTTTTCAAGACTTAAATATTAAGTAATAAGCAAAAAAATACAATATGAAAACAATCAAATTTAACTTGCTGTTCAGCCTATTCTTCTGCATTTTTGCTGTCGGCTGTTCTGACAAAGACGAAATTCCAGTTGATGCTGATGATAATTATATCACATCAGTGGTACTTAGTGTAAATGATAAAACGTATGAAGCGGTAATTGAAAACAATACAATTACTGTGACAGTTCCATACACGGTTTCACTTGATGGAGCGAAAGCATCATTCGCTTATACACCATCAGCAAAAATATTCCCGGACCCGGCAACCATAACAGATTGGAATACTGAACGCACTTTCCGTGTAACTTCTTATAATGGAACTATAAATGATTATACTTATGTTGTTGTGAAGGATGAGATAAGAAGTGAAGGAAATGTTGAACTCAAAACACCCTCAGAAGTAGCAGCCTTTATTGAATCCGGTGTAACAATCATAAAAGGGAATCTTATTATTGGTTCAAACGCTGAAAATGCCGAAATAATCAATGATATAACAGGATTAAGCATTCTTAAGGAGGTTGAAGGAAACATCATAATCAAGAATAGCTTTACTGGCGGTACCCTTACTGGTCTTGACAATATTACTTCGATTGGCGGACTTCTTATAGGAAGTGAAGAAAATCCATTACAGGATACGTCCTTGGAAATGATTTCTATGTCTAAAATAAAGAATGTTACAGGAGATATACAAATTTATGGCTCAGGAGCATCAATAATTGAATTCAAAGAACTTGAAAAAGTTGAGGGTAATGTTATTTTCAATGAAAACACAAAACTTACACAAATATCGTTACCTCTACTTAAGGAAACAGGATCTCTTGAATTTAAGGTTTTACCACGTGAATTTTCATCAATATCTGTACCCGATATTGTTACAGTAAATGGAAATTTATCAATAGAGAGCATATATGGGGAAGTGGAGACTGCCGGTATGAGATTCTTTATGGGTAATACCGAGTTAAAATCTATTGAAGGGTTCGATAAATTAACATCAGTAACTGGAGTATGGTCCATAAAGAATTTTGATGTTCTTGAGAAGTTGCCCAAGTTGCAAGGGTTAAATCAGCTTGGAGGCGTAGTCATCAGACAACTCGCTCTAATTGAATCGCTAGATATTAGTAATGTTAGTTTTACTTCATCTTCACCTACACATCCTTGTATTACAATTGAATACTGTAATAAGTTCAACAATTTGATAACTAAAGAAGATCTAACCGATGTGGATGTTAGGATTATCTCGTTAAACACTGCTGTAAAAACAAATTTCACAAAAATAAACAACTTTTATTATGAAGCTAATATAGATACTTTTGAGTCTTCTTTACAAAGTATAACGGGGAATTTGTCAATCATTCAAATTAGCGGTCAATCTTCAAAGAATACTATTGATTTATCTGGTATTAATTCTATTCCAGGTTATTTATTAATAACAGGTTTTTCTATTACCAGTGTAAAAGCCAGTAATCTTAAAAGCATTGGTGGACAGTCTATTTTACAGGTTGGAGTTGATGCTATATTAGATTTTCCCAGTTTGACTACGGTATGTTGTGCATCGTCTCCAGAGTACATAGAAGAGGATCTTCTCCCTGGATCACCAGTAAAAAATATTGAGTGGGGAGCTTTTACCGTCTTTTTGGACGGGGCAATTACTGATTCATTTTTCCCTGTTTTAAGTCATATTGGAGGCACTGGCTTAACTTTGTTTAGAATATATGAATCTGCTTCATTTCCAAGTCTTGAAGTTATTGACGGGTCACTTAAATTTGGCATGACAACAGATTTCATCTCTTCAGATCATCTGAAGTTTCCAAAATTATTAAAACTTTCAGGTGTGCATTTCGACACCGTTAGAAAATTCTCTGACTACACGTTCTTTAAGAAATTCATTGATGACGGTCAAATAACAGAATCTAATTGGAAGATTGAAAATTGCACTTATAATCCTACATATCAGGATATGAAGGAAGGTCGTTGCAAACCTGCTGAATAAAACTCAAACAGTTAAAATTTTTCTGCCAAACCTCGGCTCGTATATTACCTTGAATAGCGGGTCGAGGTTTTAAAATTATTAGAATGAAATTCAAACCGAAACTCTTATATATCCTGACCACTCTGCTGTCGCTCACCCTCGCTTCCTGCATGGAATGGGACTATGGCGATGTGGTAGAAGACTTTAATGCAACAGGCTCCGGACTTTTCATTACCAACGAGGGTAACTTCCAGTATGGCAATGCGACGCTTTCCTATTATGATCCGGCAACGAATCAGGTTCAGAACGAGGTGTTCTTCCGTGCAAACGGTATGAAACTCGGCGATGTTGCTCAGTCCATGAGCATATATGACAACAAAGGGTGGATAGTGGTGAACAACTCCCATGTCATCTTTGCCATCGACCTCAATACGTTCAAGGAGGTGGGACGTATCGAGGATTTGACCTCTCCGCGATATATCCACTTCCTGAGCGATGAAAAGGCTTACGTCACGCAGCTTTGGGACAACCGCATCTTCATTGTCAATCCCAAGAAGTATGAAATTACAGGCTACATTCAGGTGCCTGACATGACGATGGAGAGCGGCTCAACGGAGCAGATGGTGCAATACGGCAAATATGTGTATTGCAACTGCTGGAGCTACCAGAACCGCATCATCAAGATCGATACCGAGACGGATAAGGTGGTGGACCAGCTGACGGTCGGCATACAGCCCACGTCCCTTGTAATGGATAAGTACGACAAGATGTGGACTGTGACTGACGGTGGATATGAAGGATCTCCATACGGCTATGAGGCTCCGTCACTCTACTGCATCGACGCGGCAACTTTCAAGATTGAGAAGCAGTTCAAGTTCAAACTGGGCGACTGGCCCTCGGAGGTGCAGCTCAACGGCGAACGTGACAAGCTGTACTGGATCAACAATGACATCTGGAGTATGGACGTGACGGCAAACCGTGTTCCTGTCCGTCCTTTCCTCGAATACCGCGACACGAAGTATTACGGACTTACCGTAAATCCTGTGAACGGCGAAGTGTATGTAGCCGATGCCATCGACTACCAACAGCAGGGCATGATCTACCGATACTCGCCCGAAGGAAAACTGATTGATGAATTTTATGTCGGCATAATACCCGGCGCATTCTGCTGGAAGTGATGGAGGCATTAGGAAACATATATCATCTGATTTTTCAGACAAGAGACTTTGGAGTTGCGATACCGCCTCTCCACAGGGATGAATTCTTTGATGCCATCGCACTTCTCTTCAGCAACCGCCACTGCCCGGTTTATGCCGTCAGAGGAGATATGCACCATGTCCATATCCTTACAGAAATCCCGCTCCGCAAAAACGTGAAGAAGCTGATTGAGAAAATCAAAAATATCAGTTGTTTCAGGGCTGCCGGCATTCTGGATATGGAAAGATTCGGAGGATGGCTCAAATGCTGCCTGTCCTTTATTGTCGAACGTGACCGGCTGCCGTTCTGGGTCGATTACATTGAACAGCAGGATACCATACACTCTAAAATGAGCTGGATGCAGGAGAAACGTCAGTTCATGAACTATAATCTTTTTTAAGCCGCTATTATGAGAATATATCGGTCATACATATATCTTTTTCTGTGCATTTTGAATTTCGCATTTAGCACAAGAACTTACGCACAGTCAACACAGAGGATGAACAATCTGCGTGAGGTCGTGGTGTGGGGCAAACGCCCGATGAAGGATATCGGAGTGCAGAAAACAACATTCGATTCCATCGCCCTCAAAGAGAACATAGCCCTATCAATGGCGGACATCCTTACATTCAACTCTTCTGTTTTTGTCAAGAGCTACGGTCGTGCCACGCTCTCCACTGTCGCCTTCCGTGGAACCTCCCCCAGCCATACGCAGGTGACGTGGAACGGCATGCGCATTAACAATCCCATGCTCGGCATGACAGACTTCTCGACCATTCCGTCCTATTTCATAGACCAGGCATCGCTGCTCCACGGCACATCATCGGTCAACGAGACAGGCGGAGGTCTCGGCGGTCTGGTCAGACTCGGAACTATTCCCGATGTGGCGGAAGGTGTCAATCTGCAATATGTGCAGGGAGTGGGCTCATTCAGCACATTCGACGAGTTCGCCCGGTTTACCTATGGCAGTGAACACTGGCACGTTTCAAGCCGTGTAGTATATTCATCTTCACCAAACGACTACAAGTACATCAACCACGACAAGAAGGTGAACATCTACGACGATGACAAGAACATAATAGGTCAGTATCATCCGACGGAACGGAACCGCAGCGGTGCCTACAAGGATTTCCATGCGCTGCAGGAGGTGTACTACAACACCAACAAGGGTGACCGTTTCGGATTCAACGCATGGTACATCAACTCCAACCGCGAACTGCCGATGCTCACCACCGACTACGGCAACGAGCGCAACTTCGAGAACCGTCAGCGTGAACAGACCCTCCGCAGCGTCCTCTCATGGGATCATCGGCGCGATGGCTGGAAATTCGCGGCAAAAGGGGGATATATCCACACTTGGATGGCGTATGACTACAAGCGTGAGGTCGCTGAAAACAACTGGTCGTCCATGACACGCTCACGAAGCAGGGTAAACACATTCTACGGTCAGGCAGAGGGTGAGTATAATCCTACGAGAAAATGGTATTTCACCGCCAATATTTCGGCACATCAGCATTTTGTCCGCTCCGAGGATAAGAACATTATCCTTCAGGATGGTGACAAAGCCGTTGTCGGTTACGACAAGGGTCGTATTGAACTATCCGGTTCCGCTTCAGCTAAATGGCAGCCTGCCGATCCGCTCGGACTGTCACTTGTGCTACGTCAGGAAATGTTCGGAGACAAATGGGCCCCCGTTATCCCGGCTTTCTTCATCGACGGTCTTCTGTCAAGGAAAGGAAACGTCATGCTGAAAGCGTCCGTATCACGCAACCACAAGTTTCCTACGCTCAATGACCTCTATTTTCTCCCCGGTGGCAATCCTGACCTGAAGAGCGAGCATGGTTGGTCGTATGATGCCGGTGCTTCGTTCGATGTGGGTTGGAAAGCTCCCTTCCCGGTGTCGATGGGTGGAAGTGCCACATGGTTTGACAGCCGTATCGATGACTGGATTATATGGCTTCCCACAACCAAAGGGTTCTTCTCGCCGCGCAATGTAAAGAAGGTACACGCCTACGGCATCGAGGGAAAGCTCAATATCGCTTTCGAACCTTTCAAGGGGTGGATTTTCGACCTGAACGGGTCATATTCATGGACACCCTCCATCAACGAGGGTGAGAAGATGTCCCCTGCTGACCAGTCTGTAGGCAAGCAGCTACCTTACGTCCCCAAGCACTCAGCTTCGTTCACGGGGCGTCTTACATGGAAGTCTTGGAGCTTCCTGTATAAATGGGCTTACTATTCAGAGAGGTTCACCATGTCGAGCAACGACTATACTATCACAGGGCACCTGCCTAAGTATTACATGAGTAATGTATCCCTTGAAAAAGGGCTGAAGTTCAAACCTGTCGATTTACAGTTGAAACTGGCTGTGAACAACCTCTTCAACGAGGACTATCTTTCAGTCCTGTCGCGTCCCATGCCCGGCATCAACTTCGAGTTCTTTGTCGGAATAACACCAAAGTTCGGAAAGAAAAAGACTGAACCGAAAACGGATAATTATTGAAACAAACCAAAAATCAACAGAATATGCAAAAGTGTAAATCTTTCCTCAGTCTGTGCCTGCTCATCGTTCTGCTGGCTGCCTGTAATGGTAAAAAGACCGCTTCTATCAGCGATTTCAGCAATCAGCTCTATACCCCGGAATATGCCTCCGGCTTCAGTATCAAGGGTGCGGACGGATATGAAAGCTCCATCATTACTGTCACCAATCCGTGGCAGGGTGCGGACAGCATAACCACTCAGCTCTTCATAGCAAGAGGCGGTGAGTCTGCTCCTGAAGGATTCACAGGTCAGGTACTCGAAGGCGATGCTTCGCGTATTGTGGCTATGTCTTCCACTCATATAGCCATGCTCGATGCTGTCGGCGAAGCCGGGCGTGTGGTAGGTGTTTCCGGCATCGACTATATTTCCAATCCGGTTATCTCCGCTAACCGTGACAGTATCGGTGACGTAGGCTATGAAGGGAACATCAATTACGAACTGCTCATTTCCCTCGACCCGGATCTTGTCCTCCTATACGGAGTGAACGGTGCAAGCTCGATGGAAGGGAAACTCAACGAACTGGGAATACCGTTTATGTACGTCGGTGACTATCTCGAGGAATCACCGCTCGGCAAAGCCGAATGGATGGTAGCTCTTTCCGAGGTTGTCGGAAAACGTACAGAAGGCGAACAGGTTTTTGGAGGCATCCCTGTCAGGTACAATGACCTTAAAAAGAGAGTCGCCGATACCGTGCTCGATGCTCCCTCCGTGATTCTCAACACACCCTATGGAGATTCCTGGTTCATGCCTTCCACCGAAAGCTATGTGGCCCGGCTTGTCAAGGATGCCGGAGGTGACTACATTTATAAGAAGAATACCGGGAATGCTTCACTGCCTATCGACCTTGAAGAAGCGTATAAGCTGACTTCTGAGGCGGATATGTGGCTCAATGTAGGTATGGCAAACTCTCTTGATGAACTCAGGACATCATGCCCGAAGTTCTCAGACACCCGATGCTTCCGTAACGGCTCTGTCTGGAACAACAATCTGAAGACAAATGCCGCAGGCGGTAACGACTATTACGAATCTGCTGTTGTCAATCCCGATATTCTACTGCGCGATCTTGTAAAAATTTTCCATCCCGAACTCGTAGAAGAAGATTTCGTCTATTACAAGCAACTGAAATAGAAATTACGGAAATGCGGACAAGAGCATCGTTTCTTTTCATTGTTTTGGCTGCCCTCACGCTCTTCCTGTTCATGCTGGATCTGTCTGTGGGGGCTGTCGCTGTGCCCTTGCGCGATGTGTGGGCTGCTCTCACCGGTGGAGATTGTCCCCGGACAACGGCAAAAATCATTCTCAACATTCGTCTTATAAAGGCGGTTGTCGCTTTACTTGCCGGGGCTGCTCTATCTGTGAGCGGTCTACAGATGCAGACTCTTTTCCGGAATCCACTTGCAGGGCCATACGTCCTTGGCATAAGCTCAGGCGCAAGTCTTGGCGTGGCTCTTTTCATTCTCGGTGCGCCTCTATTCGGTCTTTCGGCTTCCTTTGCCTCACTTGGCATTGCCGGAGCCGCATGGATCGGGGCTGCGGCTGTTCTCATCGTTATCGCTGCCGTTGGACATCGTATCAAGGATATTATGGTGATCCTCATTCTCGGCATGATGTTCTCGTCGGGAGTCGGTGCGATAGTACAGATTCTGCAGTATCTCAGCAAGGAAGAATCACTAAAGGCTTTTGTCATCTGGACTATGGGGTCGCTCGGTGATGTCACCCTATCCCAGCTTTATGTCCTTGTCCCGGCGGTGATGATTGGACTGGCTGTGGCGGTTATAACCATCAAACCGCTCAACCTGCTCCTTTTTGGCGAGGAATATGCCGTCACTATGGGTCTGAATATCCGGAGTTCCCGTGGACTTCTGTTCCTGTCAACTACATTGCTTGCAGGAACGGTAACAGCCTTCTGTGGTCCTATCGGTTTTATCGGTCTTGCCATGCCACACGTCACGAGGATGCTCTTTGACAACAGTGACCATCGTATCCTCATTCCCGGTACGGTTCTTACCGGCGCGTCCGTCCTGCTGCTCTGCGACCTCGTTTCCAAGTTATTCACACTGCCTGTCAATGCTATTACCGCACTACTCGGTATCCCCGTGGTAGTATGGGTGGTGCTTCGCAACAAATCCGTTACCGCATGATACATCTCAAGGATTTCTCAATAGGCTTCGGCTCCCGTACCCTGCTCGACAAGGTGAATACGTCTTTCGGCAAAGGAGAACTGACTGCTCTTATCGGACGCAACGGTTCAGGCAAATCGACCCTTCTGAGAGCCATTGCCGGACTGAACAGACAATATTCGGGAGATATAATACTTGACGGCAAGGATATACGTACACTCTCTCCCGGAGGACTCGCCAAGTCTCTCGCGTTTGTCACTACTGAACGCACACGTATTCCTAATCTGCGCTGTGAGGATGTCGTAGCCATCGGTCGCGCCCCGTACACCAACTGGATAGGCAGGATGCAGGACATCGACAGAAACATTGTGTCGGATGCCATTCGCTCGGTAGGGATGGAGGGTTATGCCGGGCGTACAATGGATACCATGAGCGACGGAGAATGCCAGCGTATTATGATCGCACGGGCTTTGGCGCAGGATACACCGGTAATGCTGCTTGACGAACCCACCTCCTTCCTCGATATGCCCAACCGTTATGAACTCGTCTCGCTTCTTCGCACACTTGCACACAAAAAAGCTAAATGTGTCCTGTTCTCAACTCATGAACTGGATGTGGCACTTCGTATGTGTGACAGTATCGCACTGGTGGATAATGGTGCGCTTCATCATCTTTCAGTAACGGACATGGTGAAAAGCGGGCATATACAAAGATTATTCTCGTCTCCGGATTTGAGCTTTGAAGAATTGTTATGGCAGAACAGGAAATGAAATTTACATATCAGGTACAGGATTTCACAGTTACCGTCTCCACAGAGGAATACATACGCAGATACAGTAATTCCGAGTGTTTCATAAAGTATTGCAAAGAATGCCGGAATTATGGTAAGGTGTGGGTCTGTCCTCCGTTTTCGCATGATACGATGGCGGAACTGCGTCAATACGCCAATCTGTTTTTAGTAGCCACCAAGATTATTCCCGATGAAAAGAAAATCCCTTTCTCGGAAGTAAACCGATTCTTTCGCCCGGAACGACTACGTATCGAAAAGAAATTGCGGGATATGGAAATCACTTACAGAGGAAAAGCATTTGCTTACGCCGGAAGCTGCCTTTATTGTCCCGAAGGTACTTGTTCAAGGCTTGACAATCAACCGTGCCGGCACCCTGAATTGGTGAGACCTTCTCTTGAATCATACGGCTTCGATCTCGGAAAGACTGCATCAGAGCTATTTGGCTTCCCATTGCTATGGAGCAATGACGGTTATCTACCCGAATATCTCACGCTCATCTGCGGTTTATTTCATAACGCTGAGAATATTTGTAAAAACAAATTAAAAATATAGTGGCAATTCAGAATGGGTAAAAATCGCTTTCAATTATTTGAAAATCTCGTCCACACGATTTACAGCATCATCTTTCTTTTGGTCGATGATTTTTGCGTAGATTTGCGTTGTGGCTATATTCTTGTGCCCTAATAGCTTGCTTGTCGTGTAAAGATCGACATCGAGCGTTAGCATAAGGGTGGCAAAGGTATGACGGCTCACGTGGAATGTGATTTCTTTCTTCACATTAGCTGCTTTCGCCCAGTTGCCGAGAATAATGCTGACACGGCTTGTCGTAGGTAGACTGAAAACCTTGTCATCATCTGAGGCATCGCCACGCTCCGGCAGCCACTTCATAGCCTGTGACGAAAGGGGGAGATAAATCGGTGTGGCAGTTTTCTTCATCACAACTGACACGCGCCACTGGTCGCCGTCCTTATGGATCTGCCCCCATCGGAGTGCGCGGATGTCGCTTGTACGGAGTCCGCAATAACATGAAAACAGAAATGCCTGTTTGACGGACTGACGAGTGGGGCACTCTGTGGCGATCAAGCGTTTCAGCTCGTCAATCTCCAGATAGTCGCGCTGACTCTCGACATGATACACGCGGTCGTTGGAGGAAAGTTTGTCAAAAGGGTTCTCCTTGATATAATCATGTCGCACAGCCCAGTTGAAAGTTGCGCTCAGAGCAGCGGAATATGACGCTATGCTGTTGGTGGAAAGCGGTCTTTTCATCCGAGACTTATAGTCATTCCGGAGATAGTTGATAAACTCGATGCAGTAGGTCTTATCAATCTGCTTTAAGGTCACGCCATCCCCACGGAACTGCGCCACTGCTTTCCTCAGGCTTGCCAGTCCCGACGGACCCATACTCTTGCCGTTGTCCTTAATCCATTGCTCATACATATTGATAAGGTCAATCAGTTTCAACCGTGAGTGAAGCATTGAGTTTGTAACGCCTTTCTCATTGTTGGTTAGCTGTATGATGCGGTCAGCCTTCACCTTGTTGGCAAGTGCGAGATTATGCTCGTTCAATACCCGGCTTGCAGGATCAAGTTCAGGCACGATGTAGAGTTTTAGAAACTCGTATGTGCGTTTGCCGTCACGGTATATATCAAGATAGATTGACTTGTTGCCGTTCTTCAATTCCTTGAAGCGGATTCTTACAGGTTCTTTAGCCTTTACAGTTTTCTTGGGTCGTGCCATATTAAGAGAGATTTAATCAAGTTGCAGACATTTAAGTTTTTCATCCATTGATGCTGGTTGGCGGTCAACCATGCCGAGATAAGATTTCGCCGTTTTTGACGATATGCCCATCAGGGAGCAGAAGGTGGCGACCTCCGCCCCCGTTGAGAGTATGAGGAACGCGAATGTGTTTCTCGCCAGAGAAAAATTCAAGCGTTTCTCAATCCCAGCTTTCCTCTGCCATAGTTTCAATATATTGTTTATTTCCGTGTCTTTCGGCAATCCTTTGAATATCAAACCCCGGTGGTTGGTAGTATCAGGAAGCCAGCGCAAGGCATTTGACGAAAGGGGAATGAATATCTTACGAGAGCTGCACCATACAGATAACTTTCCATCCGGGGAAGTCTTCAGGTCTTTCCATTTCAGATTTACAATATCGTATGCAATTAACCCTGTGAAGATGGAAAAGAGATATGCCTGTTTGACCTGCGGACGCGATATGACAGGACACTGTGTTTCCATAAGCAGTCTAACTTCTTCGACCGAAAGAAATTGCTTCTGAGGACGCTCGCGTGTTATACGGTCATGGATTTTTACGAAAAACAGAGGATTTCGGGAGATATAACCCTTTTCAACAGCCATATTCAATGCTCCGCTGAAAAGATAGATATATGACCTTGCAGTTGTCATTTTCAGTTTGCCGTGTACGCTGTGATAGTCATATCGGAGAAAATCAACCAAACCATCGCAGTAAGAGACATCTACATCTGACAGCATAACATCCTCGCCACGATATGCTGTCACAGCTCGGGACATTCCCATAATATTGCCTGCGGTGGATTTATCACCACGACCCAGTATAAAGGTATGATATTCTTTGATTGCCTTTGCAAGTGGAACATCCGGCAAAGAAGTCTCTATCTCTACTTCTTTCTCCGAAGCGGTCAGCTCATCCATTCTGCGATGTTGAATCTCCATCGCCTTTTGCATCACAGCCTTGTTCTCAGCTTTCGCTTTACGGCTTGTCTCGGGTAACAAATACAACCTCAGGCTTTCGCGGATACGTTTTCTGTTACTGTAATAGTCAAGATAGAGGGACTTACGTCCTCCGTCTATCTCTTTGTATTTCAGGTTTACTCTTGCCTTGGTGGGATTCATGAGAATTATATTTGTTACTCTATGGTCATTTTAGAGATGCAAAATTACAAAATATTTTCAAAAGTAACAAACAAGTAGCAATTAAAGTAACAAAATTAACCTGCCAGTAGGGAACAAAGGAATCAAATCATAAATCTTAATCAAGCCTAAATATCCTATAATTAGAGTATCTACATTCTTATTTATTCCTATTACTTACACGATGTGAAGATAGTAAACATATTGTTATGTCAAGTAATGATGGGAGTTGACTTAAAATAAAATGAATACAGAATGAACTGGAGATAGTACTTCTCATA
>Ga0137307_101615_pt1 | contig 18970 bp, 24 predicted proteins | sample NAcewD2O_March_2_FD_97180 | JGI IMG/M metagenome (GOLD analysis project Ga0137307, IMG submission 97180) | Mouse cecal microbial communities from Vienna, Austria - N-Acetylglucosamine amended D2O_March | ecosystem: Host-associated > Mammals > Digestive system > Large intestine > Cecum | place... | reverse complement strand
CAATTGCATTCTGGGCGGCAAACACGGTCTCTCCCCTTGTCTCCACATTTGCCGCGGCATGCGGATAGCAGTCCTTTATCTGGTGCTGGTCATATACGTTTATGGCAAGATTCCGGTAGCCTTCGACATCATAATCCTTTGCAAGACGCGCGTGCAGAAGATGTCTGCCGCCGTAAAATGCCTTTGGCGATAAGTTGACGCGTTTCTCCCCGAACGGAATGATATATTCCACATTTCCAGTAATGTAAACCAATGCCCTGCCGAGCGCATCATCCATCTGAAGCCATACAAATGTCTCCTCCCCCGAAGTCTCAAGGATAATCCTGTCACCCGGCTCATATTCCTGGCTATACACCAGACTGACCTCATCCACCCCTTTGCTTACTGCTTTTGTGTTCATTGCTGCATCCAGTATTTTAAAACATAAATCCATTTTCTTCTCCTTTACATGAGATATGCCGCCCCGATGATTCCGGCATCATTTCCAAGCTCCGATGTGACAATCGGCGGTATCTGCCCATGCGTACCGCCAAAGCACTTCCCTTCCACACGTCTTTGCAGCTCCCTGGTCAGATATTCCTTTTACGCCGAAACGCCGCCCCCGAGAATCACAATCTCCGGCCTGAATATATTGACAATGTTTGCGATGCCGATACTCAGGTTTTCCAGGTATTCATCCACAACAAGCCCTGCCGACGCATCGTTTCTTTTCCGCGCCTCAAATATCACCTTTCCGTCAATGTCTGATATCCTTCCGCCGCTAAGTGTGCACAGCAGCGACTGCGGATGCTCTGCCGCCACTGCGCGTGCATGTTCCATCAGCGCCGTTGCCGACGCGTACATTTCAAGGCATCCGCGCCGCCCGCAGGTACACCGCCTGCCATTGCGCTCAATCGCCATATGTCCCAGCTCGCAGCCGCCCCTTAAAAAGCCGGAGAAAATTTTCCGGTTCATAATGACTCCGCCGCCCACGCCAGTTCCGAGCGTAAGCAGCACGGCACTGTCTTTTCCCTTCGCCGCACCGCATAATACTTCCCCAAGCGCGGCAGCGTCGGCATCATTTGCAAGCGCCATTGGCGTTGAGACTGCCATCCGCTCCCGCATCGCTTCCAGTATCGCAACATTTTCCCAGCCCAGATTATTGGAGTACGCCACAATGCCGCTCTGGGCATCCACCGTTCCCGGACAGGCAATTCCAATCCCCTCGCACGATTCCGGCTCTACACTGTTTTACGCAAAAGCGATGACACGGCGTCTGCCATCTGTTCAATCAGCTCATACGGCGTCTGGCTGGCGCTGGCTGTTTTTATCACACTTTTTGCGGCAATGCCCTGCTTATCCACCAGACCGATCTTAACCGACATGCCGCCAATATCTATCCCTACCCGCACTTCATTCCCCTCCTCACCATACACCGGGGCAGTACCTAACAATTCAAAAATAACCGATACATCTTGGCTTGTCTATTTCTGAACAGTTCTCTACCACATTAAAAATTCCATGCCATCCAGTTTGTGCATCGCTTCTATATAAAAGTAATCCGCATATACCATCGTGAAATGGTGTCTGCCGTCATGGTATGCCGCCGAGCAGTTCTGCACAATCGCGTCGCAGTCACGGCTCCAGTCAGCCCTTGTGTCCGTAATTGCCTTTAATATTTTTTCCGCAGGACGCAGATAAACCGCTTTCTCAATGTCCGGCACGTATTTTGCCAGCTCAATCAGTCCCCCGGCAATCACACACGCGCCGCAGGAATCTTCCAGTGCCGGCTGTGCAGGCTGCCGAAAATCAATCGGAATAATCCCATCCTCCGGAATGTTTGCGATACAGTAATGCGCCACCCTTTTTGCAGTGTCCAGATATTCCTGCTTCCCGCTGTTTGTATAACTGTTGACAAAGCCGTACAGCGCCCAGCCCTGTCCCCTTGTCCATGCAGAACCTTCTCCATACCCCTGTCCGCCATGGCTCTTTACAAATGCACCTGTCTCCGGGTCAAATTCCCCGATATGGATGGACGAGCCGTCTTCTCTGATAAAATATGTCATGACACTGTCCGCATGGCGCATCGCAGCATGACGGTATCTCGGGTCATCCGTCTCCTTTGACGCCCAGTAGAGCAGCGATATGTTAAACAGGCAGTCAATAATTGCCCATCCCCTGGTATCCTGACCAGGCAGGTCATTCCATGCCCGTATGTAATTGCCCTGCGGATTCAAACGCCCTGCCAGCAGATTCGCCGCGTGCAGCGCCGCTTTTTTTGCCGCCTCGTTGCCTGTTATTTTGTAATCTGCCACTGCTGTCGGCACAAACATAAATCCCACATCATGATGCAGCCCATAGAAATCCGAAAAAGTCTGTTCCAGCTTTTTCTCACAATCCCGCGCGATGGCAATATAGCGCTCCTGCCTTGTGTCCTGGTACAAAAGCCACATGATGCCTCCCCAGAACCCATTTGTCCACCAGTTAAGCCCGTCATCCGCATTCCAGTTTTTCGTGCTGTCACTGCGGTCGTCATAGCTGCCGTTTTCATCCGTCGTGTAAGGAATCCTGTCCTTATTCTTTTCACTCACCCAGCCGATTTTTTCCCTGATTCTTACAATCGCATCCGTGACCCACTCCTGTTTCTTATTCTCCATACCTTACCTCCAATCCAGCGGGGAGCATCCCCATATTCCTATCATATAAGATTTGACACCCCGCAGGCAATGACCTATACTGTAATCAGCTGATTTTTTCTGCTTTTTACACAAGAATTACTGCGGACGGAGGAATTTATGATAAAGGTTTTTCACTGCGGGCATGACAGCCACCATAAGAAGCCCTGTGACATCCTGCATCCCACAGGGCTTAACAACTATCTTTTTCTGCTTGTCAAACAGCATGCATGGGTGTATATTGACGGACAAAAGCACCCTGTCCAGCCAAACTCGATACTTTTATTCCCGCCCAATATGCCGATTCATTATGGCTGCGACGCTGCCGGTTACAATGATGACTGGATTCATTTTGACCTGTTTGACGACGACCGGATGCTTTTGGATTCATTTTCCTTTCCTTATTGTGACATCCTGCACCCACGCGATTTTCACAGGCTGTCCGACTACGCCAAAATGATTTCCGATGAATTTCACCTGGACGGGCTCTACCGCGAGGATATCATAGACCGGCTCATGCATATTTTCCTATACGCACTCGACGATGAATTGAAAAAGACAGCCGAATGCTCAGCTGTCCCTTCCGCCATACAAAAATACCACCGCGAATTTGCCCAAATCCGTACACAGATATACAATGCCCCCTCTGCTGACTGGTCAGTGAACCGGCTGGCAGACACATTATGCCTGAGCTGCTCCCACTTTCAACACCTGTACAAGCGCTTTTTCGGATGCTCCTGCCAGCATGATATCATACTTGCCCGAATCGCACTCGCCAAGTTCTACCTCGCGACCACGAATATGGGCATCTGCCAGCTGAGTCTCTTCTGCGGTTATGAGACGGACCTGCACTTCATGCGGCAGTTTAAACGATACACTGGCGTCACGCCGTCGGAATACCGCATGCAGACACGCAGCTCGGATATATAGCTAGGGCGTGTTTGAAAAATGCTTTCCGTCAGATGTGCGTCACAGTTTGTGGGAGATTTGTGCCAAATGAGGGGCGCATAGCGGGCTATGTAACCTGAATTTGGCGCAAATATCACGCAAAATGGGGCGTGCAGATGGCGGGAATGATTTTTCAAACACGCCCTAAAAACGCCTCCGAGCACACATACGCCACAAGGCTTCTGTACAGGCATGCCGCCTCCGGATACTCATCCTTCAGGGTCAGCAAATCCGCATGGCACACAAGCATTTTCCCGCACGCGCGCTTTATCTCATAGATAAGCCCCAGGTTATGGTTGCGCTCAAAATTGTCCATCATGCGCACAATCGGCTTGATGTCCTTTGTCTCTGCCATATTGTCCAGTATCATTGGTCTGGAATGCATGACAATCTCATACCACTGCGGGGTAGTGTATGACTCACACGCAACCCCATTTAGAGCCGGGTGCGCTGAATCAATCAATAACCCCATTGTCCCAACCGGAAGCGGTTTTCCTGCCCCCTCTGATATGGAGCGGAACATCGGATAGCACCAGAAATCCGTACAGTACTCGCCCTTTATCGTACTGTCTGGAAGCATACTGTTTTCCCTGACAAACAGCGCGACCGCTTTCCCATTCTGCCACGCATCCAGCGCAATCTTATTATCATTTGTAACACATACATTATCACAACTGGCTTCTGCACCGCCAGCCGCAAAGCTTTGATGCGCATCCTGCACTTTCGCAACAGCTTCTTCATATATAAATATGTCATATTCGTTCACAATGTCCTCCGCATTGTCTGCCGTCAGCGTAAAACGCAGGATATATTCCGCATTCTTCTCACATTCCGGCACCTTTAGCCGCAGCGTTCCCAGTGTAAAGAGTCCCCTTCCCGAAACGTCCCTACACGACACGGACTGCACGACAGTCTCACAAAGCCCTGCGTCCTCCCTGCCGTCCGCCTGCGCCCCTGCCTGTTTCTTCAGCCGCCATGTTGCCTGAACCGTTACATTCTTAAGCCCCTCCGAGCTCCCTGTGTGAAAAATCACGGAAGCCAAAATGACTTGTCTGCCCACAGAGCAATTGGCCACCGCGCAGGATTTTCACAGTCAGCTCATATACATATGGATTGTACTCATCCCACTCTTTCACCGGTTTCTCAAATTCGTAGCAGACCCCCACGCCAGTACAGGCGTCATCCTTTCTGATTGCACATCGTTTCTCCGGAAACACTTCAAGCGTCTCGATGCAGTAGGGCAAGTCCTGTCCCTTTCCCTGCAAAATCCACTCCCTGCGCGTCTCGGCTGTCTGCGTCCCAAGCGGCTCAAAATGCTCAAAATCCCTGCCCGCCTTCATCCGGAGCCTTGTCAGCCGGCAGCTGACATCCGCGCTGATATCAGACCACGCCTTGTCCGAAACAGTGTTGCAGCCGGAAAGCACCATCCTGATATCCACAGACCTGTTTTTTCTCGACGGATATATCCACATTTTGTCCACTGCGATATCCACAACCGATTCCAGATAGATTTCTCCCAGAATGCCATTCCAGTTTGTCTGCGTGTCCGGCGAAGTCATATGCCCGCCATTCGACACATAATCCGTGTTGTCCGTCATCACCACGAGCGTATGCCTGCCTGGCGTCAGCAGCCTGGTCAGCTCATACCTGTGCGCCGCATAAAAGCTGTCAAAGCTGCCCGCACACGTCCCGTCAACCCACACGGTCGATTTTCTCGTCCGCTCCATGGAGAAAAAGAAACGCCTTTTCAAACCGTCCTGCCTCGTTTCTGCCGGAATCTCTATTTCCCTTAAGTACCACGCATATCCCTTAAAATGATAGGTTTCTGTCAAATAGGAAGTCGCAATTTCTTACTCCAAAACCAGCCGGTGAATCCTGCCAATCGCCGACCTTACCGGGGCAAGCAGAATGACCACAATGCTCACGCCGGCCTCCGCAAAGATATAGATGCCGTTGTACACCAGCGAGTACGGCAGCACCCCCCAGCCTTCCCACGCATAGGAGGCAAAGAATATACAGCCCGATGCCACGGTGAACACATAGCGCCCCAGCACGCCCACAAGATAGCCCTTGAGCAGCCCGTTCTTTGCATTTGAGAAAAGCCCCGACAGCCCGAGCGCGCCAAACGCAAGAAAATAGTCCATCACAAGCTGCATCGGGTATAAGACATAAGGATCAATCAAAAGCTGCAGGACACCATACGCAAGCCCTGTCATCAGCCCTGCGCCGATGCCGAAAAAATATCCTGGCAGACAGACGACAAGCATGGACAGCAGCGTGATGGAACCGCCTGTCGGAAAGTGGAACAGCTTAATGTTTGAGAGCACCGTGCAAAGGGCAATTGCCATTGCACAGAACACAAGCTGCCGGATGGTCAGCCTCCCGCCTCCATCGTCCGTCCTTTCCCTTTTTGCATCTGCACTTTTTGCCTTTTCAGCCTGCATGTGAAACCTGACAAATGCTGCCGCAGCCACAAGCAGTATCACAATCATAGCCGCAAGCAGTCCGTTTCCAAGCGCCGTCGGGACGTAAGTCGTCTCGCCCCAGTCATTTACTACTACATTGTACAACATAAAAAAATCCTCCTTCGTCTGCGCGAGGAGGTCAGCATCATAACCATTCAAAACATTTGTTCTGAATGGTTCCAAGTATCATTATTCCCATACTGCTTCCTTACGCCGGTATTATCCGGTTCAAGTAATGAGGGTAAAGTCTCAGCGATGTGCACCCCTAGCGTGATAAAATATATTTCAACAGGAATAACTATACCGTTTCTTTATTTTTTTGTCAAGTGTTTATTGATACACTATCCGGTAATAGCTGCGCGACGTAACCAGAAACACGAGAAAATAAATTACCGCGAAACATAGCCCTCTGAAATCTGCTTATAGTAAATAATCAGCACTGTAATCATCAGAAACATGCTCCCAAGGAACAGCCCCAGGAACAAAAAGCCGCCGTTTAGTTCCATGTACTCCCCGCGCTGTTCTTCCCTTGATGTGACCATCCCTTGTGTAAATGCAGTTTTTTTCCTGCCGGCTTCGAGCGCCTCCCGCACGGCTCCTGCAGATGCTTTCCTCTCCTCCGGTGTCCCATCGGTATCTATCTCCAGATGGTACTGTACTTCATACGCCAGAAACGGCACAGCGCCACAATCACAAGCCCCATCGTCAGAATAATGGAAACCGTTCCCGCACCGCGCATTGACGCTATCCCCCTGCTTCCCTGAATGGCACGCATAATGTAAAACATCATGGCAGATACCATTCCAGTCAGAATGTACGGCAGATAAAACTGCCTGTTGTTTTTCAAGTTGGTCACTGCCAGCCTGTTCGAGAGCGCCTGCACCCTGGCACTCCCGAAACGGGTTGTATAGATTTTGCTCACATTTTTGACCTCTAATATTGGCATTTTGAAAACTTCCTTTCTGATTTCTGGTTACCAGTTATCAAAAAAGGAAAATGCCAGCCATTTGATAAGCTTACATTTTCCTTTTATTTCTTACATTGTTGTAAGGTTGCATCATTTTTTATTGATTGATTATTCAGAACTCAAGCTCTGAATAATCAATCCCAAAACTCGCCAGCTTTACTTTTGCAACTTTAATCTGATATTCCAATTCTTTATTTTCGCCTGTCTCATGTGCTTTGATTCTCATTAAATCCACATATCTATTGATTGCTACTTCTTTTTGTTCTTCCAATGACATATAATCACCTGTCTTTCTTTTAAATTGCACTGATTGTTACATTTTTATTATAACAGCTTATGGAAACACTGTAAAGCCTATACATTTCAACCTTATCACCGCTTTCCGGGCTAAACTATTATAACCTCCGCCTTCGTCCCTTTGCCCTGCTCCGATGTAATAGAAAACGAATGTCCCAGCTTGTCAAGTATCGCCCTGCACAGATAAAGCCCTATCCCTGTAGAATACTTGTCAGCGTGTCCATTGTAACCGGTATAGCCCTTCTCACAGACCCTCAGAAGGTTCTCGGCGCGGATGCCGATTCCTGTGTTCCCTATCACAATCCGCACGCCTCCTGCCGCTTTCTCCCCATCCCCGGTATTTTCATGGCTGCCAGGCTGTCCTGTGCGGCATACGCGAATCGTGACACCGCCCTGCCTTGTGTATTTGATGGCGTTCGACAAAAGCTGGTCAATCACAAAAACCAGCCATTTTTTATCTGTCCTGCCATGATATCCTGTGGCGTGTATATCGGTCCATCACATTCTCAAACACAAAATCGTTCGTCTCCGCCCCCCAGCCGTATATACTGCAATGCCATGTCGGCATACTGCTCTATCCGAAAAAGCTCGTTCTGCTTCTGCCTGCAATTTGTGATACGTGTATCATTTTCTTTCATGGCAGAAGATTCCATGTCCTCTGCCGCGAGATATGCATTGAGCTCCTCATCAATCAGCATTTTCAGTGCAAAGAACAGGAGGATGAAATAAGCGATAATGTAAATTTTACAGCGTTTCAAGTCAGGAAAAATATTCTATCCCCATAGTATCATTATAAAAGACAAGCACACCCCCGCTGCTAATACACGCAACAGCATCTTAAATCCAATACCCGCGTGTGCTTGTCACCTCTCAAAACAGTATCAAATTTCATTTCTTTCTGCTATAATAAAGCCATGTTAAAAATAATATCCCACAAAGGAGCCTTTCATATGAACCAGCCCAAAATCAGCAAAGTCCTGTTAATCGGAATCAATGCCAAATACATCCACTCCAATCCGGCAGTCTACAGCCTGAAAGCCTATGCAGACAAATATTATCCTGCCCGCCCCGGCGGCTGTTCCCTTGAGATTGCGGAGTACACCATCAACCAGCCCGTGGGTGCCATACTTGCCGACATCTATCTCCTAAGACCACAGGTCGCAGCCTTTTCGTGCTATATCTGGAACTGGACGGTTGTCCAGGAGCTGCTGGCAGAGCTTCCAAAGCTTCTGCCGGATACCGCGCTCTGGCTCGGCGGTCCGGAGGTTTCTTTTCATGCCGGCAGGCTGATACACGACTTTCCCCAGCTTGCCGGCATCATGGTCGGCGAGGGCGAGGAAACATTGCTGGAATTGCTGCGCTGTTACTGGGAGAATAACAAGCCTGTAGCAGATATCCGGGGAATTGTCTGCAAGGAAGGCTTTACCGGGGAGCGCGGACTTTTAGATATCAACCGCCTGCCCTTTCTGTACAGTCCACCCGCGCCCTGCCCTGCCGCAGATGCCCCGGATTCTGCCAGCGCAGCCCAAAGCCTCCCAGAATGCAGCGCCAGCCAAATCCCCGCTGCGTTCCAGAACCGTATCCTCTACTACGAATCACAGCGCGGCTGTCCGTTCCAGTGCGCCTACTGCCTTTCCTCCATTGACAAAAAAGTGCGCCTGCGCGATATCGACATTGTAAAATCGGAATTACAATATTTTCTCGACAATACGGTGCCACAGGTAAAATTTATCGACCGCACCTTTAACTGCAATCCAAAACACGCGCTTGCCATCTGGAACTACCTGGCAGAAAATGACAATGGTGTCACAAATTTTCACTTTGAAATTGCGGCAGACCTGTTGACAGACGAACAGCTTGCGGTGATGCGCGGCATGCGGCCGGGGCTTATCCAGCTTGAAATCGGCGTGCAGTCCGCAAACGAAAAAACATTAAAGTCCATCAACCGCCACATGGATATCAACGCGCTTCGCAATACAGTAACTGCCATCCGCAGCTTCCGAAATATCCACCAGCACCTTGACCTGATTGCCGGGCTTCCCTATGAGGATTATGACAGCTTCGCGGATTCCTTCGACACAGTGTATGCAATGATGCCTGACCAGCTGCAGCTTGGCTTCCTAAAGGTGCTGAAAGGTTCCCCGATGGAGCAGCGCGCCGGCGAATATGGCATTGTATATAGTGCAAGACCCCCTTATGAAGTGCTGTATACCAGGTGGCTTGGCTATGACGACCTGATAAAATTAAAAGGAATTGAGGAAATGGTGGAGCTTTACTATAATTCCAGCCAGTTTACGCACACGCTCCCTGTGCTGGCACAGCATTTTCCCTCGCCATTCCGCATGTATGAAGCCCTCGCCGGATACTACCGCACAAACGGATTTTTTACCAGCACGCCCGCAAGGAGCTACCGTTATCAGGTGCTGCTTGATTTTGCCTGTACTGTCGCCCCGGACAGGCGTGCACTGTTTGCCGAGCTGCTAACCTTCGACCTCTATCTGCGCGAAAACCTGAAAAGCCGGCCTGCCTTCTCGTCCGAAAACAGGCTTAACCGGGACAAAGTACGCCTTTTTTACGAAGGCGAGGAGCAGGCTCCGCAATTTCTGAAAGGGTATGACGGCTATACGGCTGTACAGATTTCGCGTATGACACATATCGAACGTTTTTCCTATTCCGTCTGGGCGGAGCATTCTGCTGACTGTCCTGCGAAATTGGAAACACCGGCGTACATTCTCTTTGACTATAAAAACCGGGATGCATTGACGCATGATGCAAAGTACCATGAAATAATGCTCATGCAGACCCCCTGTAAGTGAGGTGAGACTATGTTGCACATAGCAATTTGTGATGATGATAAGGCAGCTGTAGAAAGCCATACAGAGATTACGGAAAATTGCCTGAAAAACTGCGGCAGCATTGGAAAAGTAGAAGCCTATACCACCAGTGATAATCTGCTTTACGATATTGCCGAAGACAAATTCTTCTTTGATTTGATTTTGCTGGACATCGAAATGCCGGGAAGCACCGGCATGGAAATTGCGGAGAAAATTAAGCCGTATCTGCCGAACGTGAAAATCATTTTTATTACTTCTCATATCGAATATGCCATAGACGCCTTTGAGCTGTCCGTTTTCCGGTATGTCCCCAAAAGCGATATGGAGAAACGGCTTCCTGCTGCCATACAGGACGCAATAAAACTAATTGCGTTAGAGGATGGAAAAAACTATATTATCCAGACAAACAGCCGCCTTGAGAAAATTCCATATCGTGAAATTTACTACATTGAGCGGGATGGAAAAAATGCAAGCATTGCCGCCGCCGGCGGAATATCCAAGGTAAGGAAAAGTCTGCAGCAGGTTTACTCGGAACTGGGAGCAGATGAGTTTATATTTATTGACCGGGGATGTATCGCAAATATGATACAGATTATGCAGATTAAAGACGGCATGGCGGTGTTAAAAAATGGGGAATCCCTTCCCATAAGCCGCTCTCACCTGCAGGAAGTCAAGGAACAGATTAACCATTATTGGGGGATGCATATATGACAAGCTGGCTTATTATCTTTTCAAACATTGCTGCCGCATGTGTGAGGACGATTGCAGGCATGTTTCTTATTCATCGGCTGCTGGCAGCCAGAAAGCCAGGCAGGAACCGTATCATAATAGCAGTCTCTGGCATTGTTGTAATTTCAGCGCTATTGTCCATAGCAGGGTTACCCGACTACTATCGCATGGTCTTAGAAATACTCTGGATTGCCGTCTGCGCCAACCATTTTCAAGGTGCTGCCGCCAGAATGAGCCTTTTCGTGAGCGTTTTCTATGAGATTGCGGTTTCTTTGTGTCAGTTTCTTGTTGCGGCATGGTTCGGTGTGATATTCCATTTATCCGTATTTCCTGATTATAGCACAGCCTGCGGGCAGATTTCTGTCTGGCTGTTTCACGCACTGCTGATAGCCAGCGCACTGTACGTCAGTAAAAAGCCAAATATGACAGGAAAAGATGCGTTCCGTTTTATGTCAGTCATTGTCGTTTTCGCCTTTATCGCAGTTATCACCTTGTCACAGCAGACAATCCTTCCCATTGCGGACGACACGCTGGATATGTGGACAATTTTAGCCGTTGTTTTAATGATGTCCGTCCTGACATTTCACATGAACCGGCAATACGAGGCTGAGAAAGAGCTTGCAAGGCTAAAAGCAGAGCAGGCGGAGCTATTGGAACGCGACTACACAACCCTGAACAATGCCTATGCAGTCAACGCAAAACTATTCCATGATTTTCATAACCATATTGGAATTTTGCAGCAGCTTCTTTCTCATTCAAAGCCGGAGACTGCCATGCAGTATCTTGACGAGCTCCAGGCCCCGGTACTGGAAATGACCGAAACCGTATGGACGGGCGATGAAACAGTGGATTATATCATCAACAGTAAAGCGATAACGGCAAAAGAACGCGGCATACAGTATCAGGCACAGGTTGAATTTCCACGCCATACAAATCTACGAAGCGCCGATTTATGTGCAGTATTGGGAAATCTCCTGGATAATGCACTGGAAGCAGCGCAGCAGGTACCGGAAAAAGAGGAACGATTTGTCTGCCTTACAATACGTCGTATCAACCAAATGCTGATCATAAAAGTAGAGAACAGCTTTTGCATTCCCCCTGTTTTCGGGGACGGTACTTTAACAACTTCAAAGGAAAAAAATGGTTTGCATGGCTGGGGGCTGAAAAGCGCACAGACCGCCGCTGAAAAGTACGACGGCACGGTGCAGACTTCTTACACAGATAACATATTCCGGGCTGTTGCCGCGCTGTCCTATCAATGTATATCCGGATTACAATAAAAAACACGCCTTGCGGACAAAAACCTACCGATTGTGGACACTTCCGCACAAGGTTCTTTTTTCGGTTATGATACAGATACAGCAAAACAAAGAACATGCGGAGGAGGTAACAATTATGCGTCATGTACTGATTCGTGGAATAATGGGGCTGATTTGGCTGGCAGCGGCTATCATAAGCGGCGTGTCCGGTAACTTGGAAATGAGTTCCCTCTATGTTATTTTAGGCGGTGTATTCCTGTATTCTTCCTACACAACATGGAAGAAAGACTACAAGGGAGGCAGATAAAATGGGCACAGCTGTTCTGACCGTCAACAATTTAAATGCATGGTATGGGAAAGGGAAAATGGCGCTCGCAGATTTTTCCCTGGAATTAGCCGAACGGGAAACAGCAGGGCTAATCGGGCTGAATGGCGCCGGAAAAACAACATTTATGAAAACACTGTCCGGTCTGCTCCCTACCTTTCGCTCTGAGGGCATCCTGTTTTCCGGTAAGCCTGTAAGCCCAAGGAAACAGGCGTTCAAGCGGTGTCGTTACACTGTGTTTGCAGAGGATCATTCTTTTCCGTATTTTACATTCCGGGAATATCTATCTTATGTGTTCTCTGCTTACAAAAAGGATATCCCCGACATATCAGAGCTGGTACAAGGATTTCATTTTGGGGATTATACAGATATTCTGTTAAAAGACCTGTCGACAGGAAACCGGAAAAAGGCATTCCTGATTACTGCTTTTGCATTAAAGCCAAGGTTGCTTTTCCTTGATGAGCCGGTCAATGGACTGGATTTTCAAAGCACTGAATATTTGTACCAGAAAATTGCCGGTTATAAGGAACATGGAACAGTCCTGTTTTCTTCTCACATTTTGGAGAGCATTACTTTAACCTGTGACCGAGTATTCGTTCTGGAAAACGGAAAAATCAGGCAGACATTTGAACATGGGCAAATGAATGCCGCAGACATCCGGGAGGCACTGTGTTATGAAAATGACATTTAAGGCTTTTGCCAAAAATCTGTTTGGAGCAAAATATGAAAGACTGCAGCGCAGCATTTTCTTCTGTTTGATTGTGTTCTGGGGCTTGCATATCACAGACTGGAAAATACAAATCGCACCGTTTATTCGATACCTCATGTTAAGCACCCTTACTGCCGGTGTGATGTGGCAGACCCTTTGTACGGAAGAGAATGCCGCCAGAATGCAGAATATGCTCATGCTTCCGTTTGATAACCGGAATTTTGTTTATTCCTATGTTGCTGCCTTGGGAGCTTACACGATTTTTACAAAGACAATAATACTGTTCGTAGTCTTACTTTCGGTTTCCGACTGGAAGCCCATAGAAATTGGGGGAAGTGCAGTTTGCGCCATAAATGCAATCCTTATGACTGCTGCTATCTATTCCTTAAAAAAATACTGGTATGTGTGTATTCCCTGGGCGGTTACAGTAGTTGCAGGCATTCTGCTATTCGGAAATACGGCATGGATGCTGCCGCCCTTAATTGTCAGCAGCATATTTGCTGCCATACACTTACAGCGAACAGACGGATACATCTTTTGTTCCCAGAAGGAGCGAAAAAATTACCGCGTGAAACAGCACAGGCACTTCGCTGTATGGCGGTACCTTTTCAGGTATCTGGGCTGTCATAAAAATTACCTGATGAATACTGCTGTTATGTGGTGTGTGGCTCTCATATTGCCGTACTTTCTGGGGAAAATGGAAAACCTGTTTGTCGTTCCGATTGGCTTTGCGATTTTGTCCATAAATACCCCTGTCTGCATTCTGCTATCCTGCGACCCGGATTTCGAGCAGGCAGTTCGCTTTTTACCCGGCCAGAAGAAAGCGTTTTGCATCCCATATTGCCTGTTTATCTTTGTCTGCAATATGATTGCAAATGCCATTTTTCTTTGTGGATGGCGAAACAGTATTACTGCTTTGATGATTGTAACCGCTGTTTTCTTTGCCCTGCAAAGCGCAATTTTATCCGTACTGTTGGAATGGTTTTTTCCGATTCGTGACTGGAAAACCGAGAGCGACCTATGGCACCACCCCCGAAAATATATTGTTCCGGCAATTATGCTGTTGATTGCCGCAGCAATCCAGATATAATATTTCTCACAAAAGTTCCCTATAGACCCGCATCACGTTGCGGTACAGGATGTCGTCAATTACTTCTCGTGAAAAATGCTGCCGCTCAAGCTCCTCCGCAAGCTTATGTACCTGGGAACAGTCCTGTATGTCTAGCTCACCGCCAATGCCGTCGAAATCAGAGCCAAGCCCAAGGCACTCGTGTCCGCCCACGTTAATCATATGACGCGCATGTGCCGCCATCCGTGACACAGTAGAATGGCTGTCATTCGTTTCATTTAAAAAGCATCCATAATAATTTAGTCCAATGACACCGCCCCTGTCCGCTATTGCCCTTATCATATCATCCGTCAGGTTTCTGGCATGGCCGCACAGGGCACGCGCATTGGAATGGCTCGCGACAAAGGGCTTTTTGGTGTTCCTTACAATATCCCAAAAACCCCTGTCGGACAGGTGTGACACATCGACAATCATCCCCAGCTCCTGCATCCGCTCTATAAAAAGAAACCCTTTTTCAGTCAGCCCCTTAGAGCCGTCAAACATTGGGAAGCCTTTTTGTGTACCTGCCTCCGCGCCCAAGACTTCCGGCGCTTCTTCCAGAAACAGATTGGGCGATGCAAGCTCATTCGGGTAATTCCATGTAAGCGTCATCATCCGTGCCCCCAGCTGATACAGTTTCTCAAGATGCGCAATCTGTCCCTTACAGCATCCCCCTTCCTCTATTGTCATCAGGGCAGACATCTTTCCGTCCTTTTCGTTTTCAAGAATTTCGTCATACGTTTTTATGACGCGTATGTCATTTTTATTTTTCTCCATCTCATCATAAAATACATCCATTAATTCCTGCACATAAAGGAATGGGTCAAGCCCCTTTTTCAGGTCAACATACATGGCAAAATTCTGAATCAGATACCCCGCCTGCCGCATCTTCTGGATATCCATATGTAGATTATTATGGGAAAGCTGCTGCGGACTATCGGTCTTTTTGCTCTCCCATATCTCGGAAATCGTGTCGCAGTGCATATCTACTATTTTCATCTTGATAACCATGCCCTTTCCACAGCCTGCAGACTTTGAGCCACAGGCACAAATTTGCGTGTGAAAAATTCATTTTTCACACTATTCTCCATTCCATCAGTTTACAACTTTTTACGAAAATAAAAATACAAACCCATCTTTTTATTGTGTAATTTAAGCGTTCAAACAAAAAACATAAGAAAGAAGATGCGTTTGTATCTACCGCTTATTATACATGAAAAATTCTGTCCTGGACAGACTGAAATCTTATTTTAATGAATATTTTTCGAATGCGACAAAACCTACTTCCAGGAACCTGTTCCTCATCATTGTTTCCATACTGGCACTGGATATCTTCCGTTCTGCACGTTTTGCACACAGGCATGTACTTTCAAAACTTCCAGACACACAGGCTGGATCATGAATCCTGGAGGGATGCGACACTATCTAAAGCTTTAAAGGCAGTGCCATGCCAGCTGGATCTACAGCCGCTCTTCCTGTCCATTGATGACACCATGGTGGAAAAGGAAGGTGAAAAATTCGAGCTCTGCTCAAGGTTCTTTGACCACGCTGTGCATAACGGATCCAATTATCTCAATGGGCACTGTATGGTAAGTATCCTGTTGTCATTCCCGGTTCTGGCAGACGGTTCCATACGTTATCTGTCTGTCCCACCTGGGTACCGGCTCTGGGACAAAAAAACATCACATCTTTTACAATGTGTTTAATGCATCATCACATTCAAGAGAATGACCGCATTAATCGATGCCAGCAGGAAAGCACATTCCTCTCTAAGTCTGTGACTTCATCATACCATTTTTTCATGAAAATACAACAATGTGACAACATCACGATCTCTGCTTACGCTCCCTTTCTCCTGTATTAGAAGCAGTCTGACCATTGTATGGAAAAAGTATAATGTATTTTCCGCATCTGCTGAAAAACTGTTAGAACAATTTCATAAACTGCTATAATATATGTTTTTCACGCATTTTTCAAATCTGCGGAAACATTTGTTGGTGATATGTCCCCAAATTCCTGAGCGCGTTCCCTGCAGAAACGGATGCACACCTTTTGAACACCGAAAAGTGAAAACCTAATATCCAACAAAGTAAAAAATGCTATGCAATTCGTAGGGTTTTTGCATAGCATTTTTTGTATCCAGATTCATAATGGAATGGTCTCCAATATATTCTATTCTATTTTTTTCCCGCAGTATGGACATGTCTCTCCTTTATCCACAATCCCATACCGTATTGGAAATCCTTTCGCACAATTAGTACATCTCCAAAACAAAAATGAAATGACAAATGATGCAATCAGTAAGATGACAAAAAATGCACCTGAAACAAGGACATATGTAAATGAGCAATGGAACAGGAATAAACTCAGTAATGTAATCATCATTCCGGCAGATGCTATTCTTTCCATCCATAATGCAATAATTCTATACTTTTTCATATGATTTAATTAATATTGACAGTTGATGGATAGGCATAAGTTTCCCCCATTATATTACTGCTATTCCAGTATCTTACTGCCATTTCGAATAAATAACCATCATTATAATAATGAGGTGAACTATAGGTATAATTCCGGCTTTTTGACTCATGATATGGATCTCCATTTGATTTATTAAATGCACATACAACAGAAATTGATTCGACAAGTTGTTGTGCCTCATATCCATACCAGTACTTATCTTTAGAAGAATCATAATAATATGCCGCCTTTATATGCAAGTTCTGGTCAACTATTATTTCATTTCGTCCATTTGAAAAATAATCTGATATCATATTGGTAGAAAGACCAAATAATGTTACGGGTACCCATACATACTTTGTAACAGCGCCAAGTATCACCTGAATAGCATTATTGGCATTTGCTATTGAATTAAATACCTCCTTTGAATAAACTACCTTCCTTTTTACAGGTTGTTTATATGTAGATTCAACAATTTTTCCTGTTGGAGAACTCTTCTCCATACTGATAATCTCTTCCGCTTTGACAAACTCATATCCTTGTGACAGCAATTCCTGATGTCTTTGCATTGTTCTCTTATCCATCTCCAAAATATCTTGATATTCTTTTTCAGACAATTCATATCGAATCTCATTATCAGATGCAAAATCAGTTTCCTCTGCAGCATAAGTCATTAATACAGAATTAGCAAAACACGCTACACAAATTAAAAAAGCTATAATTTTTTTACATTTCCTCATACCAAACCTCATTTTCTTTTATACTTTTCCATCAAATTACCTTTTATATTGTCCTTATGTTTTCATACTTATCGCCCCTTTTAACTATTTTTATAGTTGTAATGCTTATGTTTAAAGGGACATACGTCCCTCTAAAGCATATCAATACACCGCTAAACCTGATACCTTTATTTGAAAATTGTTATTATTCTCGACAAATGCTGTATATGTCCCGCTCTCGGAAATCTTAAACTCATGATTCAGCGTTCCGCTTCCCGATACCGATATCATGTCTCCTGTTTCTTTATTTTTGATACCTATACGTTATGTAACCGAACTGTCATTACAATCAGCAAGAATGCTTATAGATTCACCTTTCGATTTACTTTTATACTGATATAGATATCTCGTATTCGCTTTGATTGTCTGCGTCAGATCAACGGTCGAGGAGTGTAGATCTGTCTCATGACTTCCATCCATCTCCACCACATTCCCATCATACCTATGCTCCTCTATAGATGGGTCAGAAAAATCCTGTGGTTCTGCAATGGTCATCACTTCCTCTGACCGTATCCAGTCCTCCTGCAATTTCGCTGTCTCTGCGGACACCGCCGTTGCTGGAACCAGGGCAAGTGCTGCAAGACATACGCCACTCAGTCCTATCAGCCATTTCCGTGGTTTCTCAAATCTTTTTGCAGTTACCATTTTTTGAATCCTCCTTATCGTTTGATTTTTATTCCTTGTTAACGCAAGTGTATATGCATTAACTGTCTCCTGATCTGTAAGTTTGACCAAAAAAGCGGCGTACTCTTTTTTCGTATAGTGCGCATTGTCGATCGATATACTCATATCACATATCATTTCCTGCACACAGTCCAAATCGCTTAACTGCAGATAAACCATTGGATTGAACCAGTGTATCCACGAAGTCACGAGAGCAAATATTCTCCGTAAAATATCCCTGTTTTTAATGTGCGTCAGCTCGTGTTCGTAAATCATACGAAGTTCTGTGCCTGTATAACTGCCAAACGAAAGAATAATCTGTTTTCTGACAATCCCTGCTGTTATTGGTGAATGAAGACGGTCATTTTGGCTAAGTGACACATTGACTACCCCTGCCTGTCTCCTGCACTCCTCAAATATATCAAGATACAGCGAATCCTAAACTGGAACATTTCCCTTGAACAACATTGTCAGTCTACGCATTTTTATACAGGTTCTCCCCACAGACAACAAAAAACCCGACAGCCATATGATTCCCACAAAATTAAAAACCGCAGTCATTGATGGCACTGACGAGCACACAAACTCGCCAGTGTACCCTATCCCACCATTGTACAGTGATATTCGCGGAATACATACACATATAAATGAAATCGGCTATAATAGACACTTCTTTTTCTATATCAAATTTGTGCTTTTTTTATTACACCTGTTTCAGGTATCTAAACCAACATTTTTCCCTTCTCCCTTGTACCTATGACACTTTATTTAAA
>Ga0137307_101600_pt1 | contig 18985 bp, 17 predicted proteins | sample NAcewD2O_March_2_FD_97180 | JGI IMG/M metagenome (GOLD analysis project Ga0137307, IMG submission 97180) | Mouse cecal microbial communities from Vienna, Austria - N-Acetylglucosamine amended D2O_March | ecosystem: Host-associated > Mammals > Digestive system > Large intestine > Cecum | place... | reverse complement strand
AAGCAGGAGGGATACCCGCCGGTACATCACAGCCGGATATACAGGGAAGCGTATCATCCCCATTATCGTTTGATCAAGAAAGAGTATAGCGACTATTTTCCGATACTGTTTGAAATATACAGGCTGGCCGTGAGAGATAAACCAGCAATAATTGCCATTGACGGGCGGTGTGGCAGCGGCAAGACGTATCTGGCAGGCGTGGTTGGTAAACTGTTTCCTTGCAATATATGCCATATGGATGATTTCTATCTGCCTTTGGAACAGCGGCAGCAAAACTGGAAGGAAATTCCAGGCGGCAATATGGATCTGGAACGCTTTTTGGCAGAGGTACTGCGGCCAATCAGGGCAGGGCAGAAGATTTTCTACCATCCCTATGATTGCAGGAAAAACGGTATGGGGGAAGTTGTACAGATGCCGTATTGCAATCTGACGGTTATAGAAGGTAGTTATTCCTGCCATCCGGCACTGGCAGAGGAACATGACCTGACAATATTTTTGACATGTGGCAGGGAGGAACAAAGAAAGCGGCTGCAGATGCGGGAAGGGGCTTATTTTTCTGCTTTTGAAAAAGTATGGATACCCATGGAGGAGAATTACCTGCAGTGTTATTCTATAGAAACCAGCAGCAGCCTCATAATGGATACCGGTACGCTGGAAATTACTGATAAAAATAAATTACAAAAAGGAGGAATGGTGACATGAAAGAAATATCAACAAAAAACCCAATTCAGAATCTTGCTGCTGCTGCAATGTTTATGTCAGTAGGAATGGTTCTGCCTTTCTTCACGGGACAGATTCCCCAGATTGGCAGTATGCTTTTGCCCATGCATCTTCCGGTACTTGTCTGCGGGTTAATCTGCGGCTGGCAGTATGGAGGTATTGTGGGATTTATACTCCCCTTGATGCGCTACACCTTTTTGGGGATGCCGCCCATGCCTAATTGTGTGACAATGGCATTTGAGTTGGCGGCCTATGGCGCAATTTCTGGTTTCCTTTATAACAGTTCCAAGTGGCAGTGCATCGTGTCCTTGTACCGTTCTTTGCTTACTGCCATGATTGGAGGACGTGTTGTATGGGGGATTGCGAGTGTTGTGATGATTGGTATGAACGGGAATGCGTTTACTTGGCAGATGTTTATGGCAGGTGCATTTTTGAATGCAATTCCGGGGATCATCCTCCAGCTTGTATTTATCCCGGCGCTTATGGTAGCTTTGAACAGAACAGGGATTGTACGTTTTCATAGGGAACAGAAAGTGGCAGTGAAAGAGGGGTAGCAGGTCACTTCTGGATGGCTGTAATACTTTACAATACCCAGAAAAGAGAGGGAGTACATAATGAAAGAAAGGGAAGTAAACACTGGCATATGGATTCATCATATTGTCACATTCATTGGTTTATCCTGCAGCATATACCGGCTGGGGGAGAAGCAAATCGGAAAAGGCAGGGCTTTTGCCTTGATTATGTTCATAGGAAGCCAGCTCTGGGCTGTCATTAAGATTATTGCAGATCTGTTGAGCGGAGGTTCACGGCTTAAAAAATCTTTTGAACGGATTCATACATGCTGTCAGGACAGGCAGAAAGAACGGAAAATTCTAGCCGTGCTAGTTGCCGGATCCGCTTTCTTTAAGCTGGGGGTTCCGTGGGTTCTTGGCAAAAAAATTGATTAATGGAAGAAAAACAAAAAATTCCCAACTGTACGGTTGGATCATCCAAGGATGCTCCAACATCCTCATCCATTCGCAAAATCCGTGCTATCGCACTTTTGCGTCTGCTGATGCATCCGCATTTTGCTCATTAATGAGTAGGTTGCTAATCCATAATCTCAGTTTTATTGCAATAAATTGCATAAAACTGAGATTATGGATTGCAACCGTACAGTTGAAAAAATTCTTAAAAAGCCCTGAAACATTCCTGTCTCAGAGCTTTACTATATTTTACTACCTCACATCCAAATCACTTTTCTATCATTTTAATGCGAAGTATCTACGAGTATAATACTGGAATCCCCCTTCTGTGCCTGTTCTAACACTGCAGCCTCCAGCTTTTGGAAAGAACCGTAGGATGAGGTGGCTCCGCTTAATGCGTCAATCCCTTCTTTCCCCTGACCCTCCAGAAACTGGCTGGCATAATATCGGGTATATTCATTCGGGTAAGTACCGGAAACATGCAGCATATTCTGCATATAGGCGTTATCCCAGCTTTTGATAAACCCACTGGCATTTTCCGCATTGTATTCCACGGAAACAATCTTTCCCCCCTTGACCATGATCGTAACATATTCTTTCCATCCGAAATCATACTCCGAAGCCTGGGCAGTATAGTAACCGTCCTGAAGCCCCTCGTCTTTGCCGCAGCCAGCTAACATCAGAACCGCCAACAGCAGTGTCATCAACAGCAGAACTCGTGTTCTGCGAAATATCTGTTTCACTTATCTCAATCCTCCTTCAAAACAAAATTACTCACCTGCACATGGAGCTTTTCAGCCTCCTGAGCCAAAAGTCCGCTGGACTGTTTCGTCCCCTCTGCGTTCTGTAGATTCCGGTCGGCTATATCGGAGATATTTTCGATTCTCTCTTCTATAACAGTCAGTGCATTCTCCTGTCTCTCTACCGCATGAACCAACCGATCTGAAATTTCACTGATTTCAACAGAAACAGCGGAGATATCCTTAAGAGAATCGGCAGTGTCTGCATTCAATTCTACACCGGTACGGATAATGGCTCTTGTATTCTCTATCATCCCTGTAGCGCTTTGAGCCGCCTCAGCGCTCTTAACAGCCAGATTCTGAACCTCGTTGGCAACCACGGCAAACCCGCTGCCGGCGTTTCCTGCCCGCGCTGCTTCCACGGATGCATTGAGCGCCAGAATATTGGTCTGGAAAGAGATGTCCTCAATTGCCTTGGCAATCTTGGTAATCTCATCAGCATTCGAACTGATATCATGCATAGCACTGGACAAGGCGGACATCTGCGTATTTGCCCTGTCAATACACTGTGCAATCTCTTCTGTCTTACAGCGAGTCTCGCCGCTGTTTTCCGTAACATCCGCCAACTGCTTCTTTACATGCGCAACCTCGCTGACAAGCGCTTCCGTAGACTGATTCTGCTCCAAGGAAGCATGATGCAGTTCACCGGATTGTCCGCTGAGTTCTTCTGCCATGCCGGCAAGCCGGACGGAGGCGGCACGGAAACCAGATATCGTCTCATTCATGGACCGGATAATGGAGTCCAGACTATCACGTATCTGAGTGAAATCTCCTTTATAATCCATCTGGGGCCTGGCGTTCAGATTGCCGTCCGCAACCCTTGTTAATACCTGATGAATATCCGATATGTATTGGTTGATACTTTCCACCGTAGTATTGAGCGTCATAGACATAAGCTCCAATTCGTCCCTGGAGTGCACAGAAACCACTTCCGTACGTAAATCTCCGTCAGAAAGCAAAACCATACGATCCGTAACGCTTTTTACCGGACGGGAGATGGAACGTGCCAGACGCAGGACAAGCAGAATAGATACGATCAATACTGCCAGAGTGGATAATATCGCTACCAGCATCGCACCATTAATCAGACGACTATAATCTGCTTTTGGAACCTGGAGAACCAGAGACCATTGGGTGCCACGAATCGGAGAAAAAGCCACCAGCATCTTTTTCCCGCCGATCGCAAATTCAATGGAACCTGTTTCTCCGGTAGTTACCCTGTTGATCGCGTCTTCATTTCCCTCACTGATTTCGGCAAGTGTTCTTTCCTCCAAAACAAATGAATCATCTGGATGCCCGGTAACAACCCCTTCCCGGTTTACCATATAAGCCATACCGTTTTTCCCAATATTAATACTGCTGATGATATCGTCTAAGGCGTCATATTTATAGACCCCGACTACATACATTACGGTTTCACCCTCTTCTTTCACAGGCATTCCCATCGCAATGCCGAGACTTCCCTGAAAGATTGTAGAAAAGTGAGTGGTCAGACTATCTGTTTCCTTAAGAAGTGAAAAGAAACTGCCATCCAGGCTCTTTGGCGCATCTTTTATTCCCTGCAAAAGGCTTCCTTCCAGATCATAAAGGGCAATTGCATGGAACTCATAGGTCTCAGCGGCTTCTGTAAGAATTTCTTCCGTCCTGTTGTCATCCGCATTGCTCGTTTGGAAATCACCTGCAATCGTCATCATCCGGTCTGCCAGTAAATGGATATTTGCCTCAACCGCTTTCGCAGACTGCCGAACCATCGGCTGCAGACTATCCAGCAGAATACTATTTGCAAGCGACTGCATAGAGAGTGCCATAATCACACAACTTATTACTACCAGTACCATAATATTAAGAATTGTACTCTTTAATATTCTTCCGTTGAGGCTCCTTTTCATTCTCCGTGCCGAAGCCGGTTTGTTATGTTCTTCTGTCATTTCCTTCATCCTTTCCCACTGTTTTTGAACATAAAAAAACCACACAAACCATTGGCAAAAGCCAAAACGCTGCCATAATTCCAATGTGTGGTAGCTATCGTTAAGTATAACATAAGTTTTTATAACATTTCAATATGAATATATGACAATATACGACAACACAGCAGGCTTTGACGCCTATTATATCGACAACACAGCAGCACTGTGGCCCTAGGCGGCAGGGGAGTGCCTTTCACAGCGAAGGAATTTCAGTCAAAAGGCGGCGCGGTCACGGATCTCACCGAGAACCTTGCTGCAGAACAAAAGGCAAGAACAGTCTGCTTTAACCCGGAATTCGATAAGCAGTTTTAAGTTGGGGACGGGGCATTTTTAAAAATGCCCCGTCCCCAAATGCCGCTCCAGTAACGCATGAAGCTTTGCCGTCGGGTCGAGTACGGAGCTCATGGTTATATCATGATTAAAGGAGTCAATAATAAGGGCAAGGAATTTGCTCATGTCAGCAATGGCAAAATACGGCTTGTCTTCCACTTCGGGTGGAAGATAGGTAAGATTTGTCGTAATGACCCGGTTAATGTATTCTTTTTCATAATATTCGTCAAATTGTTCGAAGCCGTCGGTGAAGAGACCGAAAGTAGTGCATACGAATACTTTTTTTGCGCCTCGTTCCTTCATCTGTCTTGCCACTTCCAGCATGCTTTCACCGGAGGAGATCATATCGTCTACAATGATTACTTTTTTCCCTCTGAGGTCAGAACCCAGGAATTCATGGGCAACAATGGGGTTCTTGCCGTTGACAATTGTGGAATAGTCCCTGCGCTTATAGAACATTCCCATGTCTACGCCGGTTACATTGGAAAAATATACGGCGCGGTGCATAGCTCCTTCGTCCGGGCTGATGATCATCAGATGTTCCTTGTCTACGGACAGGTCAGGTTCTGCGCGCAGCAGCGCTTTCATGAACTGATAGGTGGTGGCAAAATTATCGAAGCCATGTAAGGGGATGGAGTTTTGTACTCGTGGGTCATGGGCATCGAAGGTTATGATATTACTGACTCCCATATCTGTCAGCTCCCTGAGTGCAAGGGCGCAGTCTAAGGACTCTCTCTTGGTGCGTTTATGCTGGCGGCTTTCATAGAGGAAGGGCATGATGACATTAATCCGGTGCGCCTTTCCGGTTGCGGCAGATATAATGCGCTTCAGATCCTGATAGTGGTCGTCAGGGGACATATGGTTTTTGTGCCCGTTTACTGTATAGGTGAGACTGTAATTACATACATCGACCATGATGAACAGATCTTTGCCGCGGATACTTTCCTTGATGATTCCCTTTGCCTCTCCTGTGCCGAAGCGGGGGCAGGATAAGTCTATCAGATAGTTGTCAAGCTGATAGCTGGAAAAAAGAGGAGAGATCAAGTTCTCCTTCAGCGTATCCTGACGAAATTTTACGATGTAGCTGTTGACTTTTTCACCCAGTGTGCGGCAGCTCTCAAGAGCTGCGATTTTCAGTGGGGCAACGGGAAGTGCCTCTTCCATTAATTTTATGTTTGGCATAGTTTTCTCCTGTTTAAATTTACAAATAAAGTGATTTTTACGGTCTGTGCAGTAGATGCCCTGTTACTGGTCACGGAGTGGACAGCAACGATACCCTCGCTTCGCCGGGGCAGACTCTGATCAGACCTGATGAATAGTTACGAATTCTTTTCTATATTATTTATATCATGATGAAAGCGTCAAGAGGTCATGCTTTTTCATGCAAGTATGAAACGCATGGCCTTTTGACATTTGTATCATATCATTTTTGATATGCGTGGTCAATGGCTAGAAGAAAACAGATTTCGTTGGACTATTTTACCGGGATATTGTATGATAGTAGTAATGTAATGATAATGATCCGAGGTGTTTTGATATGATTCATAAGCATATGGTTAAGAGAATAGAGCCGGGAAGTATTGCCGGGGAGCTTGGAATAGAGCCGGGAGACAGGCTGCTTTCCATCAATGACATGGAGATTGAGGATGTTTTTGATTATCATTTTCTTGTAAATGATGAGGAACTGGTTCTTTTGGTGGAAAAGCCGGACGGGGAGCAGTGGGAGCTTGAGATTGAGAAGGATTATGAGGAAGATCTGGGGATTGAATTTGAGCAGGGACTTATGGATGAATACCGTTCCTGCCGGAATAAATGTATGTTCTGCTTCATTGACCAGATGCCGGAGGGAATGCGGGATACGTTATATTTTAAGGACGATGATTCGAGGCTGTCCTTCCTTCAGGGGAATTATGTTACTCTTACGAATATGAGTGACCATGATATTGACCGGATCATCCGGTACCGTCTGGAGCCCATTAACATTTCTTTTCACACGACGAATCCTGAGCTTCGGTGCAGGATGCTCCGCAACCGGTTTGCCGGGGAGGCGCTTAAGAAGGCAGACAGGCTTAGTGATGCTGGAATTGAGATGAATGGTCAGATTGTGCTCTGCCGGGGGGTGAATGACGGGGAAGAACTGGAGAGAAGCATCCGGGAGCTGTCAGGGTATCTTCCTCATCTGCAGAGTGTATCAGTGGTTCCGGTTGGACTTACAAAATACAGGGAGGGGCTGGAACCTCTTGAGCCATTTTCCAGGGAAGATGCCAGGAAGGTGCTGTCAGTAATCCACAGATGGCAGGAGAAGCTGTACGCAGAGCATGGAGTTCATTTTATACATGCCGGGGATGAATGGTATATTTTAGCCGGGGAGGAAGTTCCGGAGGAATCCCGGTATGACGGATACCTTCAGCTTGAAAATGGCGTGGGGATGCTCCGGCTTCTGACAGATGAGTTTGAGGAGGCATACAGTCAGGCGGCAGGGGACGACAGGAAGAGAGAGGTGTCCATAGCCACAGGAATGCTTGCATATCCGTATATTAAGCAGATGGCAGAAAAGCTTCAGGGGAAATTTACGGAGACAGTGATACACGTCTACCCGGTAAAAAATGAGTTCTTTGGAGAGTTGATCACCGTGTCCGGCCTTCTTACAGGACAGGATCTGATCCGCCAGCTTGCAGACAGGAGGCTTGGAGAGCGGCTGCTTCTTCCGTGCAGCATGTTCCGCAGTGGTGAGGAGGTATTTTTGGATGACATTACGAGGGAAGAGCTTTCCGAAGCTTTACAAGTGGAGACAGATATTGTAAAATCAAGTGGACAAGATTTTATAAATGCAGTTACCGGATACTGTGAGTGACTGTTCATACAGGCCGGCAGCTGTACGGTGGCGGCCATGGGAAAGAGATTTGGGAGATTGAGAATATGAGTAAACCAGTAGTAGCAATTGTAGGAAGGCCAAATGTAGGAAAGTCAACTCTCTTTAATGCACTGGCGGGAGGAAAGATCGCGATTGTGGAAGATACGCCCGGCGTGACAAGGGACCGGATTTATGCAGAGACGGAGTGGCTGGGACAGAGCTTCACTCTGATTGACACTGGAGGAATCGAGCCGGAAAGCAAGGATATTATCCTTTCGCAGATGCGGGAGCAGGCGCAGACAGCCATTGATACAGCGGATGTGATTGTCTTTATCACAGATGTGCGTCAGGGACTTGTGGATGCAGATTCCAAGGTGGCGGATATGCTGAGGAGAAGCGGCAAGCCGGTGGTGCTTGTAGTAAATAAGGTGGACAGCTTCGAAAAGTTTATGCCGGATGTGTATGAATTTTATAACCTGGGTATCGGCGATCCGGTGCCTGTATCGGCGGCATCCAGGCTCGGACTCGGGGATATGCTTGACCGGGTGGCCGGGCATTTTCAGAAGGAATCAGGAGAAGAGGAGGAGGACGAGCGTCCCCGGATTGCCATTGTAGGGAAGCCGAATGTGGGGAAATCCTCGATTATTAATAAGCTTCTCGGGGAGCAGAGGGTGATCGTATCAGAGGTGGCGGGAACAACGAGGGACGCGATTGATACGGAGCTTGTGCATGACGGGAAGGAATATGTATTTATTGATACGGCAGGCTTACGCCGGAAGAACAAGATTAAGGAGGAGCTGGAACGGTACAGTATTATCCGCACAGTGACTGCCGTGGAGAGGGCGGATGTGGTTCTTGTGGTCATTGATGCCGTGGAAGGGGTGACAGAGCAGGACGCGAAGATTGCCGGAATTGCCCATGAGCGTGGAAAGGGCATCGTGATTGTGGTAAATAAATGGGATGCCATTGAAAAAAATGACAGAACCATGAGGGAGTACGAGCAGGAGGTAAGAAGGATTCTTTCTTTTGTGCCTTATGCGGAGATTATGTATGTATCCGCCAAGACAGGACAGCGCCTGAATAAGCTCTATGATGTGATTGACATGGTAATTGAAAATCAGACGCTCAGGGTGGCGACCGGTGTGTTAAATGAGATTCTCATGGAGGCAGTTGCTCTGCAGCAGCCACCGTCAGACAAGGGGAAGAGGCTGAAGCTTTACTACATCACCCAGGTGTCGGTAAAGCCGCCCACCTTTGTGATCTTTGTAAATGACAGGGAGCTGATGCATTTCTCCTATCAGAGATATCTGGAAAATAAGATCCGGGAGGCATTTGGATTCAGGGGGACATCACTGAAGTTTTTTGTACGGGAACGAAAAGAAAAGGGGCGTTAGGAAATGGAACGTATTGTAAGTGTAATGATTGGATATGCATTTGGCCTTCTGCAGACCGGATATATTTATGGAAAGCTTCATCATATGGATATCCGCAGATATGGGAGCGGAAATGCGGGAACGACCAATGCTCTCAGAACTCTGGGATGGAAGGCAGGTCTTGTGACATTTCTTGGGGATGCATTCAAGTGTATCTTTGCGGTTCTGGCTGTGAAGCTTTTGTTTGGACATTCCCATGGGGAGATCCTGCCTGTGCTTGCCATGTATGCGGGTATGGGCGCGGTGCTGGGGCATAATTATCCGTTTTATCTGAAGTTCAAGGGGGGAAAGGGAATTGCGGCAACGGCCGGGCTCCTTGCCAGTACGGTTAATATATGGATGGTGCTGATCTGCCTGGCTGTGTTTGTGGGAGCAGTGGCAGCGACACGTTACGTATCACTGGGATCTCTCCTTGTGGTAATTGTCTATCTCATTGAGGTGGTAGTGTACGGACAGGCGGGCGGCTTTGGCGTGGGGGCGCCCTATGTGTATGAGATGTATGCTGTGGCGGCATTACTTATGCTGTCGGCGTTTTACAAGCACAGGGAAAATATAAAAAGACTATTGTCAGGAACCGAAAATAAACTGAGTGTAGGGAAAAAATAAAAAGAGCCGAGAAGGAGGGTGTATGATGGCAAAGACAGGTATTATGGGAGCAGGAAGCTGGGGAACAGCCCTGGCGCTTCTGCTTCATAAAAACGGACATGAAGTGACCGTATGGTCCATCAGCCAGGAGGAGGTGGATATGCTTGCAGGAGAACGCGAGCATAAGAGCAAACTCCCTGGAGTGAAGATACCGGAGGAGATGAGGTTTACCACGAACCTTGAAGAGGCAGTGACAGGGAAGGACTTCCTTTTGCTGGCGGTGCCGTCGCCATTTACAAGGAATACGGCGCGCAGCATGAAGCCTTATGTAGCAGAGGGGCAGATCATTGTGGATGTGGCGAAAGGAATTGAGGAGGATACGCTTATGACTCTCTCCCAGCAGATTGGCGAGGAGATTCCCCAGGCGGATGTGGCGGTGCTTTCCGGGCCCAGCCACGCGGAGGAGGTGGGGAGAGGGCTTCCCACGACGGTTGTTATCGGTGCACGTTCAAAGGAGACCGCAGATTATCTGCAGAAAATGTTCATGAATGAAGTGTTCCGGGTATATACAAGCCCGGATATGCTGGGGATGGAGCTTGGAGGATCTCTTAAGAATGTCATTGCACTGGCAGCCGGGATCGCAGACGGCATGGGATATGGGGACAATACAAAGGCAGCGCTCATTACCCGGGGCATTGCAGAGATTGCAAGGCTTGGCGTTAAGATGGGCGGCGCGGTGGAGAGCTTTACAGGTCTTACCGGAATCGGCGACCTGATCGTAACCTGTGCCAGCGTCCACAGCCGGAACCGTAAGGCAGGGTTCCTGATGGGACAGGGCAAATCCATGCAGGAGGCAATGGATGAGGTACAGATGGTTGTGGAGGGAGTATATTCCACAAAGGCAGCTGTGAAGCTGGGACAGAAATATGGCGTGCCTCTTCCCATTATTAATAAAGTCAATGAAGTTCTGTTTGAAGGAAAAGATCCAAAGGAGGCAGTCAATGAGCTGATGCTCAGGGACAGCAAAGCAGAGCATACGGCTCTTCCCTGGAAGGATGCTTAGGGCGTTCCGGGATGGATTTTTATAACAGAGGTTCTAAACTCCCATATGCTTACATACACTTGTATCAGCATAACAAGGGGGTATTAGAATGGATACATTTCAGTTGTACAAAGATATCGGGGGCAGAACGAACGGAGAAATATATATAGGAGTGGTGGGACCTGTGAGAACAGGAAAATCCACCTTTATTAAGCGCTTCATGGATGTTCTGGTACTCCCGAATATGGAGGATGAGCACGATCAGGCAAGGACAAGAGATGAGCTGCCACAGTCGGCGTCAGGAAAGACTATTATGACCACGGAGCCCAAGTTCGTTCCCAAGGAGGCGGCACAGATCCGTCTTTCGGAGGATGTGTCTGTGAAGGTACGCCTCATTGACTGTGTCGGCTACATGGTGGACGGCGCGGCGGGTCATGTGGAAGGAAATGAGGAGCGCCAGGTAAAGACACCCTGGTTCGATTATGAGATTCCATTTACCAAGGCAGCAGGCATTGGAACCAGGAAGGTGATCCATGACCACTCCACGATTGGGATTGTGATTACAACAGATGGAAGCATTGGTGAGATTGAAAGGGAAAACTACAGAGAAGCAGAAGGCAGGACGATCCGCGAGCTGCAGGGAATTGGCAAGCCCTTTATTGTGCTTGTGAATTCGGTAAAGCCTTATGGTGAGGATGCCAAAAAGGTGATCGCAGAGTTGGAGCAGGAGTACGGTGTGAAAGCGCTGCCGGTAAATTGTGAGCAGCTTAAAGAAGAGGACATTTACCGGATTATGGAGGCAGTGCTGTTTGAGTTCCCGGTTTCTGAGATTCAGTTCTTTATTCCGAAATGGGTGGAGATGCTTCCAAGGGAGCATAAGCTTAAGCAGGAGCTTCTTTCCCATATCAGGGAGATCCTGTCTGGCTTCGGGGAAATACGGGATGCAGCAGGCGGGATCAGACAGCCGGAAAGCCAGTATATTGATGAATGCAAGGTGGACCATATTGCCATGGACACGGGATGTGTCAGGGTGCGTATTGGGATTGCGGATAAATACTATTACGAGATGCTGAGCGAGCTTACGGGAACCCATATTGCAGGGCAGTATGAGCTGATTGCCGCCATGAAGGATCTGTCAGAGCTCAAAGCAGAGTATGAGAATGTAAAGGATGCTTTTGCACTGGTCCGTATGAAAGGCTATGGCGTGGTAAGCCCGTCCAGGGAGGAGATTACTTTAAATGAACCGGAGATCATTAAGCAGGGCAATAAATACGGCGTGAAGATACATTCCCAGGCACCGTCTATTCATCTGATTCGCGCGAATATTGAGACAGAGATCGCCCCAATTGTAGGAAATGAGCAGCAGGCAAAGGATCTGATTCAATACATTGAGGAGGCGAAGCAGAGCGAGGAAGGCATCTGGGGTACGAATATATTTGGCAAGTCTATTGAAGACCTGGTAATGGACGGCATGAGAAATAAGATGGCGATGATCAATGATGAAAGTCAGACAAAGCTTCAGGATACCATGCAGAAAATTGTCAATGACAGCAATGGCGGGATGGTGTGTATTATCATATAATTCGTGAAGTACCCATTGCATAATTGCATGAAATGGTTTAAACTTGATACAAGTGTCATAGAAGCGCTTGCACGGAGCATTCCGTGTACGACAAGCGTCAGGAGGTCTTCAGGCACATTCATCAGAAGAAGAGATAGACGGAGGTACAGGATGAAGGTTGCGATTATAACGGCGAGTACGGCTGTATATAGAGAAAAAGAGGAAAACCAGAGCGGAGAGGTTATCCGCCAGATGGTCGAGGAGGCAGATATGGAAGTGGTCTTTATGAAGGCGCTTCCCAATGACAGAACAGTATTGTCTACGGTCTTTCAGAGGATGGCGGATAATCATCTTGCAGATTTGATCCTGACAACAGGCGGGGCAGGCTGCGCTCCAGAGGACTGCACTCCGGAGGCAACCATGGATGTGGTAGACAGGCCGATTGTAGGGATTCCAGAGGGAATGCGGGCGCATATGCTGGCCATGACAAAACGTACCATGCTTAACCGGAGCGCGGCAGGCATCCGCGGGGATGTGCTGATTGTGAATCTTCCGGGAAAAGCAGGAGCGGTAAAAGAATGCTTAAGCTACATTCTGCCAGAAGTAATCCACGCCGTCAGCGTGATAAAAGGGGAAGTGTAAAGGAGAGACATAAGAGATGCAGGTGAGTATCTATACAGACGGAGCGGCCAGGGGAAATCCCGACGGCCCCGGCGGCTACGGAACCGTGCTGGAATATGTAGATTCGAAAGGAAAGCTTCATGTAAAAGAATTGTCAGAAGGATTCGAAAAGACAACCAATAACCGCATGGAGCTGATGGCAGTAATCGCAGGACTGGAAGCACTCAACCGTCCGTGCGACGTAAACCTCTATTCCGATTCCAAATACGTAGTGGACGCATTTAATAAAAACTGGATCACAGGCTGGATCAAAAAAGGGTGGAAACGAGGAAAAAATGAGCCGGTAAAAAATATCGACCTGTGGCAGAGACTTCTAAAAGCAAAGGAACCCCACAACGTAACATTCAACTGGGTAAAAGGACATAACGGGCATCCGCAGAATGAAAGATGCGATGAGCTCGCCACCTCAGCAGCAGACAAGTTGGGGACGGGGCAAATTTAAAAATGCCCCGTCCCAGATTGAAAATGACCTGTCCCCGGTGGACAAGTAAAACAAGTAATCGCAGCTGCAGACGCCGAAAGGCGGCAGATGAGGAAAGTCCGGGCTTCACAGGGCAGGGTGCCGGATAACGTCCGGTGGAGGCGACTCCAAGGCCAGTGCAACAGAAATATACCGCTTGTGCCGTCAGGTACAGGTAAGGGTGGAAGGGCAGTGTAAGAGACTACCGCCCTGCCGGTAACGGCAGGGGCACATGTAAACCCCACTCGAAGCAAGACCGCATAGAGACCATGCGGCGGCCCGCCGCGTCTCAGGTAGGTCGCTGAAGCCTGCCGGCAACGGCAGGTTTAGATAGATGATTACTCAATGACATAACCCGGCTTATCGTTTTGCTTGTCGATCGGGGACAGGTCATTTTCAATTGGGGACGGGGCATTTTTAAAAATGCCCCGTCCCCAATTGTCAGATTAACGGCGTCTCAGCCGCCCGTCGTATTTCTGCTCGCAGTATTTGCAGCGGTAGATTTCATTTTCCGGGTCGGTCAGGACAAAGACATGGTCTAACTCCTGTTCGATGGATGTGATGCAGCGTGGGTTTTTGCATTTGATGACGTTTCGTATTTCGTTTGGAAGGCGCAGGCATTTTTTGTCTACGACTTTTTCGTCCTGTACGATGTTTACCGTAATATTATGGTCAATGAATCCAAGGATATCAAGATCCATGAAATCAATGGGGCATTCGATTTTCATAATATCTTTTTTCCCCATTTTACTGCTTTTTGCATTTTTGATGATGGCCACGCAACAGTCCAGCTTATCCAGGTGCAGATATTTATAGATGTCCATACTGCGGCCGGCCTGGATATGGTCCAGGACGAAGCCTTCTGAGATGCGGCCGACATTCAGAGTGTTCTTTACCATGATTTTTCTCCTTAAATTTCGATATTCAATAGTGTGATGATGAGTGCCATGCGGATATAGACGCCGTACTGTGCCTGCTTAAAGTATGCGGCGCGGGGATCGCTGTCTACTTCAACGGAGATCTCGTTTACTCTGGGGAGTGGATGAAGGACGTGCATATCCCTGGGAGCAAGTTCCATCTTTTTGGAATCCAGTATGTAGAAGTCCTTCATGCGTACGTAGTCTTCCTCATTAAAGAAGCGTTCCTTCTGTACGCGGGTCATGTACAGGATATCCAGCGACGGGAGAGCATCCTCAAGGCGCACGACTTCCTTGTATTCTATGTTCTGCCGGTCAAGCACGTCTTTACGTATGTAGCCTGGAAGCTTGAGTTCTTCTGGTGAGATCAGTACGAATTTTACATTCGGATAACGAACCAGTGCGTGAATGAGAGAGTGGACAGTACGCCCGAATTTCAGGTCTCCGCAAAGACCAATGGTCATATTATCAAGCCGTCCCTTTAAGGAGTGGATTGTTAAAAGATCGGTAAGTGTCTGGGTTGGATGCTGATGTCCCCCGTCCCCTGCATTGATTACAGGAATTGAAGAATGTGCACAGGCAACAAGTGCTGCTCCCTCCTTCGGATGACGCATGGCACAGATGTCTGCATAGCAGGAAATAATGCGGATTGTGTCGGCCACGCTTTCCCCTTTGGAAGCAGAGCTTGAATCGGCGGAAGAAAAGCCAAGAACACTTCCCCCAAGGTTCAGCATCGCGGCCTCGTGACTCAGTCTTGTGCGGGTGCTTGGCTCATAGAATAAGGTTGCAAGCTTTTTTCCGTCACATACATGAGCATATTTTTCGGGATTCGCTTCAATATCTTCTGCCATTTCCATAAGTTTATCCAATTCTTCCACGGAAAAATCCAGTGGACTCATCAAGTGTCTCATAAAACCCTCCTTAAATGACAATAAAATGTTAAAAAGTCTCTGTACATAATATAACATACAGAGACGATTTTCAATACTGATTTTCATGTCATAGAAATATTTTTATTACAATTCACGGGGCCGTGCGCCCTGCTGCACGGCATCCGGGCCAGTAAAGTGGTGGTTTCCGGCATCCAGCCCCTCGCTGAATGCGACTTTTAAATGGGCTGGATGCGTTACTATGAGCGGACGGTTAGTCCGTGAATAGTAACATTTTTTCGAATACCAGTCCCGCGCCGAACCAGTAGGGAGCATAATCGAGCCGGATCAGACCGTCCACATTAAGAGGAGCTTTGCTGTAATCCCATGGGCAGGCTCCGTATTTTCTAAGGAAAGAGCCAGTGATATATTCGCCGATAAAGATGCAGCATGTGTAGATTCCTCCTCTCAGTATCACGCTTTTTCCTTTCAGAAGACGGCACACGGGAGACAAGAGACTCGCCATGCCATAGATGGGAAACATCCAGATGGAGGTATTTCCCATGAGCTTTGGATTGTGTTTTTTGAAGGAACGAAGGCCGGTAAACAGGATTTCCATGCACCATCCGGTCGTTCCGCATGTTAAAAATTTATGCTTCATATCTTTTAGTATGGATACCGGAAACACATTTTATACAGGAAATGAGGGATATCTATTGAACTGTGAATGGCTGTTGGAGTATAATATGATACAAGTGTCAAAGAGTCATGCGTTTCATATTCGCATGAAAAAGCAGTTACTAATTATTATTCACAGCAGAAAACAGGAGTTGAGAAGAGCATGGCATCATTACAGGAATTGCGGCAGCAGCTGGATGAGGTGGACAGCCGTATTGTAGAATTATATGAAAAAAGAATGAGTATTTGTGAACAGGTGGGGGAATATAAGATTCAGGCAGGCGCAAAGGTTCTTGACCGCATGCGGGAGAAGGAGAAACTTCAGGATGTGGCAGGGATGGCAAGTTCCCCGTTTAATAAAAAGGGAATACAGGAGCTCTACGAACAGCTTATGAGCATGAGCCGGAAGCTCCAGTATCAGAAGCTGGTGGAGGCGGGGGCGCTGGGACGTCTTCCATTCATACAGATGGATTCTCTGGATTACCGGGACGTCAGAATTGTGTTTCAGGGGACAGAGGGAGCCTATGGGCAGGCAGCCATGAAGACATATTTCGGAGAAAATGTTAACAGCTATCATGTGAAGACCTTCAGGGATGCCATGGAAGCGATCGAGGAGGGAGCGGCGGATTATGCGGTGCTGCCTATAGAGAATTCCTCGGCTGGTTCTGTGAATGAGGTTTATGATCTGCTTGTGGAGTTTGAAAATTATATAGTGGGAGAGACGATTATTCCAGTGGTCCATACCCTTGCCGGACTTCCCGGAAGCAGGCTTTCAGATATTGAGAGAGTATACTCTAAGGCAGAGGCACTGATGCAGACATCCCATTTTCTCGGGAAGCATGGGAAATGGCAGCAGATCAGTGTGGCGAATACAGCCATTGCGGCAAAAAAGATTCTGGACGAGCAGGACAGGACGCAGGCAGCAGTATGCAGCGCAGATGCAGCCGGCATCTATGGCCTTGAGATTCTGCAGAATGGAATTAATGATGAAAAAAACAATTCCACGAGATTTATCGTAATTACGAACCAGAAAGTATTTTTAAAAGGAGCATCCAAGATCAGCATCTGCTTTGAGCTGCCACATGAGAGCGGCTCCCTGTATCATCTCCTTTCTCACTTTATTTATAATAATCTGAACATGACACGGATCGAGTCAAGGCCGGTGGAAGGAAGAAGCTGGGAATACCGGTTCTTCATAGATTTTGAGGGGAATCTGGAAAACGCATCAGTGAAAAATGCCATCCGGGGTCTGCGCGAGGAGAGCAGGGGACTTAAAATATTAGGGAATTACCAGGAGTGTATGTATGAGAACAGATGAGCTTATTTTATACAGGGATACAGAAGAAGAAAGTATTCTTTCGGACATGGCGTTTTTAATGGAAAATGTCCATGACGGCTTAAGTGATAAGGAGACAGAGGGGCTTAAAAGGAGGGTTTTTTCCTGCGTGGAAAAGCTGGTCAGGCTATCGGTGAACCATGGGTTTGAAGGGAATCTGTGGCATGATTACCTTGCCCTTTATCTTGCTGCCCATGAAAATGCATACAGCACATCCTGCGAGATCGTGGGAGAGGTGGAGGGAGGTATTAATGAAGCTGTACTTTACGACTTCACGATTCTGAGAGAGTTGTTTGCTTTTGACTTTTCCGGGCTTTCGGAAAGGCTTGGCGTAAGTGCGCTGTCCTTTCTGACTGATTACGAGGGAATTCACGGACATGGAAAGATATTTAACAAGCGGATCCGTGACAGGATCTGTGAGCTTGGCCGCCATCTGGCAGGGGCTGCAGACGCCAGAGAGTTTAAAGAGATCATGACCCGGTTTTACCAGGAATTCGGTGTGGGAAAGCTGGGGCTTCACAAGGCATTCCGGGTGGCTCATACAGAGAGAGGAGCAGAGATTGTGCCGATTACAAAGATTGCCCATGTAAAACTCGATGACCTGGTGGGCTATGAGCTTGCAAAGAAGAAGCTGATTGATAACACAGAGGCGTTTGTAAGCGGAAGACGGGCTAATAACTGTCTCCTTTTCGGAGATGCGGGTACGGGGAAATCCTCCTCTATTAAAGCAATCCTCAACCAGTACTATGACAGGGGCCTTCGGATGATTGAAGTGTACAAGCATCAGTTCCAGGATCTGAATGATATTATCTCGCAGATTAAAAACCGGAATTATAAATTTATCATCTATATGGATGATCTGTCCTTTGAGGAATTTGAAATTGAATATAAGTACCTGAAGGCAGTCATAGAGGGCGGTCTTGAGAGAAAGCCGGATAATATTCTGATCTATGCCACATCCAACCGGAGGCATCTGATCCGGGAGACCTTTAAAGATAAGGCGGATCGGGACGAGGAGCTTCATACGAATGATACGGTGCAGGAAAAGCTGTCTCTTGTGGCGCGATTCGGTGTGACGATCTATTTTGGAAAGCCAGATAAGAAGCAGTTCCAGGAGATTGTAAGGCAGCTGGCGAAAAAGAATGGGATTGACATGCCGGAGGATGATCTTCTTCTTGAGGCAAATAAATGGGAACTCAGTCATGGAGGATTGTCTGGCAGGACTGCGCAGCAGTTTATAGATTACCTTGCAGGGACAGGGCAGAGAGAGGAAATGTGAACATGGTAAATAGTGTAGAGAGCTTAAAGATTCTGATGGATACCTTCGGGGACGGATGGAAGGACCAGCTGTCCCAGTATTTCCGCGGATCAAGGGAATTTGGACCAGAAGAGAAAAGATGTCTGATTAATTTCTTTGATGCATATAGAGAGGATTTTATTGGAAACAGGCTGTTTAATCTGGCTGAGGTGGAGAAGCTGGTGGAAAGCGAGATCCTGAACAATCAGATTGAAAATTATGTTGATGATATGTTGAGCTTTTATTATGCAACAGAACCACTGCGAGAGCTGGAAGAGAGGGATCCGGTGAAGGTGAAGGCAGCAATCGACTTTATTTTCGAGCAGGTTATCCTGCGCTATAATTCGGATTTTGAAGATTCCTATGAAAGATATGAATTTTCAGGACATCAGGAGTTTGGGGACGCAGCGCGTGCCCTGGATTCTCTGTGTACGTATGTGGTGGCGGGCAATTTTTATAAGACAACGATTGTTGATATTATCTACAGTCA
>Ga0137307_101611_pt1 | contig 19020 bp, 16 predicted proteins | sample NAcewD2O_March_2_FD_97180 | JGI IMG/M metagenome (GOLD analysis project Ga0137307, IMG submission 97180) | Mouse cecal microbial communities from Vienna, Austria - N-Acetylglucosamine amended D2O_March | ecosystem: Host-associated > Mammals > Digestive system > Large intestine > Cecum | place... | reverse complement strand
CTCATTTCCACCCTTTGCGTTTTTCGTTTCGTATACCGCGCTCCACTGTTCTTTATCCTCAGATACCTGTAACTGATATGCCTCCGCATAAGAAGCCTCCCAGTCCAGTGTTACTTTGTTAATTGTGTAAGTCTCTCCCAAATCCAAGATAAACCATTCATCATCCGAGAATCCGGAAGCCCATCTTGTCGCAGCATCGCCGTCTACCATCTTGCTTCCGTCCACGCCCTCATTTTCGTTAGACGAGGTTTCTACCGTTTTGCCGGATGCAAGGTTCTCGGAACCCGAAATCTCAGCGCCGCTTATTTCAATTGTACTGGATGCCATCGGGGAATCAATACATCCCTCTTTTACTGCAATCGCCTTCACTGTAGCCGTACTGGAAACCGCAAATACTCCGTCATATACCTTGGAAGATCTTGTCGGCATGGATCCGTCTGTGGTGTAATAAATCACCGCATCCTGCATATCCGTCTCAATCTCTACATACTGCGTATCCTCATATTTTCCGGAAGATACGGAAATCACCGGTGTAGAAGCCTGCGTAATCGTAAAGCTTCTGTCGGTATATACTTCAAAATCTACCAACGCCTTCGCGCCGACCGTTGCCGTCCCTACAACGCCGTCATTTGTCCGGAAGCTGACTACCTTTGCCTCGTTGGTCGGATTCCAGACATTTGCCGTATATTGATTTGTATTCGGGTTGTAGTATACACTTGCCGCTACATCTCCGGTTGCCCAGATTTTGTCAGTCTTATATCCCAGCTTCATCATGCTGTTGATGAACCAATAAGTATTTGCCGTATCGGTCTTTTGTACATTTGCCGCATACTCATTGAATTTCTCCAATGCAAGCGAAGGATTTGTCTGTGATAAGAATGGCCATGTAATATGCTGCCATCCCGTATCCGCCTGCGGATAGGTGTCTAACATGGACTGAATTTCAGCCTCTGATTTTCCTTCTTTTTGTGCCGCAAGTACTGCTTTATTCATCGCAATTTCCGTATCCTTTAACAGACCGCTGTAAATGTCTGCACATCTCTGCTGATCCATTCCATAGTATGTTAAATACTCAGAAATCGGCAGCCACTGGATTCCGTATACATACAACGGCTGTCCTCCAAAGAATGTACCATAGAAGTTGATACCGCCGTACACCTGACCTACTACTTCATAAGGCCACTCTTCTACCCAGTTGTCTAAATCATAGTCGAACCAATACTGTTTGACAGTATCCATCTCATTCGTAAAACCCAAAATACCTGCATCGCGATAGGTATCCTCTCCGGTCAATACGCCCCAGAGATACAAAGTCACCCAGCTAAATAACGATTCACTCGCAGATTCCTGATTATTTCCGGAATCATTGTCTGCATATCCGCCTGCCCAGGAATGGCCTTCGTATAAATCATAACTTCTGAAACGGCAGTATTCGCTGTCCGAGTCGGATGGATTCGCATAATCACGAATCATCATTTCAATCATTTCTTTATAGTCATGATAGAATTCATCATCATAAGTTGCCAATACTGTAGCGGCAAACATGAAATACCCATAGGTGAAGTGGTGGTCACAGATTGCCGTATTTGCACCGAATTCACTTTGTAAATAATATAAAGTTCCCCACTGTTTATCATAAATGAAGTAGCTGACGTCATCCGCTCCGTCATAGTGGAACCAGTTCGTTAAAATCGTTTTGATTCTGGCTAAAAAAGTATCCCGCAGCTCAGTTTCCCCAAGCTGATCCGCCATCAAAACGCCCATTCCGAGCGGATGCAAATTCTTACCTTCCCAGTATGCGTCGCCTGCCGGCCTTAAATCCTTCGTCGCATCCTCTAACTGACACAGATAAGCCACCAATTTCTCACTGTTAAATTCTTCATTGTCCGGCATTGCGAATGTCGGAAGCAATCCCTCAAAAATCTCTGATGTTGTGAACCGGTTCTTAATAACTGCTTTTAAATCACCTCTGACAGATGTATACGTGCCAATGCTTCCCTCATCATCCGCAGATTTTTTCCACTGATGCGGCAGCATACACTGTATGGTCTCTGCAGAAAATCCGTTTCTTTTTACCGAAGTTGTCACCTGATAATCCGCACTCATATTAGCGGTGTCCTCATCATACCGGTAGGTTACGCTTGTATCCTCTACAAAAGCGTATCCATGCTGATAAAATGTATGTAATTCACTCTTCTTTGTCATGGAACCAATTGACATATATCCGTCTGCAGCCGGGAAGGTCACCTTGATATAACTTCCCGTCTTCTTGAATGTGGTTCCCTCTGGAACAGAAATACAATAATAATTTGCAGATGTCTCTGTCTTATCTCTATTATCCGTATCGACTACTTCAATTCCGATATGATCGGTAACAAGCGACGCTGTATTCTCAAGTAATGTATTTCCATTATCATCAAAGATACTCTTTATGGAATCTCCAGACAAAAATGCGGACATTCTGTCTCCAAACTCTGCAAATACATACGGGGAACCTTTCACAAAGGTTGTTGTCATAGCCGTTCCGTTTTTATCGCACAGCTCGATATCCACCGCATAATCGCTATAACCGGACACCTGATCATAAGCCGTTGCAGGATCCAGATTCTCCGGCATCACACACAAATCCGGAACTGTTTCCGACTGAACGGAAATATTTACATCCGTTTCGCCCATTTCCGGAAGCCATCCTTCGGTTGCTGTCAAAAGGGAGAGCCCTTTCGCAGAATATTTTGCCTTTAACGGCAGAACACTCATCAGATTTCCGAATTTATTGATAATTGCCGACTGCCACCAGTCGTTAGAATCAATCGGAGCCTTTAAGCCTTCCTTCAGATACGTCGGCAGCTTCGCCTTTTCCAGATACATCGCACTTGTCACATAAGAGCCTTTTCCGCTCTTGGCATTTACCACCTGCATTTCAGGTAAATCCTGAATGGGATGCGTAACCATTGGATCTCCGTTCTTGTAAGGATATATTTCCAGCTCACAAATAGAAAAACCGCTTCCGTTTTCTACTCTGGTATATCCAAACACCCGCACATATCTCGCATTTACGTGCATCTGCACATTGGCTTTCTCATGGGCATGTCCCTTTAACTGTCTGTATGCAGTCGTCCAGTTATTTCCGTCCTCAGAAACCTGAATATCATAAATCTTACCTGCATCCGATGACCAGTCAATGACTACTCTTCCGACGGTATAGCTCTTGCCCAAATCCACGCAAAGCCACTGATCGTCTGCTTCGCCGGAGGTCCAATAGGTATTGCCCTTACCGTCCACAGCGTTTTTCGCTAATACATTTGTCTGATCAATGACGCCGTTGTCATCATACATCCACCAGACGTCTCTTAAGGATGAAGCTGTTGCGGTTTTACCCTTTGCCAGATTCTCGCCGTAATCTACCGGTCTTTCGGTCAGACCGTTTCTTCCAAGCACCTGAAATTCATATAAAGAATATCCGTAAGCAGGCAGTGCTTTTTTATCCATCCATATTCTTACAAATCTCGCATTTCCGGAAATCTTCAGCTCCTCGGTTCCGCCCTTGCAGTCGGATGTACGGTATTTTGTCTCCCAATTCTCTTCATCATCCGAAAACTGAAGCTGATAGCTCGTTGCATACGCCCCTTCCCACATAAGACGTACGCTTGTAATCTCCGTCACCTTTCCCAGATCCACATAGAGCCATTCCTCGTCATTCGACCATCCGCTTTCCCATCTCGTGCTCTCGTCGCCATCCGCTGCCAGATTGGAATCACTGTTTGAACGAGTGGAACTTGCATATATCATGCGTCCCTGTGAAACCACATACGGATCGTTGTCTGCCGCTTTTGCCGTAACCCCCGTTACCGGCAATGCCCCAATTGTCATTGCAGCGGCAAGTAAAAATGATACTCCGCGCTTTCCCCATGCAAAAACCCCTTTTTTGCACATAAAATAATACCTCCTAATAGATTGAATTTTTAATAACCAACGCTTATTTTAAATTCACTTTTTCCATTTATTAAGAGCGCTATTTTTAAAACGGTGTCATTTTTTTACAAAAAATGGTAGTGGTATTTTATTTTGGTACGTTTTTTTTATTTCTGCGGGGTATTTAACTTCCGCTTCCAGATATTATTTTCTTCCATCCCAGCAGTATGTGCAGAGTTTGCACTTATCCAGCCCTGTCGCCTCTAACATATCGTCCAACCGGTTGAATCTTAAGGATGTAAAATTCAGCTCTTTCCGAATCTCCTCTACCATCTGCTCATATTTCTCTGACTCAGGATCTGCATATTCTTCTAAAATCTCATCCGTCACATTTCCGTTTTCCAGACGGGCGATCACGCGGCGGGTAATCAAGTCCATTTCGGAAGAAGAACGTGAAAAATTCAAATACTTACAGCCATATAAAAGCGGCGGACACGCCGGACGGATATGCACTTCTTTTGCTCCGCTCTGATACAAAAATTCCGTTGTCTCACGAAGCTGGGTTCCTCTCACAATGGAATCGTCAATTAATAACAGGCTCTTATCCTTAATCAGCTCATCTACAGCTAAAAGCTTCATTTTGGCAATCAGGTTCCGCTTACTTTGTATAACCGGCATAAAGGAACGCGGCCAGGTCGGCGTATACTTGATGAATGGCCTGGAAAACGGAATTCCAGATTCATTGGCATAACCTACCGCATGCGCCGTTCCCGAATCCGGCACTCCTGCGACGATATCGGGGGTTACATTATCTCTCTGCGCCATCTTTGCACCGCAATTATACCGCATCTGCTCTACGCTTAACCCCTCATAGGAGCTTGCAGGATAACCGTAATACACCCAGAGAAAGGTACAGATTTTCATTTCTTCGTTTGGATTTACCAGAGAAACACAATTTCTGTCGGTCAGGACAACGATCTCTCCCGGTCCTAACTCTTTATAGTCGGAATAACCCAGATTTTTATATGCGAAATTCTCAAAGGATGCACAGAACGCATCTTTCTTTTTCCCTATTACGACCGGCGTTCTGCCGTATTTGTCTCTCGCTGCATACAAGCCCGCCTGATTTATTAACAATAATGACAGGGAACCGTCAATGCTGTCCAAGACGTATTGGATTCCCTCAATCAAATTCTCTTTCTGGTTAATCAACGCCGCAACCAGCTCTGTCGCATTGATTTCCCCTCCGCTCATTTCCAGAAAATGAGCATGTCCGGTGTCGAACAGCCCTTGTATCAATTTATCCGTATTATTGATTTTCCCGACAGTCGTTATCGCATATGTTCCATGATGCGACCGGATAATCAATGGCTGCGGCTCATAATCAGAAATACACCCGATTCCGATATTTCCATGCATTTCATGTATATCCTTGTCAAATTTCGTCCGAAATGGAGCATTCTCTATATTGTGTATCGACCTGTTAAATCCGTCCTCTCCATATACCGCCATTCCTCCGCGTCTGGTTCCTAAATGGGAATGGTAATCCACTCCAAAAAATAAATCAAATACACAATCCTGTTGTGATACGACTCCAAAAAATCCACCCATGCTCTCGTCCTCTTTTCTATGTTCGTATTACAGCTCAGTCTTAGCTTTCACCGTTACATGTTCGTCATCTTCCGGCACTGCATTTATCGCCTTCATAAACTTATTATACACATTTTTTTCGGCAAATCGCAACCAAATCCGACAGTTCTTCCATATTTTCACAACCTGCACAATTAAGTCTGTTTTTCTACAAAAAATTCTGTTATAGTTCACATTCTGACAGTTCCATACTCTTTTGTTTTTCATCATATATTATTCTTATTTCCGGCATTCTATATACCTTGATAGTTTCTATTCTTTTCTCCTTGCGAAATATTTCAAAAACCCATTTTCTCATTTTGCAAGAGCTAGTTTCCCAAAAGTTTATAATTTGTTCGATTTACAATCATATTTTTATATGCTATCGTAAAGAAAGGTCATACAAAAATATTACTTTTGCATGACTGCCTGATTTGCCGTGGCATCCCCCAGCTGAAATGGAGGAAATCTATGTCACTAAAAAATAAATTCTCACAAACAGCATTAGCTGTTTTCTGCATGGTTTCCATGCTTTTTATTTTCAATTGTAATCTAACAACAGCACACGCCGCATCAGGATATGAATTTGTCATTCTCGGTTCCTATAATGTAACCATGAAGATTGGCGACGAATTCTATCTGCCGGCAGTCACCTCCAACGGAAAGAAACCCAGCTTTTCTTCCAGCAATTCTTCCGTTGCCTCCGTAAATACCTACGGAAAGATAACTGCCAAAAAAGCGGGAACGGCAAAAATTACCGCCAAAATCAAAAATGGCGAAGCAAGCTGTAAAATCACAGTTCGAAAAACCACCATAACACTAAACAAAAAAAGCCTTTCTCTGGAAAACGGTTATAGCGCAGTCCTTCAGGCAACGGTCTCGACCGGACATCCGGTTACTTGGAAATCCAGCAAAAAGAGCATTGCAACGGTAGACGAAAATGGGAAGGTTTTTGCAAAAAAACCGGGCACTACAACGATTACTGCAACGGCAGACAAGACTACGGTCAACTGCAAGGTCACAGTCAGACAGCCCTCGGTCAAGTTAAGCAAAACATCCGTTTCTCTTTATCGTAAAGGAAAAGTGAAGCTTACCGTTACATCCACCTCGAAAAGCACGCCCAAGTGGAAAACCAACAAAAAAAGCGTTGCCATTGTGGATGCCTGCGGAAATGTAACCGCAGTCAAAAATGGCAGCGCCATCATTACCGTCACAGTGGACGGCGTCAGTAAAATCTGCGAAATTCTCGTAAAGAAACCCACGATAAGCTTTGAAAAAGACACAGTGACCTTGGCTGTCGGAGAACGCTATAAGCTAAAAACAACCGTATCCTCCGGCAACAAACCGGCTTATTCCAGCTCAAATACAAGCGTTGCGGCAGTAGATGAGAATGGGGAGATTTATGGAAAAAAAACAGGACGAGCCTATATTTATGCCCGTGAAGACGGGACAAAGGAACGGGTAACGGTCATGGTAAAATAAGATTTGGTGTTTTGGCACATCAGTATTGAAATTCATTCTAAGTATAAAATTCATGGGGGATATGCGGCAAATCAGGATTTCCTATTTTCATATTTGAATTTGAAATATTCCTACTCATTTAAATAAGACATATCCTCAATCATTTATTTCTATGTTAGATAAAGCTGTTTTTGATTAAACAATAATCAAGAAGATTGTGGGGCGTAAAAAGGACATTCCCAGATTTCTCTGAAAATGTCCTATACATATCATTGATATTCGTGTTGCATACTTGTTGCATACCGTTTGAATTCCAGCACATCTGACAACTTCCCACAACCTCTGTAACCCTTGTAAAATGGGCTTTTCTTGATATATTCGTTTCCGAAAGATTATCTCTTGGAGAACTGCGGCGCACGACGAGCTGCCTTAAGACCATATTTCTTTCTCTCTTTCATACGAGGGTCTCTTGTCAAGAATCCGTTTGCCTTTAAAACTGCCCTGAAATCGTTGTCTACAGTCAACAGAGCTCTTGCAATACCATGTCTGATTGCGCCTGCCTGTCCTGTGTATCCGCCGCCCTTTACATTAACGATAACGTCCAGCTTATCAGACATTTCTGTTGTAGCCAATGGCTGACGAACGATAACTTTTAATGTCTCCAATCCGAAATAATCATCAATATCTCTTTTATTTATTGTAACCTTACCTGTACCCGGTACTAAATATACTCTGGCAACAGATGATTTTCTTCTTCCTGTTCCATAATACTTTGTATTATCCAATGTCGTTACCTCCTAATTAAAATGTTAAAGTCTCAGGCTTCTGAGCTGCATGCTTGTGCTCCGGTCCAGCGTATACGAATAACTTCTTATACATCTGTCTTCCCAAAGGTCCCTTCGGAAGCATACCCTTTACAGCATACTCAATAACTCTTTCCGGATGCTTTGCTAACATTTCTTTTAATGTGGTCTCTTTTAATCCGCCAACATAGTCAGAGTGACGATAATAAACCTTCTGGTCTAATTTCTTACCTGTTACCTGAATCTTTTCTGCATTTACAACAATTACATAATCACCTGTATCAATGTGCGGTGTAAAAATAGGTTTATTCTTTCCTCTCAATACCTTAGCAATCTCGGATGCTAAACGTCCTAATGTCATTCCATCAGCGTCTACTACATACCACTTTCTCTCAATGGTAGCAGGACTAGCCATAAATGTTTTCATTGGTCTTCCTCCTAAAATATTCTGTTGAAGTCCTTGTCCTGCGGATGTACCGGCCGCATTCCCATTCGCTTCGCTATTGTTCTATAGTCAAAATATCAATCCGGGGCTTTGGCTTGATATCTCTATACTATGTCAGACTTAGATATTATAGTACACGACCCCCGGCGTGTCAAGAAAATTTTTCGTAACAGTTCAGCCTTCTGCTTCGCTGTTACAATTTTTCACATTCCAAACTCAATCCCAATCATCGTCAGACCATGCGCCGGCGCAGTCGGTCCCGCCGCACCTCTGTCACAAGCAGCAAGTATTTCTTTGATACTCTCCGGCTCCTTCCTCCCCTCCCCGATCTGAATCAGCGTCCCCGCAATGATTCGTACCATATTATACAAGAATCCGCTTCCGGTCACCCGAATCGTAATGATATCCTCCATACGCCGGACATCCAGCGAATATATCGTCCGCACTGTCGTTTCCACTACGGCTGCCGCTGCACAAAAGCTCTTAAAATCATGTTCCCCCACAAGGCAGTCTGCCGCCCGCTGCATTTTCTCAACATCCAGCGCACGGTGATAAAAATACGTGTCTCTCCGGCACATCGGCAGCGGCACGCTCCGGTTTAAAATCCGGTACTCGTATGTTTTTCTGCTGTTACAATGCCTTGGATGAAAATCTGCCAAAACCTCCTTTGAGCTTTGCACTACAATATCCTCCGGCAGACGCTGATTCAGCGCAAAAGAAATCTTTTCTGCCGGAATCCTTGTGTCCGTATCAAATACCGCCACATTTCCGCAGGAATGCACGCCGGAATCCGTCCGGCTGGCGCCGATTACAACAATCCGCTCTCCTAACAGCTCGCTTAGCGCCCGATTCAACTCACCCTCAATGGTAATTCCGTTTGGCTGTACCTGCCATCCGCAATAATTCGTCCCCTCGTAAGCAACCACCAGCATGATCCGCTTCACAGTCCACCTCCTGTTTTGCAATTACAACAAAGCGACTGCATAATTCACCCATACAAACCGCAGTGCAATGATAAGCGCCAGATAAAGAAACAAAATCACATATGCAATATGATCACGCTTCTGATAACGCAGCGGCTTCATTCTGGTTCTTCCCTCTCCGCCGTGATAACACCGCGCTTCCATTGCCATCGCTAAATCATTTGCCCGGCGGAATGCCGAGATAAATAAAGGCACTAAAAGCGGTATCATCGCTTTTGCCTTTTTTAAAATACTTCCGCTTTCAAAATCGGCGCCGCGCGCCATCTGTGCCTTCATTATTTTATCCGTTTCCTCTATCAAAATAGGAATGAACCGAAGTGCGATCGACATCATCATCGCAATCTCATGCACAGGAACATGAATCTTATTCAGGGGATGCAAGGATTTTTCCAGACCGTCTGTCAATTGGTTCGGCGTCGTAGTCAGCGTCATCAAAGATGTTCCCACAATCAAAAAAATAAGCCGAATCAACATCATAGCCGCGCTTTTTGCACCCTCATAGGTAATCGTAAATATCCAAAAATGCACCCACTCTGTACCCGGCGTTAAAAAGAGATTGAACAATCCGGTAATGATCATCAGAATCACAATTGCCTTCAAGCCTTTAACCATATAAGAAAAAGGCACCTTAGAAATCCGTATTACCGCAATCAGGAAAATCACTGTCAGCACAAATGCAGGAATTCCCTTAAATATAAATAAAGATATAATATAAATCAATGTTCCCAAAAGCTTTACCCTTGGATCCAGCTTATGAATCGGCGAATCTGCCGGATAATACTGCCCTAATGTAATGTCTCTTAGCATAGCTGTCACTTTCTGTCCAGACACAAATCATAAAATTCTCTGCACCTGTGTCTGACAGATTTCCTTTCCTACCTCCCAGATACCCGTCCTATCATTTCCAGTATCTCTTTTTTCGCTTCCTCAACCGTTGTGGCGTCTGCCGCCACCGGAAAACCTCTGTCCTTTAATTCGTGCATCAGATAGGTCACCTGAGGAGCCGCCAGACCAACCGCCTCTAATTCCCGGTAATGCCGAAACACGTCCTTCGGTATCCCGTCGAACATAACCTCACCCTGATTCATGACAATAATACGGTCTACATACTTCGCCACATCTTCCATGCTGTGCGATACCAGAATAACCGTTATCCCGCGCTCCTTGTGCATTTTGGCAATCTGATTCAGGATCTCATCCCGCCCTTTCGGGTCAAGCCCCGCCGTCGGCTCATCCAAAATAATCATTTCCGGTTTCATGGCAAGAACACCTGCAATTGCCACTCTCCGTTTCTGCCCGCCGGATAAATCAAACGGAGACTGATAATACAGATCCTCCGGAAGTCCGACACTGTTCAATGCCTCAAAAGCCCGGATTCCCGCCTCGTTCTTGGACAGCCCCTGATTCAGCGGTCCGAAACACACATCATCAAAGATAGTCGTCTCAAAAAGCTGATGTTCCGGATACTGAAACACCAGTCCCACCTTGCTGCGCAGACCTTTCATATTATAGTCCTCTGCATAGATATCTTCTCCGTTATAATAAATTCCCCCGGAGGTCGCCCGAATCAGTCCGTTCAGATGCTGAATCAGCGTGGATTTGCCGGAACCGGTATGACCGATGATTCCGATAAATTCCCCGTCCTTCATCTGTAAATTGATATTTTTCAATGCCTGTATCTCGTATGCAGTCCCCGCACTGTATACGTAATTTACTTTATCTAATATGATTGACATAGTCTGCTGATTGCCTCCGTCAATTCCTCTCTCGTCAGTATGCCGGCCGGTATTCCTTTCAGACCCGAATTGCGCAATTCATGCGCCAAAAGCGTTACCTGCGGAACATCCAGCCTATATTTTTTCAATTCGTCTACCTGTGAGAACAGCTCTCTTGGCAGCCCCTGCATGACCACACGTCCATTGTCCATGACATAGACCCGGTCCGCCTCTACGACTTCTTCCATATAATGTGTAATCAAAATAATCGTCACGCCCTTTTTACGGTTCAGCTCATGGACCGCCTTTAAAACCTCTTTCCGCCCGTTTGGATCAAGCATTGCAGTTGGCTCATCCAAAACAATGCACTTCGGCTGCATTGCCATCACTCCTGCGATAGCCACACGCTGCTTCTGCCCGCCAGATAACTTATTCGGAGAATGATGACGGTATTTCAGCATCCCCACCGCCTTTAAGCTCTCTTCTACTCTCCGCCAGATTTCATCCGTAGGGACGCCTACATTCTCCGGTCCGAATCCCACATCCTCCTCTACCACACTGGCTATAATCTGGTTGTCCGGATTCTGAAACACCATTCCGGCGCGTTGGCGGACCTCCCAGACGTTTGCATCATCCGAAACATCATAGCCGTCTACCCACAGACTGCCCTCGCTCGGCTCTAAAATCGCATTGATATGCTTCGCCAGCGTAGACTTGCCGGAACCATTATGCCCCAAAATGGCAATAAATTCGCCTGCTTTTACATCCAGATCCACCTTATCCAGCGCCGTCTGGATTGACTCCACATTTCCTTCTTCGTCACGTCTGATATATTCATGCACTAATTTTCTGGCCTTAATAATTCCCATGACATTCCTTTCTGTAACAGTTCAAACGCCCTCACAGTTACAGGCGTTCGGTCGTTAAAATTGCCGCGCAATAAACGCATAGACCCGTCTGAACTGTTGCCCCTTTCTACCAATGCAGCCGATGAAGCTCGCCTTCCAGCTTCATATGGTCAAAATCATTCTGGCGCAGCGCCTCATACAAGACAATCGCCACAGAATTAGACAGGTTCAGAGAACGAGTCTCTCCCATCATCGGAATCCGCACACATTCCTCCGGATGCTCCACCAATATCTCCTCCGGTATTCCCGCACTTTCCTTTCCGAACATAATATAGCAGTCCGGCTCATAACTGACCTTGGAATAAACATGCTTTCCCTTTGTGGTCGCCATATAAATCTTTGCTCCCGGATTCTTCCGGCAGAACTCTTCATAATTGATATAAGTCGTTACATCCAAATCATTCCAGTAATCCATTCCGGCACGCTTGATTGCTTTCTCATTTAACTGAAATCCCAACGGTTCAATCAGATGGAGCCTTGTTCCGGTCGCCACACAGGTTCTACCGATATTTCCCGTATTTGCCGGAATCTCCGGCTCAAATAAAACAATATTCAACTTCGCCATTTTCTCACCTGTCATTACGCAGCTTTGCAATAAATCTCTCTAACCGATCCAAAGCCTCTTTCAAACTGTTCAGCGAATACGCATAAGAAATCCGTAAAAATCCCTCTCCACATTCGCCAAATGCCGTTCCCGGCACAACAGCTACCTTTTCCTCATTTAAAAATCTGGTCGCAAATTCTTCCGAGGTCATACCAAATTCCTTGATACAGGGAAAAATATAAAATGCCCCGTAAGGCTCAAAGCACTGCAAGCCCATTTCCCGGAAGCGATGCAGAAGATACCGCCGTCTGCCATTGTACTCTTCCCGCATCTGTTCCACGTCCTCATCTCCGCTGCGCAGCGCTTCCACTGCCGCATACTGGGAGGCAGTCGGTGCGCACATGATTGCAAACTGATGGATTTTCAACATCTGCTCCAGGATTATTTGGGGTCCGCAGGCATACCCCAGTCTCCATCCCGTCATCGCATGGGACTTGGAAAATCCGTTAATAACAATCGTGCGTTCCCGCATCCCCGGCAGAGAAGCGATTGAAACATGTTCTTCCTGATAGGTGAGCGCCGCATAGATTTCATCGCTCAATACGAACAGGTCATGTTCCCGTACCACTTCCGCAATTGCTTCCAAATCCAGCCGCTCCATAATAGCTCCCGTCGGGTTATTCGGAAACGGCAGAACTAAGAGCTTCGTCTTCGGCGTAATCGCCGCCTCCAGCTCTTCCTTTGTCAGACGAAACTCATTTTCTTCTTTTAATTCAATGACAACCGGCGTTCCGTTTGCAAGAACTGCACAGGGCAGATAGGATACATAGCTTGGCTGCGGTATCAATACTTCGTCTCCCGGATCCAGCATGGCACGCATGGCAATATCAATTCCCTCGCTGCCCCCAACGGTCACAAGGATTTCATGATTGAAATCATATTCCAGCCCATAGTGGCGCTTCAAATACGCCGCAATTTCTATTTTCAGTTCCTTTAAGCCGGCATTGGAGGTATAAAAGGTTCTTCCTTTCTCCAATGAAAAAATACCCTCGTCCCGGATATGCCAGGGAGTGTCAAAATCAGGTTCTCCCACGCCCAAAGAAATTGCATCCTTCATCTCACTGACAACATCAAAAAATTTTCGTATTCCAGAGGGTTCAATTGTTACAATTGTTTTCGACAATGGGTTTCTCATGGTGTCATTAACATCCTTTCATCTTTTGCCGGCTCAGCCATGATTGTTCCGTGATCTTTGTACTTCTTCAAAATAAAGTTTGTCTTAGTGCTCAGTACATAATCCAGTGTGGACAGCTTATCGGATACAAACTGGGAAACCTCCCGAAGTGTTCTTCCCTCCAACGTCACCATCAAATCAAAGCTGCCCGAAATCAGATAAACAGAATTCACTTCCGGGTAATTATAAATCCGCTCTGCAACCTTATCAAATCCCATGCCCCGCTGAGGCGTGACACGAACCTCAATCAGCGCAGTCACCTTCTCCCCCCCGATCTTATCCCAGTTGATCAACGTAGGATACCCGCAGATAATATGCTCCGCTTCCATAGCCTCCAGTTCATTAAAAACGGCTGCTTCGTCCACTCCCAGAACAATTGCCAGCTCCTTGATGTCAATTCGGCTGTTTTTCTCTATAAAAGTCAATATCTTTTCACGCATTACAAGTCCTCCTTACACCACCTTATATAATTCATCCGTTTTCGGCGGCTCCAAAAATCTCCGTTCCTCTTCATTGACAATTACCCTGTCATTTCCGGCAGTCGCCTTCCCGATTACCACCGCAGGAATGCCCGCCTTTTCCAGCTTACGCACCAGCGTATTGCCGTCCTCTGCCGCCATCAGCATACATCCGCTTGAAATCAGCTCATAGGGATTAATATCAAAAAATTCGCAGATTTCCACCGTCTCCTGTCGAATCGGAATCCGTTTCAAGTCAATTTCCAGACCAACAGAGGACGCTTCCGCCATTTCCCAGAGCGCACCGAAAATACCGCCTTCCGTCACATCATGCATCGCGCCGACGCCGCTTGAAACCGCTATCGCAGCTTCGCCCATTACAGACAGATACCGGTCAAACTCTTTTGCCTTCGAAATAAAATCGGCCGTATAACGCGTCAGCAGTTCCCTTTCCTTTTCCTTTGCAATGATTGAGGTTCCTTCCAGCCCAATCCATTTTGTTGCAATCATATCCATACCAGGTCTGGCTCCTCCGGTCGTAACCAACTGCCCCTTCTTCGCCTTTCCCACACCGCAGACCGTCACAACCGGCTGGCTGACGGCTCTCGTCACCTCCGTATGCCCGCCCATGATCTGTACTGAAACATCCTTACAGGCGCTTTCCAACTGCTGCATCATTTTCTTTAATTCCGGTTCTTCAAAATTCTCCGGCAGCAGAATTGTCAGCATGACCCCAATGGGCTCTGCCCCTGCGCTCGCCAAGTCATTCGTAGTAACCAGAATGGCTAATTTCCCGATATCCTGCGCCGTTCCGGTAATCGGATCGGTGGAAATCACAAACATTTCATCTTCTGCAAGCGCCATTGCCGCACAGTCCTCTCCCACAGCCGCACCGACTAAAACCTCGTCTCTCTTTGTATGCAATTGTCTGATTACGGAGCGTTTCAACACATTCTCCGGTACTTTTCCAATCTTCATATAATTACAGTTTAAGGCTGTCTCAATTCTGAGGCAGCCTTGTACTCCTTCTGTTCATTCTATTCATCTTCCGGATCATCCTCAGATTGCTCTGTGTCCTTCTTATCATCCTTTTTGTCGTCTTTCTTATCGTCTTTCTTATCGTCTTTCTTGTCATCCTTCTTATCGGAATCATCCGGTTTTTCCGTGGTTTCGGGAGCCTCCGGAACTTCCGGTGGCTGCTGGGCTGCCGCCTCTTGTTCTCTTGCCGCAATCGCCTCGTCACACCAATACTCTGCCGCAGCACGTATAGTCGCCACATCCTGAGTCGCTAGCGCCTCATTGATCGCATATACCGCATCTGCATTTGCGGACGCCGTTCCGACGGAATAGATATCCGGAGAAGCGTTGTACTTACTAGTGTTAAATATTTCCCTGCTCTCTTCTACGCCGTCTACCAGAACAATCTTCCACAAGCGCGCGGAATTTCCGATATGCGCTTTCTGCGTCCGGGTCACCACGCCAATCGGATCTGCGGTCGTTTCAAATTTCGGCGTCGGATTTTCCTCACTTACCGTCTCGCTCTCAAACCGCACTTCACGATTTGCAGGTCTCGTCTCGTCGCCAAAAATATTAAAATAAAGCGTTCCGCCGTTTGTATATCCCTCGATATAGATGGGCTTATCATATGTGTTCATAAACCGCAGATTCTTGTAGGTTCCTGCAATCGCGGCATCCATAGACGGCTTTACATAGCTTACCAGCATTGAATGATTAAAACGCTCTGTCACCTTAAGCTCCGCGCGAATCACCGCATTATACAAAGTAGTAGAAACCTGACATACGCCGCCGCCATAAGATTCCACTGTCGTACCATTCTCATATGCGCCCGCTAACTCATAGCCGTTCTCCGCATTCAAAGGTTCAATCGCGTCATATACGGAAAATTCTTCCCCCGGATACAGCACAGTTCCGTCAATAAAAGATGTTGCATGTTTTACATTAGTGATACGTCCTGGTGCAGAATCTCCAAAATACGTTGAAAATCCGCCAAGCACATCCTGAATCGCTTCCAAATCTTCTCTCTTGCCTTCCGGCTCTACGATATTCGCTGCCAGTGCAACGCTTCCGTCCGTTTCATTCCACTCTTCTGCAAAATAAGATACGATAGCTTCCGCAGATGCCTTTACATCCACTTCAATGCCTTCCTGTCCCTCGACAATTACAAATGCACCGTTTTCTCTCTTCAATCCATGATTGACCGCTTGCTGATTCATCTCAGACGTGTTTGCCTCCAGCCATGCAGATACCTTATCATAATCTGCGCTGTACTCCACTTCAAAGATTTTGTCTTCGTTCTCCAAATCTTTCATGTCTTTGTATCGCTGAATGAGGTTGCCGACTTTACCGATCAGCGCCGCCTCGTCTGCAACATCCGTATTTACCCATTCCACTCCAAGCTCTTTGGCTGTTACGGTCTTCTCGGTTTCACCGGCTTTCAACGTAATTACCGCTTCCAGCTTACCGTCCACATCCTCTATCACTGCCTGTCTGGCTTCTTCTGCTGTCATTCCTCCAACAGCCACATCTCCAATATATACCTTAGAAGGAATTACTGCATTCTCATTTTCTTCTGCTCTTGCCATTCCGGAAACACCTGCTAACCCAACTGCCGCCAGTACAAATGCTGTTGTTGAAAGAATCCATTTTAATTTCCTCATATACTTCCTCCTAACACACCTTTCTAATAAATATAATAATCAAGAATAATATTTCTTTTGATTATAATCATAAAGCGTCCTTTTTTCAAGGTGCATAACCACTAATATATTTGACAGGAAACTCCTTTTTCTGTATATTATGACATGTAATTATCCCTTTTTTGCGCCTACGCAAAAGCGGAAATAACCAACGGAACGATCAATGCTACAACAAGAACCGCAATAATGACGCCCGCAATTGTACGTTTCTTTTTTGAATTACTAAAATTAATCATGATTTCCTCCTTCTGGCGTGCATTTTACGCCATAATAAACTGTAATGTAGAAAGGATACCGCTATGTCCCCATTCTTACCCTGTTTTATCATTTTTCTTATCATACTGACCTACTTCCTGCGCAAAAACACAAGACTGGAACAGGAAACACAGGAACAATTCTGGGAAAAGGAACGTCTGGCAAATGCCGCCCGTAAAAAGAACATAAAGGATCTGCCCTATCTTACCATCCCTTTGGAAACATTTCCACTGGGAAAATACTCCGATTCCGAATTGTCCCGGCTGGAGCAGGAACTATCCAAGCTTGCCGAAACATCCATTCTGAATCTGAACGGCATTACCAACACCGATTTAAAACTGCATTATGGGCTTGCCAATCTGGACTTTCTCTCTGAATGTGATGAAAATTACACAGAAATGATACGTCTTCTTCAAGACTATGGCAAGCGTCTTTTTGAGCTCTCCCATCAAAACGATGCGGAAACGGTACTGCGTTATGCCGTTGACAGCGGAAGCGACATCTGCGCCACCTATACCCTGCTGGCAGATATTTATCTTGCGGAAAATGCAGTGGCTAAGCTTTCTTCCCTCATAGAAACCGCAAAAAATCTGAATTCAGCACGAAAGGATACTATTCTGGAAAAACTGAATTCCAAACATCCCACATAGGAAATGTGTTATCTTTTCTTACTTTGGAATCCTGCCATACTTTGCCATAATCTTATCCGCCGTTCTGGAAGCCTCGCTTCTGGTAATTGTTTCTAAATCAACAGCCAAGTCTATTTTATGATAATCTGCTAATTCCTTCAAGCGTTTTTTTTGCGCCGGCGTAGCGCTTGTCTGCCGCTTCGGCTTATACTGAAGCGGCTTTGGCTCAAATGCGTCCTCATTTCCCTCTAAAAACATTTCTTCCATCCGCTCATATAGCTTCCATGTAGCCAAAGCATCCTCGAATGCCCGATGCCTCTTTTCCCTTGTAATCCCGAAGCAATCGCAAAGACTGTCCAGATTTTTCTTTTCCGGAAGAGTCAGAAACTTTCTTGCCAGCTTTAAAGTATCCACCGCCTGACGCTCAAAGGGAATCCTTTCATTTACCGCAAGCTGTTTTAAAAAGCTATAGTCAAATATCACATTATGCCCGACCAGAATTTCCCCCTCGGTAAATTCCGCCGCCCTTCGTATCGCTTCCGCCGGCAGGCAGCCGCCGTCCGCCATCTGCTGTGTGATTCCGGTCAGCCCAGTCACGGTCTCACTCAGCGTTCTTCCTGCATTCACAAAAAACCCTAACGTATCAATTATCTTCTTCCCGCGTATCTTCACGGCTCCCACTTCAAGTATCGCATCCTCTTTTGGATGAAGCCCCGTCATTTCCAAATCAATTACTACATAATTTTCCATTATTTTTTATCCCCTGATGTACAGATATCTTGTAAAAAGCATTCTGGGCATTTCGGACCTCTTGCAAAACAGATATTTCTTCCAAAGGTAATAATCTGCATATTATAGAGAATCCAGTGATTCTTTGGCAGCGCTTTCATCAAGTCGAATTCCACCTTCACCGGATCGTCTTCTTTGGTAAATCCAAGCCGTTTGGAAATCCGTTTTACATGGGTATCCACCACAATACTTGGATCATTGTAAATGTTTCCGCGGATGACGTTCGCTGTCTTTCTTCCCACTCCGGCAAGCCCCGTTAGTTCCTCCAAGGTTTCCGGCACTTCCCCGTTATATTCTTCCACCAGCTTTTTTGCACAGGCAATGATGTTTTTCGCCTTGTTGTGATAAAATCCTGTGGAATGGATATCCTGCTCTAATTGAGCCAAATCGGCATTTGCAAATTTCTCAAGCGTATCGTATTTCTGAAACAGATCCTTCGTCACAATATTGACCCTTGCATCCGTGCACTGCGCGCTTAGGATAACCGCAATCAGTAATTGCCACGGCGTTTCATGATTCAGATAACAGATTGGTTCTG
>Ga0137307_101610_pt1 | contig 19033 bp, 16 predicted proteins | sample NAcewD2O_March_2_FD_97180 | JGI IMG/M metagenome (GOLD analysis project Ga0137307, IMG submission 97180) | Mouse cecal microbial communities from Vienna, Austria - N-Acetylglucosamine amended D2O_March | ecosystem: Host-associated > Mammals > Digestive system > Large intestine > Cecum | place... | reverse complement strand
TTTCTGCAGTACCACATACAAGATCAGGATCGGAACAACACACAGCAGAAGTCCTGCCATGATCGTACCGTAGTCTGCCGAGTAGGTTCCATAAAAGCTGTAGGTAGACAGCGGCAGTGTCAGCAGCTCTTTATCCGTCAGTACCAGCGACGGCAGAAGAAAATCATTCCAGAATGCCAGCGCATTTAAGATCACCATCGTGGAAATGATCGGCTTGAGCAGAGGAAATACAATCTTGAAAAATGTCTGGGAATGTGTACACCCGTCAATATAAGCCGCTTCCTCCAGCGCGATCGGTATATTTCCGTTGATAAATCCATGGAACATAAATACCGACATCGCCATGGAAAATCCGGTATGCATGAAAATCAATGTCAGCCGGTGGTTCAATATATTCAGCGTTCCGCCGTAAATGCTCACAAGCGGGATCATGATCGCCTGGAACGGAATGATCATGGAAGCCACCATCAGGGCAAACGTGATTTTTGAAATCCAGTTTTTATGGCGTACGATATAGTATGCCAGCATTGCCGCGAACAAGGTCACGAGCGCCGTTGCCGATACCGTTACGATCAGAGAATTTTTAAACGCGTTCAGGAAATCCATCTGCGTAAATGCCTTTACAAAGTTGTCAAAAGATAAGCCCTTGATCGTAAACAGCCAGGAAAACGGGCTTTTGATGATATCTCGTTTTTGCTTCAGCGAATTGATCACCACCATGAGGAATGGAAACATGTACGCAATAAATATAACGATCAATCCGGCCATTGCCAGCATATCCGCCGCTTTCTTTTTTGTTCCGCCCACTACTGTCTGCTGCATTATGCCTCAACCTCCTTCTTCTTTGTCAGATATACCTGAATCCCGCTGATGCAGGCTACAATGATAAACAGGATCAATGCCTCTGCCTGACCCACACCGAACTGCCTGGATGTAAACGCCTTCTCATAGACATGCATAGCCGCCATTTCCGTAGTCCCGTATGGTGCGCCCGCTGTCAGGGATAGATTCACATCGTATACCATGAACGCGCGGGAAAGTGTTAAGAACAGGCAGATGGTCACAGAAGACATCATCAGCGGCATTACAATGCTCCTCATCTTTCTCCATCCGGAAGCGCCGTCGATACTTGCCGCTTCCATAACGTCTTCACTGAGTCCCATAAATCCGGCCACATAGATCAGGATCATATAGCCCGACAGCTGCCATACAGATACAAGCACTAACGCCGCAAATGCTTTTGCCGGGTCGGAAAGCCAGGACACCTCAAACGCACTCCATCCCGTTGATTCCCCAATATTTACAAAGACTCTGGAAAATACAAACTGCCAGATATATCCCAATACAATTCCTCCGATCAGATTTGGCGTAAAAAATCCCGCACGGAAGAAATTCTGTCCTTTCATCCCTCTGGTCAGAAGATAGGCAATTCCAAATGCCATCACATTTACGATCACAACCACAAAAATCACATATTTAAATGTCAGGAGCAGCGAGGTCCAGAATTGTACGTCCTTCATCACCCCTCCGAAATTTTTCAGCCCGACAAAGTTCTTTACGGCAGATACTCCGTTCCAGTCTGTCATTGTCAGATACACTCCATATACAAACGGAATGATTACGACTGCAATAAAGCAAAACAGTCCCGGCAGCGCAAAAATACAGAAATCCTTTCCATTATTTTTCGACTTCATAATGTCCTCCTCTATTCCTGTTCATCCCAATATTCCTGAACCGACGTGATCAGTTCTTCCCTGTCACTGCGTTCCGCAAGATACTTCTGCATTGCGGCGCCCAGCACAGCCCAATGGTCATTTGGTACGATCGCAGATGCATTAAATGCACGGCCCTCATGTACTTTTTCATAGATATCCCGGCTCAGCGGATCGCTTGGCTCATATGGATTATTTTGAAACGGCGGGATCAGATTGCAGGTCTTAACCATCATCTGCTGTCCGATCTCACTGTAAACGATCCAGTTTAAAAATTCCTTTGCCGCGGCCTGTTCTTTTTCTGAGGCAAGCTGTCCGTCCAGCATGACCTGCTTGGAAGGGGAACCCTGGATCTGCTGATTTGCAAAATCCTCCTCATCATTGTTCATAAAATAAGGCAGAAAACCATATGCGTCCTCATTTTCCGCTCCTGCTTCGGAAAGGTTCGGCCATGCCCAGTTTCCGTTAAACCAAAATGCCGTCTTTCCATCTGCAAGGTCGATCGCCATCTCGTCATAATCCGCTCCCAGCGGGTCTCCTTTGGCCACATTGTACTCTTTCAATACGTCAAACATATCCAGAAATTCCTGCATCCGGTCATAGGAGTGCAAATCCAGCGTTCCATCCTTGATCTGCCCGATGACTTCCTGCGCGCCTTCGGACGTTCCGTCATAGGTCTCATAGACAAACTGCAGGTGATGTGCCCCCAGAGACCAGTCTTCCTTTGCCATAGAGACTGGCTTCTTGATGCCGGCTTCTACCAGCCTGTCCAAAAGCTTTGTAAATTTCTCCAGCGTAGTGATCGAATCCGGATCAAATTCCTCTCCCAGAGCTTCCTCGATCACTGTCTTGTTGTAAATCACGCCGCGTCCCTCAATACACAGCGGAAGACTGTATACCTTGCCGTTCACCTCTGTCAGATAGTCTTCCGCCTCTTCAATCCAGTCCTCATCAGACAGATCTGCTCCTTTTTCCTCCGCCAGAGCAATGACATCTGTTGTGTCCAGGATAGACATTGTGGGCGGATTCCCCGAATTGTATAAGCTGACTACCTTTGTATAGGGGGAATCATCTGTTACCGGCATCACCTCTACATGAACTCCGGACTTTTTCTCAAATTCCTCTCCCATCTTCTCCAGTGCCACCTGGATCTCCGCCTTTGAATTCAGCAGCGTGATGTTTGTGCCTGACAGGGTACTGTCATACTCGAATGTGTCCACAGAGGTATCGATCGGTTCTTCTTTTACCTCTTCATTCGGATCATCCGGGTCACTCGCAAAACCGAACCTGCATCCGGTCAGCATGGTCGGCATCAGCATCAGGGCAAGCCCCAGTGAAATGCCTCTTAATACTTTCTTTCTCATGACTCAATCCTCCTTTTCTTTATAACTCTATTATTGTAGTAACCGGTAAAGTAACCGGTTATTTTATTGATATATTAACATTGATAGGCAGCAAAGTCAAACCTCAATTTCCTTTTTATGAAAAGCGACGATTTTGTCCGCCTGTATTTATGCACATTTCACAAAACCGGTTACTTTACCGATTACATCTTGTCTGTAATTTTTGTTTTTGATATACTAATCTGTATAGATCCTGCATCTGCTCCGCAAGGGAGCATACAGCAGGATCTGCTCGTAAAGAAAGGCATTACCACTATGAAAGAGAAAAAGAATGTGACCTTCAGCGATATCGCAAATTACACGAACTTTTCGAAAACTACCATTTCCAGATATTTTAATAACCCGGACTCTCTTACGCTGGAAAACCAGCAGATTATTTCTGATGCTCTTGTTAAACTGGGCTATCAAGAGAATAAAGTAGCGCGAATCCTTGCAAATGGCAAAACAGAATTTATCGGTATCATCATTCCGGACCTGTATTACCATTTCTATTCGGAAATACTGAATCAGATTTTGTCCACATATGAGGTTTTCAATTATAAATTCCTGATATTTGTCGGCAATAAAAGTGAAGAAACGGAACGCCGTTATATTCAGGAGCTTCTTGCCTATAAGATTGAGGGGATGATCATTTTAAGCCATACGATATCATCGAAAGAGCTTGCCGGACTCTCGATCCCCATCGTTACGATTGAGCGTGAGGACCGGTATGTATGCAGCGTAAATACGGATAACCACATGGGCGGATATCAGGCGGCTGCCCTTCTTGCCAGGCATAAATGTGACATCCTGATCCATATCAACTCCCCTGCATCAGAAGATGTTCCTGCTTATGGACGCCTCAGGGGCTTTTCCGATTTCTGCCGTGAAAACGGCCTGAATTACCAGATCATCCAAAAGGAATTTGGACATGACTACAAAAGTGCACTGACGCAGATCCAGACAATCCTTGATGGACTGGAAAGTCTTTATCCGGGACAGAAGAAGGGAATTTTCATCTCCAGCGACACGCTCGCCAATGTGATGCTGAATCTGCTCATCAGAAAATACGGCACATTGCCTGATGATTATCTCCTGGTTGGTTTTGACAATTCCCCCATATCCCGTGAAGCTGTCCTTCCCATCAGCACGATCGGACAGCAGATCGATCAACTCGCCTACGAAGCCGTGCGCCTCCTTGTAGAGCAGATGACGGAACAGAAAAAAAGAAAACCGGTTCCTTTAGACAAGCCGGTTCACAAAGTGGTCCCCCCCATATTGTTCCGGCGGGAGACCACAGAGCATTCTACAGATGCCGGTTCATAAATGCAAGGACACCATATTCCACTTCATCCTTGATCTCCGCATAGTTGTGGATCTCATGGCGGAAGCCGGAATATACCTTTGTATCCACGGTATGCCCGGTCTCGTACAGCCAGTTGCTGACCTCATAGATTCCCTTTCCGTACTGTCCTACCGGGTCCTGGTCGCCGCCGATGTTGTAGATGGGCAGATCCTTTGGAACCTTTTCGGCCCATTCCGTACCGTTGATCACATGCATCATCTGTACAAAGTAAAGCAGAGACTGGTTCGACGTAGGCTTTGTAAACGCGTCGAAGGGATCCTCCGCGTGGTCTCTCTGTACGTAGGGGTCCGCACAGATCCATTCATTTCCGATGCTGACCTCCCCGCACCGCTCGCACATCCATCCCAGCAGGCTGCCCGCGTACGCCGGGTCGGATTCCTTTCCTTTTCCGTCGGCAACTGCCTTTTCCAGTTCCTTCGCCACGTCCTCTGCTCCCGGAAATACGCCGGATGTCCCGCAGATGGTCGCGCCCGCAAGCTCGCTTCCGTATTTTGCGATGTAATCCCTTACGATAAAGGAACCCATGCTGTGGCCGAACAGAAAATAGGGAAGTTCCGGATATTTCTCACATACCAATTCTTTCAGCTTATGCTCGTCCTCCATCATAGTATGACAGCCCTTGTCTCCCCAGTCGCCCCAGGTGTCATTCTCCAGGGCGGTCTTGCCATGGCCTACATGGTCGTCGGCCGCTACGATAAACCCTGCGTCCATGAACTTCACGATCATATGCAGATACCGTCTGGAATGCTCGCCGTAGCCGTGGATCACCTGAACGATGCCCTTCGGCTTTGCCGCCGGAACATAGATCCATCCGTAGACCTCGTCGCGCTCGTTGAATGACTGGAATTTTACTTCGTGTAACATGTAATATACCTCCTTATGTGAATTTTTTTATAGCCGTTCAAAATCTTTCCAGCTCCTTTTCCATCTTTTCCTGTATAGATTCAATATCCGTGAAAATCAATCGGATTCCATGCTTATACATAGCCAACACTTTTCGTAAACTGACAGTCAGTTCCCTGTTCAGTTTACTATGTACCGTAACTGGTTCATTTTCAATCGTGTGAACGTGATCCAGATATCTTTCTATAATAGGAAAGGAATTTTGAATCAGAAACACATTATCCTTTCCGGCAAACTTCCCAATAATAATTGTATTGCATTTCCCATATCTTCTAATTTTCTAAGAATAATTTTTTTATATTTTTTTACTTGGGAGCTGATCGGAATCATCCAATATAATTTTTTATTTTTATAATCCTGAATCGCAAGAAAATGTGGACGGTAGTTCTCATTTTCTTTATTGCCCATCAGGTATTTATCCTGCACCATATCAAAAAATTCATCCTTGATATGATATGAGTACCCTTGCTTTATTTCCATTATCTCTCCTTATGAAAATATCCCCACCAAAATTGATGGGGATCATTTACGAACTATACTACTTATATCCCACCTGTATAGCAAGTGGCAATCATTTACGTACCGAATCATTTATACCCCACACCATCGGCAAGTGGCAACATTACCCGTTATACTACTTATCCCCCGCCGTAAAACAGGCGGCAAACATTTACTTCTATAGGAACAGTATAACAGAATCTCAAGGAAATGCAACCGATTTTTAAAATCACTTAAAAATCCGTAGAGCATCTTCTTACGATCTCACACCGCACCTTATGATCCTGCTCCACATCCTCTTTTCCCTGGAGCACCTCCAGCATCCGGTCAACCGCGTCGTTGCAGAGCCGCTTCACCTGATTATCCACCGATGTCAGCTCCGGCTCACAGCAGACAGCCATCGTGGAATTGTTATATCCTGCCACGCTGAGCTCCTCCGGCACGGCCAGCCCTTTTGCCCTGGCATATTTGAGCACTCCGACAGCCAGGCCGTCATTGCATGCAAATGCACTGTCAAATTCCAATGTCCGGTGCGCCAGCAGCATTTCCTTTACATACAATACTTTGTTCTGCACATAGCCCGCCGAATTTTCTGAAAATTCAGCAAAACCGGCTTCCTCCGGCTGATGCATGCCGAATGGACGGATATAATACTTCAGATCCCCGAGTATGGGATATCCCGCGTCCGTCAGCGCGCTCTCATATCCTTCCATCTTCTGCCGAGCGCTGTATGTCTGCGAATCGCATAAAAAGAGAATCCTTTTTTTCCCCCGGCGGATCAGCGCCCGGGTCACATCGTATGCCCCCTGCCGGTCATCCCCATAGGAGCAGTAGATGTTTTCCCCCTCCACATATCCGTTGATCATGAATACCGGAACCTGCTGTGCTGCCGCGCGGACATACTCCGTCTCTTCTGGATCCTTTCCCGATCCTGCATACAGAGACCCCACGAGGATCAGTGCATCGATCCGCTTGGAGAGCAGCAGCCTGGTATGGTGTTCCCTGGCCTCCTGCATGCTCCCGCTGCAGCCCAGGATGCAGTCGTATCCGCATTCGTGGAGACGTTTTTCCAGATGCGAAACCGCCTCCGCCATGTACTGATCGGAGATATCCGGGCAGAGGATGCCGATGGTCTTCATGGAGTTCAGCCCCAGTCCCCGCGCAAATACATTCGGCGTATATTCCGATTCTTCCATCACCGCAAGAACCTTTTGCTTTGTTTTTTCACTGACACGGGGACTTCCGTTCACAACCCTGGAAACGGTAGCGATCGAAACCCCCGACAGCTTTGCTATATCGTAAATATTCATCCTGTCACCTCTTAGGCACTGTATGGAAATAGCTTATACATCTTGACTGGTCTATCTCTCCGATCGCACAGTTCAAAACACCTGCTTAACATTCCATCCTTTCCGGCACTCACAAACGCTATGGTTGTAAGTTCTTTCATTTTTGATTCCATCACTACTCTAAATTTTATAATATTTTTCACAAAAAAGCAAACCTTATCTCTAGATTTTTCACATTTTTTTCAACTTTTTTGCTTTTTCTATTGACTCCTTTCCTGTTTTATAGTAAACTCAATGTAAGCGCTTACATTGAGTAAGAAACGAACCGAACCAATTATCACATATTAACAGAAGCTCTCTATTTCAGAAAGGAATCTTTATGCAGGAATTTATCAAAATTCATCCCCAGGATAACGTAGCGGTTGCCCTGTGTCCCCTGTCCGAGGGCAGTACGTTCCAGGTGGACTCGCAGACCGTTATACTGGCCGAAGACATTCCCCAGGGACATAAGTTTACTCTGACGCCCCTTTCGGAGGGTGAACAGGTCATCAAGTACGGAAGTCCCATCGGATTTGCCAAAGAATCGGTAGGAGCCGGCTCCTGGATCCATACTCATAATCTGAGGACCGGTCTGGGTGATGTACTGACTTATCATTATGAACCGCAGGCTTCTTCCCTTACGCCTTCCGCTCCAACCTTCTTCCAGGGCTACCGCAGGGCAGACGGAAAGGTCGGTGTCCGCAACAATATCTGGATCATCCCGACCGTAGGCTGTGTCAATAATATAGCCACGTCTATTGAGCGGCAGGCCCAGGTCTACCTTACGGAACAGATTGACGAGATCTCCGCATTTCCTCATCCCTACGGCTGCTCCCAGATGGGCGATGATCAGGAGCATACCCGGCAGATTCTTGCCGACCTGATTTGCCACCCCAACGCAGGAGGCGTACTGGTCCTCGGCCTGGGATGCGAGAACAGCAATATTGAAGAACTGAAAAAATACATTGGAGACTATGACCCTCAGCGTGTCCGTTTCCTTGTCTGCCAGGAATCACAGGATGAGATTGCGGATGCTCTTGATATCATCCGGGAGCTTGCGGAATATGCCGGGCAGTTCCGTAGGGAGTCCATCCCCTGCAGCGAGCTGGTCATCGGCATGAAGTGCGGCGGCTCCGACGGTCTGTCCGGCATCACGGCGAACCCTGTCGTTGGCGCGTTTTCCGACCTTTTAATCTCCAAGGGCGGCACCACCGTCCTGACCGAGGTTCCGGAAATGTTCGGAGCGGAAACTCAGCTCATGAACCGCTGCGAGACGGAAGAACTGTTTCAAGAGACCGTGGACCTGATCAACGATTTTAAAGAATATTTTAAAAGCCATAATCAGACGATTTATGAGAATCCGTCCCCCGGAAATAAGAAGGGCGGCATCTCCACCCTGGAGGATAAGTCTCTGGGATGTACACAGAAGTCCGGAAGCGCGCCTGTACGCGGAGTCCTCTCCTACGGGGAGCCGATCCGCGGCAAAGGACTGCATCTGTTAAGCGCCCCGGGAAATGACCTGGTGGCATCTACGGCTCTGGCGGCATCCGGAGCGCATATCGTCCTGTTTACGACCGGACGGGGCACTCCCTTTGCCTGCCCGGTGCCGACCATGAAGATCTCCACCAATTCCGCGCTCTATGAGCGGAAGTCCAACTGGATCGACTTCAATTGCGGGACTATGGTAGAGGGGACACCGCTGAATGAACTGGCGGAGCAGCTTTTTGACAAGGTGATCCGAACCGCTTCCGGGGAAAAGGTAAAATCTGAGGAAGCAGGCTTCCATGATTTTGCGATCTTCAAGCAGGGTGTGACCTTATAAAGCGAACTGCGTGAATTGCCTGTACTGCCGCCCTCACGCCACAGCAGACAGACCGTGCAGACAGTAACATATTCTGCTTTTTAATTTACTTATTGAAAGAAAGGAATCATCATGAAAAAATTATGCTATCAGACCTTAAAAGATATAAACTATGACGGCTACCTGCTTCACGAAGCACCGGAGCGGGTACTGCAGTTCGGAGAAGGCAACTTTCTCCGTGCCTTTGTAGATTATTTTATCGATGTATTAAATGAAAAGACAGGCTTCAACTCCAAGGTCGTCCTGTGCCAGCCCATCGCGCCGGGGCTTGCCGATATGATCAATGAGCAGGAAGGACTCTATACCCTTTATCTGCGCGGCTTTCAGAATGGACAGAAGGTGAATCGGAAGCGGATCATTTCCTGTGTCAGCAGATGCCTGAACCCTTATATAGAATTCGACGAACTGCTGGCATGCGCGGAAAATCCGGATTTGAGATACATCGCATGCAATACGACCGAGGCCGGGATCGTGTATGATCCATCCTGCCGGTTTACCGATACCCCGGCAGACAGCTATCCCGGCAAGCTGACACAGTTCCTCTATCGCCGTTTCCAGACGTTCGGAAAGAAAACCGGAAAAGGATTCGTGATCCTTTCCTGTGAGCTGATCGACAACAATGGGAAAGAACTGGAAAAATGTGTCCTCCAATATGCGGAGCAATGGAACCTGGGCGAGGATTTTACAGCCTGGATCCAAAGTGAAAATATCTTCTGTTCCACACTGGTAGACCGGATCGTTACAGGATACCCCCGCGCCGAGGCCGAATCCATCAACGAAGAGAACGGATATATCGACCAGCTGATCGATACCGGAGAAATCTTCGGCTTCTGGGTGATCGAAGGCCCGCAGTCCCTGAAAACAGAGCTTCCCTTTGAAGAGGCCGGGCTTCCGGTGCTGATCACTGATGACCACAAGCCCTATAAGCAGCGCAAGGTTCGTATCCTGAACGGGGCGCATACCTCTTTTGTACTGGGGGCTTATCTGGCCGGGCAGAATATCGTGCGTGACTGCATGAATGATGATGTGATCCAGGGATTCATGAATAAGACTATTTATGAGGAGATCATCCCCACACTGACGCTTCCAAAGAAAGAATTGGAGGACTTCGCCGCGTCCGTGACAGAGCGGTTTAAAAATCCGTTTATTGATCATGCGCTGCTGGCAATCTCTCTCAATTCCACCTCAAAATGGAAAGCGCGCGTCATGCCTTCTCTGAAAGGATATTTAGAAAAAACAGGAAAGCTTCCGGCATGCATCACCGCATCCCTCGCGTTTTACATTGCATTTTTCAATGGGAACCATCTGACGGAGGATGCCTTGATGGGACACCGGGGCGCGGAAGAATATCCGATCAAGGATGACCGCAATGTTTTAGAATTTTTTGAAGCACACAGGGATGACAGTTCCGCAGAGCTGGCACATGCCGTATGCGCCAATGAGAGTTTCTGGGGCGAGGACTTAAGCCGGCTGGATGGATTCGAGTCTGCGGTTGCCGGATATCTGGAAGAGATCCGGACAAAGGGCGCTTATGAAGTTATGAAGGGCTGCCTGGCAAAATAATCGTTACAATTCATGGCCGTGAATAGTAATGAATCATTTCCAGCCGTTCGCTTTTTGCAAATTGCTGTACTAGTACAGCATCCCCTCATTCTGATTATACGCACCTACATTATTGTCAAAACATGATTATGCGCATTTTTATTACAACCGCTTTTGGAGAATATACGCAACATCTTTTTCTTCCTTTTTTATAAAAAAACTGCAGCACCCGAGCCACCGGTGCTGCAGTTTTATCAAATGCCGTTTTTCTTTACAGATCAAATCCGAAATACCGTACCGCATTCCGGTAAGAGATATCCTCCACCATGCCTCCCAGCACTTCCATATCTGCCGGATATTCCCCGTTCTCAACCCATCCGCCGATCAATTCGCACAGGATCCTCCGGAAATATTCGTGTCTGGTATAGGACAGGAAGCTCCTGGAATCCGTCAGCATCCCAATAAAGTTCCCCAGCAGTCCTAAGTTTGCCAGAGAAGTCATCTGTTCCGTCATGCCGGTCTTATGGTCATTGAACCACCACGCGGAGCCCTGCTGGATCTTCCCCACGGTCCCTGCGTCCTGAAAGCATCCCAGTATAGTTCCGATGGCCGCATTGTCATTGGGATTCAGACTGTAAATGATGGTCTTCGGCAGCTGGTCCGTCGCATTCAGCACATTCAGAAAATCTGCCATCTGCGCGGAAGGCGCATAATTATCGATACAATCATACCCCGTATCCGGCCCAAGCTGTCCGAAGCGGAACACATTATTATCCCGCTTGCATCCGTAATGAAGCTGCATCGCCCATCCCAGTCGGTGATATTCCTTTCCCACGAAGATCATGTATGCTGTTTTAAACTGCAATACCTCTTCCTTTGTCAGAGCCTTGCCTTCCAGACGCTTCGAGAAAAGCTCCTCGATCCGGCTCTCCTCCGCCGGAGCGTACATCACATATTCCAGAGCATGATCCGACACCTTGCATCCCATGCTGTCAAAAAATTCCATCCTCTTTTTCAGAGCTCTCTTCAAATCCCCGAAGCTCCTGATCTCCATGCCTGCCGCATCCCCCAGTTTTACGAGATACTCCGCATAATCCGGCTTCTCGATATTCATCGCTTTATCCGGTCTCCATGCCGGAAGCACCTGGACATCAAATGTGGCATCTTCTGCGATCACTTTATGCCATTCCAGGGAATCCGCCGGATCATCCGTAGTACACAGCAGCGTCACATTGGACTGACGGATCAAGTTGCGCACGCTCATCCCGTCCTCCTGCAGCTTCGCGTTGCAGAGGTTCCACACCTCTTCCGCTGTCTTTCCATTGAGATACCCGTGATAGCCGAAATATCTCTGCAGCTCCAGATGACTCCAGTGATACAGCGGATTGCCGATGGCCTTCTCCAGAGTTTCCGCCCATTTCTGGAACTTTTCCCGGTCAGAGGCATCCCCGGTGATATACTTTTCGTCTACTCCGTTCGAACGCATCTGCCGCCATTTGTAATGATCCCCGCCCAGCCATACCTGGGTGATATTCTCAAACTTCCTGTCCTTCGCAATCTCCTCCGGATTGATGTGACAGTGGTAATCCAGAATCGGCATCTTTGCCGCATGCTCATGAAATAATGTCTTTGCAGTGTCCGTACTTAACAAAAAATCCTGATCCATAAATTGCTTCATTCTAATCCCTCTCTTTCTTTCCAAAACTAAAATAATTCTTTTCCATCATTCGGACATGCTCCGGCGGGGCCGACCTCCGGCAGGATTCCCCTTCGGCATATCGGCTTTCAAACTGCAGCCTGCCGGAGCACTTTTGTCTGTAGTTCTATCCAATCAATACTTATACATACCCCATCAGGCCCGGCAGCCACAGCGAGATCTGCGGGATATAGGTTACCAGCAGCAGCACGATAAAGATCGCGGCAAAGTAAATCAGCAGCTGCCTGAACACCGTCTCGATCTTTACATTTCCCACACGGACGCCCACAAACAGCGTGGTCCCCACCGGAGGCGTGATCGTTCCGATACACAGATTGAAGATCATCATGATACCGAAATGAATCGTATTCATTCCCAGCGCCGTACACACGGGCAGGAAGATCGGTGTAAAGATCAGACATGCCGGAGTCATATCCATAAATGTGCCTACCACCAGCAGCAGAATATTGATGATCAGCAGGATAATAAACTTATTGTCTGTCAGTCCCAGCAGGCCATTGGAAATCGCTGTCGGGATTCCGGTAAATGCCATGACCCATGACATGATACTGGAAACACCGATCAGGAAAATGATGATCCCCGTCATCTCCGCACTGTCCTTAAAAAGCTGCGGCAGCTCTTTCAGCTTGATGGATTTGTAGAAAAACAGGGACAGGATCAGGCTGTATACGACTGCCACGACCGACCCCTCCGTAGCCGTAAAGATCCCGAATATGATCCCGCCGATCACGATTACGATCAGCAGCAGGCATGGTATCGCCTGGAGCAGCACCTGCATCGCTTCCTTTCCGGTAAACCGTGAGGTACTCTGATATCCTTTTTTCTTTGCCAGTACATAGATCACCAGCATACACGCAAGCCCCCAGAGAAATCCCGGCACATATCCCGCCATAAAGAGCGCGGCTACGGATGTTCCCCCGCTGACCAGAGAAAATGTGATCATCACATTGCTGGGCGGGATCAAAAGCCCGGTTGGCGCGGTGGCAATATTGGCAGCCGCGGAAAAGTTGGGGTCATACCCTTCTTCCTTTTCAATCGGTCCGATGATAGAGCCCATAGCGGACGCGGCAGCCGTGCCGGAACCAGATATGGAGCCAAACAGCATATTTGCCACTACATTTGTCTGGGCAAGGGCTCCCGGCGCGCGTCCGGTCACCAGCTTTGCCAGGTTGATCAGCCGAACGGCGATCCCGCCCTTGTTCATAATATTTCCCGCAAGGATAAAGAAAGGAATCGCCAGAAGTGAGAACACCGAGATTCCCGAGAATATCCTCTGCGCCCCTGTTACAACCGTTGCCTCAAAATTCAGGATCGGCAGGATCGCGCAAATGGATGAAACTCCGAGAGCCACCGCGATCGGCATACCGGCTACAAGCATGATCACAAGCATTACTAAAATAATCAGTCCGGATAATACTGCTATATCCATAGAAAAATCCTCCTTTTCTTTATTCCTGGGCCTCCTCCGTATCGCCCAGTTCTATCCTTCCCGCACACAGGTCAATGATGTTGAGAACCGTATAAATCACGATCAGGACGCCGCTCAGCGGCACCACCGTATAGACGGTTCCCATAGGGATTCCCAGGGATGCCGTCACCTGTGTCATGGTCAGGTTCATAATACGGATTCCACCGAAGATCAGTACGATCACGGCAAATGCCAGGATCAACGCTTCGATCACGACTTCCAGCGCCAGCCTCTTTTTCCCAGTCAGCTTATCCGCCAAAAATCCCATACGCATATGGTCTCTTTTTCCAAATACATAGGCGGATGACAGCAGGGCCATCCAGGTGAAACTGTATGTCAGCAGCTCTTCTGAGACCGTGCTGGGACTGTTGAAGAAATAACGTACTACGATCTGGTATGTCCCGATACATACCATAAACGCAAATATGACAAAACATGCGGAGCTTAATACCCAATCCATCCCCTTCCGGAGTGTTTTCAATGCATTCATGACTCATCTGCCTCCTTATCCTGACCTGCTTCCTTGTTGACCTCCTGGATATGGTCGTAAAAATCCCTGATCTTCGGATTCTCCTCCAGCATCTCCTCGTGCAGAGGCAGCACCTTCTCTTTAAATGCCTCCACATCGACCTCCGAGAACTGGACTCCCATGTCCTCTTCCGCGATCCGCTTCGCCTCTGCTACCTGCTCATCCCAGTTCTCCATCTCTACTTCTGTAGAAATCCTTGCTGCCTCTGTAAATACTTCCCGTTCCTCATCCGACAGCCCTTCCAGGAATTTCAGATTTGCGATCAGCATATCCGGCACCATCTGATGGTTGTTGTAGGCATAATATTTCGCGACCTCGCCGTGCTTATTGTTGGTCAGGGCAAGCTCATTGTTCTCCGCCCCGTCGATCACCCCCTGCTGGATTGCCGTATAGACCTCTCCAAAGCTCATTGGGGACGCTGCCGCGCCGAATGCCTGTGTCATGGCCACGCTGGCCGGCGACTGCTGTACACGGATCTTCTTGCCCTTCAGGTCATCCGGCGTCTCGATAGGTGTCTTGGCGTAGAAGCTCCTGGTCCCCGCATTGTACCAGGTCATAACACGGAAGCCTGCCTCGTCCGTGGATTCATAAATCTGCTCCATATAATCCGTGTCCATCATCGTCTCATGATAAGCTTCCACAGAGTCAAATAAGTAAGGCATACTGAATATCTCATAGACACTGGCAAAGGTCTCCAGGTTGGCCGTGCCGGCCACAACAAAATCAATGGCGCCCGTCTGGGTCAGCTCGATCGCCCTCTGGGCCGCCCCCAGGATCTCATTTGGAAAAATCTGCACCTCATACCGATCTCCCAGATTATCCTCCACGTATTCCTTAAACGCAAGCAGTCCAAGATGCTCCGGGTGGGTCTCCGACTGCGCGTGTGAGATCCGCACAATCCTCCTGCGCCCTGATGTCCCGCCGGTGCCCGATGAAGCACATCCCGCCAGCCCCGCCGCCATACAGATACATAAGGCTGCAGATAACCATCTTTTCATACGACTCATCTTTCTCTTTCCTTTCTTTTTTCTATGTTTTTCGTCTCCATTTTTCACATCATCAGGTGAACCATTCCCCATGATGTATGCACTTACACTTTTATTGTAAGTATAGTATATTCAAAAGTCAATATCCAAAATATTTTTCATCAATCTGCTTATTTTTAGCTCTTATATCGCTCAATTTGGCCCTGTTTTTTGTGCAATTATACCTATTTATTTCATAATTTGATTCGCTTCAATAATGTAACCTCTTACATAATTGTTACTTCTTTAAATCCAGGATACAGGATGAGGAAGCCTCAAAATACTTGCTCAGTAAACCGCTGGATACTTATGACCCTCACGTCAGCCGACGAATATCCACACAGGCATGGCTGCCTGACGCATCGCAGGAGTAAACAGGAAAGCCTGCTCCGGCAACCGTTTCACAAAAAAACTACCTGAAAATGGCTGTTTCCCTGCGATATAGCACTGTGATATATCGTAGAGATACAGCCATTTTCAGGCAGTCCCGCCAAGCCAAAAGCATCTCCTATGCCAGATTTTCAGGCCCGAAGCCCAACGGCATCAGCTCTCTTAACTTATATATTTTATAGTCTTCCTTCCCGGTAGCCAGTATGATCTCAAATTCCTCCGGATCACAGAATTCCATCATCACCTGCCTGCAGACTCCGCAGGGCGGCGTATAGGATTCCAGTCTCCCATCCGGGCCGCCTACAACGCAGATTGCCCGAAAGCTCCTGACCCCTTCGCTGACCGCCTTGAAAAACGCGGTCCTCTCCGCACAGTTTGTCGGAGTATACGCCGCGTTTTCAATATTACAGCCTGTATACAGGCTCCCATCCTGTGCAAGGAGAGCCGCGCCGACTCTGAAACCGGAGTACGGCACATAGGAATATTGAAGCTGGTCCGCCGCTGTCTCGATCAGTTCCATGATCTGCTCATGCTTCATACGATGTCCTCCTTTTACAAACCAATCTGCTTCACAGATAGCAATTTCTCTCCGCTTTTCATTTAGAATCACTCCTGATCCTCCCGGATCAGATTCCGGATCGCTTCCACCGCAATGCGGATTGCCATATCCGTATCATGCACCACCGGATTATCCAGCCCGGCTTTTTCCCGCTCCTGATTGGCCATGACCAGGAAGCAGGATCCGATCCTGACGCCCAGACTGCTGGCCACAACAAACAATGCCGCCGATTCCATTTCCGATGCCAGGCATCCCAGCCGTTTCCACGCCTCCCATTTATCCAGAAGCTCATAGCTCACAGGCTTCAATTCCGGAGAATGCTGTCCGTAAAAGGAATCCTTGCACTGTACGACGCCAACATGATAATCCTGTTCCAGCTTCTTCGCCGCTTTGATCAGAGAATTTACGATCTCTACATCCGCCACTGCCGGAAATTCGATAGGCGCATATTCCCGGCTCGTCCCTTCCATTCGGATCGCGCCGCTTGCGATCACCACATCGCCGCTTCTCACATCCGTCTGCATCCCGCCGCAGGTTCCGATCCGAATAAAGGTATCCGCCCCGGACATGACAAGCTCCTCCATCGCGATCGCTGCCGAAGGGCCGCCGATGCCTGTGGAGGTCACACTCACCTTCACCCCGTCCAGATAACCGGTATAGGTCACATATTCCCTGCTGTCCGCCACCAGCTCCGCCCGGTCAAAATACTTCGCGATCTTCGCGCAGCGCTTCGGGTCTCCCGGCAGGATCACATATTTTCCCACATCACCTTTTCCCACCTGGATATGATACTGTTTCCCTTCCTGTTCCGAATAATTCATAAAATCTCACATCCTTTCTTTTCTCAAATCACAGTTCTTAATACTTGCTTTTTCTGATAGGTTCTATCGTTCCATTCTCCAAAATGTCACTCTAATTCTTTGGAACTTTGGGCTGATCTATTAGAGTGCTCTTTAAGGCTTAAAATTGAATTCGCAGATTTGCAATTCCATTTTTTCAGTATATTGTGTTTTTTCTGCGTTGTCAATCCCTCCGCCGAGCGGATCAAGGACTTTCACCCCTTTGGTTACAGTTCACGGCCCAACCGGCCGCGAACTGTAACGCATCCAGCCCATTGAAAAGTCGCCTGACGGCGAGGGGCTGGATGCATGCAACCGCTATTTTACTGGCCGGATACGCACTTTACAATATTTTATGATTCGTTATTTGTTTCTTTCTTCTCCTTCGGCAGAACGAAGCTCAGCAATAGCGATACGACAAACACGCCTGCTACCGCGTTTCCATTAAAGATGTCTCCCACTGCCTGAGGGAATGCCGCAAAAAAGTTGCCGTCCGTCTGTGTCAGTCCCACACCGATGCAGAATGCCAGGGACACCAGTATCATGGTCCGGTCATCAAACTCACATTCCTTCAACATCTTCATCCCTTCGTACATGATAGACCCAAACATCATGACCGTACATCCGCCCAGCACCGATTGAGGCAGTGAATTAAAGAACGCGCCCAGCGGCGGGAACAGCGATGCAAGAATCAGGATTAAAGCCCCCATAAGGATCGTGAACCGGTTGATCACGCCTGTCATGGTCACCAGCCCTACGTTCTGGCTGAAGGACGTCAGCGGAAGACATCCGAAGCACCCGGAAATGGTACTGGAAAATCCGTCCACCGCCAGGGAGCCCTGTAGCTCCTCAATCTTAATATCGCGCCCCAGAGTCCCTGTACAGACGGCTGTCGTCGCCCCCGTCGTCTCCGCCGCAGACACCAGGAATACGATTGCGATCGTAAAGAACGCACCAATATCAAAGATTGGTTTGTGGCTGGTCAAAAAAACCAGCTGGGGAATGCTGAAAAATCCCACTTCACCGATGGTCTTTGTGATGCCTGAAAAATCAATCATAGGCGCAATCCCTGCGATCGTAAAAATTCCGGACAGGATATATCCCAGGATCAGCCCCACCAGGATATTCAGATTTTTATACACACCTTTCAAAAAATAGCGGGATACAAGACACACCACCAGGGTAAACGCTCCGACAAACAGATGATACCATGAACCAAATGTATCCGCACCGCTTCCGCCGCCCCAGGAATTCATCCCTACCGGCAGAAGTGAAAGTCCGATGGCAATGACCACGCAGGCGGAAACGACCGGCGTCAGATAGCGTTTCCAGTATTTTGCACTCAGTCCTACTACACCTTCAAAGATACCGCCAAGGATGACGGCACCCACCATGCCTTCGTATCCCAGATTCGGATTTGTACAGATCATCAGCAGACTTCCAAGGAACGTAAAGCTGACCCCCATAACGATCGGCAGCTTTGAGCCAATCTTCCAGATTGGATACAGCTGCAGACAGGTTCCTATGCCTGCCACAAACATGGCACATTGCAAAAGCCTTGTAATTTCCACTGCTGTCAGCGATTCTCCTGACCCCCGGACAACCGCCGCTCCGCACACGATCAGTACCGGCGCCAGGTTTGATACAAACATGGCAAGCACATGCTGGAGCCCAAAGGGGATCGCCTTCGTAAGTGGAACCCTTCCGTTTAATTTATAAATATTTTCTTCGCTTACGTTCGTGATGATTTCTTCTTTATTCTCCATAAATTTTTCCTCTCTTCCTGAAAAAAAGTCAAAAAGGGAGAAGCAGCCTGTCAGTGACCGCTTCTCCCTGCGATTCTCAACATCCGGCTCTTTGCCTTTGTTACGTCTTTAAACTTCGTCTGCCTCTTTCTCTTTTCCCAGTCTGCGG
>Ga0137307_101606_pt1 | contig 19057 bp, 14 predicted proteins | sample NAcewD2O_March_2_FD_97180 | JGI IMG/M metagenome (GOLD analysis project Ga0137307, IMG submission 97180) | Mouse cecal microbial communities from Vienna, Austria - N-Acetylglucosamine amended D2O_March | ecosystem: Host-associated > Mammals > Digestive system > Large intestine > Cecum | place... | reverse complement strand
AAGCATATAATGAAAAAAATGCCAGCTGTGTGGTTGGATGCTCCAAGGAGCATCCAACCCACTTATCCATTCGCAAAAATCGTGCTGACACACTCTTACGTCTGCTAACGCAGCCGCTTTTTGCTCATTAATAAGTGGGTTGCTGATTCGATAGGTCATTTTCATTGTAATAAATTGCATGAAAATGACCTATCGAATCGCAACCGCACAGCTGGAAAAAATGTTGTCGAGTTTGAGATTATTTTGGAAAAATTGTGAAAAATGATTGCATACAAATCATTCATGCGCTATACTTATTGCGGTTATTCTGCAAACAAATTTGAAGCTTGATAAACGCTGTATCAGGTGCAATGTGAGAAAAGGAGAATAAGGTATGGGAATTGTTTTTGATGAAACGAGAAAGACTTTTACACTGCACACGAAAGATTCAACGTATCAAATGCAGGTTGATCCGTTCGGGTTTCTTCTGCATTTATACTACGGCAGGAAGGCGGAAGGCTGTATGGACTATCTGCTGACTTATGCAGACAGAGGCTTTTCCGGTAATCCTTATGATGTGGGCAGTGACCGGACGTATTCTATGGACGTGCTGCCGCAGGAATTGCCCTGTCTCGGAAACGGGGACTACAGGAGTCCTGCGATCGCCGTGAGAAATGCGGATGGTTCGGTAAGCTGCGATCTGCGGTTCCAGGGTTATGAGATCAGGAAGGGAAAATATGCGATTAAAGGGCTTCCGGCCGTATACGCGGAGGAGACGGAAGGAGAGACACTGGAGATCCATATGCAGGATCCCGTAACGAAGGTTTCTGTCTATCTGCTCTACGGCGTGTTGCCGGAATATGATGTGATCACCCGGAGTGCAAGAGTGGTGAACAACGGAAAAAAGAAAGCATATCTGGAAAAAATACAGCCTGCGTGTCTGGATTTTGTGAATGGGGAGTTTGATCTGATCAGTTTTTACGGACGGCACGCAATGGAACGGAATTTCCAGAGAGTGCCCGTAGCTCACGGAATCATGTGTATCGGCAGCAGACGCGGAACTTCCAGCCATCAGTACAATCCGATGATGGTGCTGGCGGAGCGGGAGACAACAGAGGATACAGGAAGCTGCTATGCCATGTCCCTGCTGTACAGCGGCGGGTTTAAAGGTGAGGTGGAGCGTGACCAGTTCAATCAGACACGGATCCAGCTGGGGCTCTATGAGGAACGGTTTTCTTATCCGCTGGAGCCGGGGGACGAATTTCTCGTTCCTGAGGTCGTGATGACATACAGCAGACAGGGGCTGTCGAAGCTGTCCCAGAATCTGCACGGATGCTTCCGATATCATTTATGCCGCGGAAAATACAGAGATGTGGTCCGCCCGATCCTGGTCAACAGTTGGGAGGCATCCTATTTTGACTTTGACGGAGAGGCAATCTATCAGCTTGCCAGACAGGCATCGGAGCTGGGGATCGAGATGCTGGTACTGGACGACGGATGGTTCGGCAACCGGGACGATGACAACAGCAGTCTGGGAGACTGGTATGCCAATGAGGAAAAACTGGGAGAATCACTGGAAAGCCTCATCAAAAGGATTAATGACCTCGGGGTGAAGTTCGGAATCTGGATAGAACCGGAGTCTGTCAATGAGGACAGCGCCCTGTTCAAACGCCATCCGGACTGGGCAATGCGGATCCCGGGACGGAATCCGGTCCGTGCGAGGAATCAGCTTGTACTTGATTTTTCCAGAAAAGAAGTCGTGGATTCTATTTTCGAGCAGATCTGTGATGTTCTGGACAAAGGAAATATCGAGTATGTGAAGTGGGATATGAACAGAGGGCTTGCGGACATATATTCCTGTGGGACCGAGGAGCAGGGGAAGGTACTCCATGATTATGTCCTGGGGCTGTATGATTTTCTGGAACGGCTGGTACAACGGTACCCAAATATCTTGATCGAGGGCTGCAGCGGTGGCGGCGGGCGGTTTGATGCCGGGATGCTCTACTATACGCCGCAGATCTGGTGCAGTGACAATACGGACGCGGTGGACCGGGTGAGGATCCAGTACGGAACGTCCTTCGGATATCCGGCATCTTCGGTGGGATCCCATGTGTCGGCAGTGCCCAATCATCAGACAGGCAGGGTTACTTCCCTGGCCACCAGGAGCGTTACGGCTATGGCGGGAACCTTCGGGTATGAGCTGGATCTGGGAAGGCTCTCGGAGGAGGAGAAACAGGAGATCCGCCGCCAGGTGGCGGATTATCACCGTTACGCTCCGCTGATTTTAAACGGACTGTATTACCGGCTGACCAATCCTTTCGAGCAGACGGTGGGAGCATGGCAGTTTATTTCCAAAGACCAGTCACAGGTCCTGCTCTATGCAGTGATGCTGGAGGTTCATGGAAATATGACAGTGGACTATGTGAAGTTAAAAGGGCTGAAAAGCGGTTGTATGTACCGGGAACAGGTGAGCGGCAGGCTGTATTCAGCGGATGCGCTGATGGAGGCAGGAATCCCGCTTCCGGTGGCATTTGGAGAATATGACGCGTATCAGATGTATTTTGAACTGGATGAATAAATAACACGGGTTGTGCGGCCATCAGTAACTGATCGCACCCTGACCGGTCACTATGCTGATCGGTCAGGAGAATACACAAAAAAGTTGGTATTCAGGCCACGCCTGGTGAAGGCGCGGCCTGTAATCGCTGGCAGGCGGATATCAAAATTATAGTAACGCTGATTTTTATATTCTGTTACTATTCACAGCCGCTTCACACACATGCGCAAAAACAGCCGGCAAAGCCGTCTGCCGATGCTACGCATCTTGATTTTTTGCTTATGTGGGTGAAGTGACTGATTCCAGTCATATAAAAATCATCAAACAGTTTCTTACAAGCTGTGCTTGACGAATCTGTCTGCTGATTTTTATATGGCTGTGAATAGTAACTATATTCTGAAAATCATTTGAAGAAATGCTTGCCATCTATAGAGCAGTGTGCTAAAATAGAGCTACTTGTGAGTTACATCATTATATCAGGAGGTGCGCACGGATGGATATTTTAAAGATTGTTTTAACGATTATATTTGTGATAGATTGTATCGCATTGTCAGCGATTATCCTTCTTCAGGAGGGGAAGTCAGCCGGCCTCGGGACAATCAGCGGCGTAGCAGATACCTATTGGGGACAGAATAAAGGACGTTCCATGGAGGGAGCGCTTGTAAAGTCAACCAAGTTTCTTGCGATTTTATTTATCTTGCTGGCGGTCGTATTGAACCTGGGGGTATTTAACTGAGGACAGGCACGGCTGCAGGTTGGGAGAACGGAAAGAGAACCACACGATGAAAGGCAGGAACGGAGGACGGCATTAGAATAGGTTTCATAGGTTTCGTCTCTGGTACAGGATGAGGAAGGGCACTCTATAAGAAGTATAGGGTGTTTTTTTCGTATAATGTGAACCGCCGGGGAGAGACTATCACACAGGATATGTGAAAAAGTTCCGACATTGATAGTAATGAAAAAAGCAGAGGAGAATGGATATGGATCATACGTTTGAAAAGCGCAAGAAAATTATCTATGATTTGATCTGTGATGATTTCTATGTGCCTATGAAGATTAAGGAAATAGCAATGCTCCTTCAGATTCCCAGGGAGCAGAGGGAAGAATTAAAGGAAGTGCTGGATGCCCTGGAAGCAGAGGGAAAGATCTGTGTATCAAAACGGGGGAAGTATACTAAAGGAGAGGCGAAGCGTCTTACAGGAACCTTTCAGGCAAATGCCAGAGGATTTGGATTTATCTGCCGGGAAGGAGAGGAAGAGGATATATTTATCGCAGAGGAAAACCGGGGAGGGGCATTTCAGGGGGATGAGGTGGAGTTTATCATCACCCGGCAGAAGGACGGTTCGGAACGAAAACGGACCGAGGGACGGATCGTTCGCGTCTTGTCCCACAGGACAGTCAGCATCGTGGGACTGTATGAAAAGAGCAGGAACTATGGATTCGTGCGTCCCGACGACCAGAGGATACTGAAGGATATCTATATACCAGCAGGCAAAGAAAAAGGCGCCATGACAGGACATAAGGTAGTCGTGGAACTGACCTCCTACGGCGGGGACCAGAGGAATCCGGAAGGATTTGTGGAGGAGGTGATCGGTCACATCAACGATCCGGGAACGGATATCATGTCGATCGTAAAGGGATTTGACCTTCCTGTGGAATTTCCGGAAAAAGTGATGAATCAGGCGGAACGGGTCGGCAAGGATGTGAGTGAGGCCGACATGGCAGGCCGCAGGGATCTGCGGGACTGGGAGATGGTGACCATTGACGGCGAGGATGCAAAGGACCTGGATGATGCGGTGTCACTTACAAAAGAAGGAGAGAATTACCGGCTGGGCGTCCATATCGCGGATGTGACGAATTACGTTCAGGAGCACAGCGCGCTGGATAAGGAGGCTCTGAAGCGGGGAACCAGCGTATATCTTTCTGACAGGGTGATTCCTATGCTGCCTCATAAGCTGTCCAACGGAATCTGCTCTCTCAATGCGGGGGAAGACAGGCTGGCTCTGAGCTGTATCATGCTGGTGAATGGAAAAGGGGAGGTCGTAGATTCGGAGATCGCGGAGACGGTCATCTGTGTGGATGAACGTATGAGCTATACCAGCGTGGCTAAGATCCTGGAGGAGCATGATCCGGAGGAGATGAAGCGGTATGGGAAATTAGTGCCTCTGTTTGAGCGGATGGCGGAACTGTCACGTATTCTGAGAGAGAGGCGCCACCAAAGAGGGTCCATAGATTTTGATTTCCCGGAGACGAAGATGATCCTGGATGAGAATGGAAGACCGATCGAGATCAGACCTTATGACCGGAATGTAGCTACCAAGCTGATCGAGGATTTTATGCTTCTGGCAAATGAGACTGTGGCTGAGGAATATTACTGGCGGCAGCTTCCATTTCTATACCGGACTCACGAGACTCCGGATGATGATAAGATCAGAAAACTGAGTACATTTATCAATAATTTCGGCTATCATATCCATGTGGGGAATGAGGTGCGTCCAAAAGAGGTGCAGAAGCTCCTGGGCAGGGTGGAAGGAACTCCGGAGGAGGCGTTGATCAGCCGTCTGGCGCTGCGTTCCATGAAACAGGCAAAATATACATGGGAGAATACAGGGCATTTTGGGCTGGCGGCCAAGTATTATACGCATTTTACCTCGCCGATCCGCCGATATCCGGATCTGCAGATCCACCGGATCATCAAGGAAAATATCCGGGGGCGGATGACAGAGGAGCGTATGACGCATTATGAGAAGATCCTGCCCGAGGTGGCGATGCAGTCCAGCGTTATGGAGCGGCGCGCGGAGGAGGCGGAACGGGAGACTGTGAAGCTGAAAAAAGTAGAATATATGCAGGAGCGGATCGGGGAAGAATTTGAGGGAGTGATCTCCGGGATCACAAAATGGGGGGCTTATGTGGAACTTCCGAATACCATTGAGGGGCTGGTCCATGTGGTTAATATGACGGACGATCATTATGAGTATTGGGAGGACCGCCACGAACTGATCGGGGAGCGTACCCATAATGTCTACAGACTGGGACAGACTGTCCGGATTCGGGTTCTAGACACAGACAAGGTGCAGCGGACGATACAGTTTGGATTCGTCTGATGATCCGAAATGCAGCGGTTGGATTTATAGATAGAAAGGCATAGATTATGGGCAAGGCAGAGGGAAAATTGATCGCAAATAATAAAAAGGCATACCATGATTACTTTATCCTGGAAAAGTACGAAGCGGGTCTTGTACTTCACGGAACAGAGGTAAAGTCTCTGCGTATGGGGCAGTGCAGCATTAAGGAGGCATTTATCCGCATTGAGGACGGAGAGATATTTATTTATGGTATGCATATCTCGCCTTATGAAAAGGGAAATATCTTCAATAAGGACCCTCTTCGGGTGAGGAAGCTCCTGCTTCATAAAAAGGAGATCGACAAGATTTTCGGAAAGATGAAGGAAAAGGGGAATACAGCAGTCCCGCTCAGAGTGTATTTCAGCGGAAGTCTGGTCAAGCTCGAGATCGGACTGGCGAAAGGAAAGAAACTGTACGATAAGCGGGATGATATTGCAAGGAAGGATCAGAAGCGGGAGGCGCAGAGAGAGTTCAAGGTACGGAATCTGTAAGGGTATTTCCGAGAGAGACCGGGATAAAGAAACATACAAAAATAGGGGTAAAAATTTGTGCAACATAACTGTTTGAAAGCGGTTGTTTTCTAAAGTCTGGTATGCTATCATTTTACGTGGAGTTAGTTGCATCCGGCAGGTGCATCTTAACACAATGCGATACGGAACAGGAGGATGAAAAATGAGCAGAAAAAAAGCGGTCAGGGTTAAAAAGAAAAAGATCAAGAACCAGATGGAAAATGCTGCGGAAGAGACAGTAACGGTGGAGACAGAGGAAACGGCCGAGCAGGAAGCTGCCGGGCAGAGTCCTTCTGCCGAAGAGCAGAAAACAGCCGAGACAGCGGAACCAGAGAAAGAAATAAAAGAAGCAGGTCAGGCAGAAGAGAAAAAAGAGGTGTCTGGGGAAGCTGAAAAGATAGAAGCAGAAAAAACAGAAGAGTCTGAGAATGCAGCTGTGCCTGCAGAGGAAAAGAAAGCGGACTCTGATTTTACAGAGGAAGAGAAAACCCGGCAGGAGGAAGTATACCGAAGAAGATTTAACCGCCATTTTGACGAACTGAAGTGGCTTTATACTGAAGTGTACGGCAATGATTCCATGTTTGCGGAGCTGTGTGATAACCTCCACAGGTTCTATGAGGAACGGAATCAGGATCTGAAAGCATCGGATTTGAGACGGGAGGAGAACCCGGGCTGGTACAAGCAGAATGATATGCTTGGAATGATGCTTTACATAGATAATTTTGCGGGAGATATCAAGGGAGTAGAATCCAGGCTGGACTATTTGGAGAAGAGCAATGTGAACTACATCCATCTGATGCCGTTTTTGGAGACTCCGAAGGGCCGGTCGGACGGCGGATACGCGGTTTCAGATTTCCGGAAGGTACAGGAAAAGCTGGGGACTATGGAAGACTTGGAAAGCCTTACCGCCGCATGCCGCAAAAAGAACATGAATGTGTGTATGGACTTTGTCATGAATCATACCTCGGAAGACCACGAATGGGCAAAGCGCGCGCGCCAGGGAGACGGAGAGTATATGAGCAGATACTTCTTCTATGACAATGACGCCATCCCGCAGCAGTATGAACGCACCGTACCCCAGGTATTTCCGACGACAGCGCCCGGCAACTTTACCTGGCTGGATGACATCAAGCACTATGTAATGACGACATTTTATCCCTATCAGTGGGATTTGAATTATAAAAACCCAAGGGTATTCAATGAAATGATGTACAATTTCCTGTTTTTGGCAAACAAGGGAATTGATGTTATCCGGATCGATGCGGTTCCCTATATATGGAAGGAACTGAATACCGACTGCAGGAACCTGCCGAGGGTACATACCATCGTGCGTATGATGCGTATGATCGGCGAGATCGTGTGCCCGGGGATCCTTCTTCTGGGCGAAGTGGTCATGGAACCGGAGAAGGTGGTGCCTTATTTTGGAACCGTGGAAAAGCCGGAATGCCATATGCTCTACAATGTGACCACAATGGCGACCACATGGCATACGGTGGCAACGAGAGATGTGCGGCTCTTGAAGCGGCAGCTTGACATTGTGAATAACCTGCCGAAGGAGTATGTATTCCTGAATTATCTGCGCTGCCATGATGATATCGGATGGGGACTGGACTATCCGACCCTGGAGCAGGAAGGAATCCATGAACGCTCCCATAAGCAGTATCTGAATGACTACTTCCGGGGGTATACGGGCAATAGTACCAGCCGGGGCGTGCTTTACAATGAAGATCTGGTCCTTGGGGATGCCCGTTTCTGCGGTACGACCGCATCCATGTGCGGAATCGAAAAGGCCGGGTTTGAAGAGGACGCGCAGGCCATGGAGAAGGCAATTCAGCTGGATGTGATGCTGCATGCATATATGTTCATGCAGTCCGGGATACCGGTATTGTACAGTGGTGATGAAGTAGGACAGGTCAATGACTATTCCTATAAGGAGGATCCGGACAAGGCTGAGGATTCCCGTTATATCCACCGGGGAGCTATGAAATGGGACCTTGCAGAGAATATTACAGATCCTGAGACTGTGGAAGGGAAGATGTTCCAGAGGCTGAATCAGCTGGAAGAGATCCGAAAATCGGAGAAGGTATTCGTGACCAATGCAAATGTATGGACAGTGGAGACCTGGGAGCAGGGAGTCCTGTGTATCGGAAGATATTTTGAAGGGGAAAAGCTGTTCGGACTGTTTAATTTCAGTGAGTATGACAAGATTGCATGGATCAATGAAATTGACGGAAACTATACGGATCTTATCTCGGGAGAAGCGATCCAGCCGGCAGGCGTGCATATCCCGCCATTTGGATTCTACTATCTGAAAAGGCAGGCATAGTCAAATGCAGTTTATCCGCGTCTGATGAGCTGCAAAGCAGAGGCATGAATTTAGAGAAAGAGATATCAAGAAGGAGGTAAAAGACATGGGATTTTTGACAGGCAAAACAGTGATCATTACAGGAGGAGGAAGAGCGGTTCTGCGTGACGGCAGATGCGGATCCATCGGATATGGAATTGCTACCGCTTATGCAAAGGAAGGGGCCAACATCGTCATTACCGGGCGGAATGTGCAGAAGCTGACTGATGCGAAGGAAGAACTGGAAAGGCTTTACGGCGTAAAGGTACTGCCAATCCAGGCGGATGTCAGCGCAGATTCAGACAATGAAGCAGTTGTGGAAAATGTGGTAAAGCAGACCATGGACACATTTGGAAGAATTGATGTTCTGATCAACAATGCGCAGGCTTCCGCTTCCGGAGTTACTCTTGCGGATCACACAACAGACCAGTTCAATCTGGCGGTTTATTCAGGACTGTATGCAACCTTCTACTATATGAAGGCTTGTTATCCGCATCTGAAAGAGACAAAGGGCTCTGTGATCAACTTTGCGTCAGGCGCAGGTTTATTTGGAAACTTCGGACAGTGCGCGTATGCTGCTGCAAAAGAAGGAGTCCGCGGATTGACCCGTGTAGCGGCAACTGAGTGGGGCAAGGACGGGATCAATGTAAATATTGTCTGTCCGCTGGCATGGACTGCGCAGCTCGAGAACTTTGAAGCTGCTTATCCGGATGCTTTCAAGGCGAACGTGCATATGCCGCCTGCAGGACATTACGGAGATGCGGAGCTTGAAATCGGACGCGTATGCGTTCAGCTTGCTTCTCCGGATTTCAAGTATATGTCCGGCGAGACGATTACTCTGGAAGGCGGAATGGGACAGAGACCATAAGGTATACCCAAGGGCATCCCATCATGGCCATCCGGCCGTTTCACAAGGTATACCCAAGGGCATCCCATCATGGCCATCCGGCCGTTTCACAAGGTATACCCAAGGGCATCCCATCATGGCCATCCGGCCGTTTCACAAAGTATACGAAAAAAGAAATCCCGGGGGATCCCTCCTGGATTTCTTTTTTTAATACCATCGTATAGAGAAAAGCTGCGAGTAGCAGGTTTTCTCTATATCTTATTTTTATGACAATTATTTCGTGCCGAAAATACGATCGCCAGCATCTCCGAGTCCCGGGCAGATGTAAGCTGCCTCGTTCAGTTCACGATCCAGATGCCCCACATAGATCTGTACATCCGGATGGGCCTTGGTCAGCCGTTCGATTCCTTCCGGAGCGGCGATGATAAACATGCATTTGATCGTCTTACCACCGTGCTTTTTGATAAAATCAACTGCCGCGACTGCAGAGCCGCCTGTCGCCAGCATAGGATCTACAACGACGATCTGGCGCTGCTCAATGGGAACCGGAAGCTTGCAGTAATATTCGTGTGGCTCATGAGTTTCCGGATCGCGGTAAAGTCCGATATGCCCGATCTTTGCAGAAGGCACCAGAGTCGTGATCCCGTTTACCATGCCCAGTCCGGCACGCAGAACGGGAACGACAGCCAGCTTCTTTCCGGACAGCATCGGCGTCATACAGGTCTCAATGGGAGTCTCTACCTCTACATCCTCCAACGGCAGATCACGGAAAGCTTCAAAACCGATCAGGACGGCAATCTCCTCCACCAGCTTGCGGAACTCGTTGGTTCCGGTTTCTTTTTTTCGGAGCAGAGAAATCTTGTGCTGAATTAAAGGGTGATTCATAATAAATACGTTTTTCATGTGTTATACCTCTGTTTTCTTATGAATGCTTTTCGAATGTTTCTGTAGATACTATGGACATTTTAGCGAAACTTTATCATAAAGTCAATCCCGCTTCGCAAATACATAGAATAAGAATCAGGAAGAGTTACAGTTCGCGGCCGGTTGGGCCGTGAACTGTAACAGGAAGAAGTTCCTGCTATCCTGTCTGGAGAAAGTGTGTTAAGATAAGAGCAGTATATCTGAGGAAAAAGGAGAGAATACCATGTATGATGTGATTTTATTTGATCTGGATGGGACATTGACGGATTCCGGGATGGGAATAACCAATTCTGTAGCTTATTCTTTAAAAAAGTACGGGATCGAAATATCTGACAGGACAGAGCTCTATAAGTTTATCGGTCCGCCGCTAAAGGAGTCCTTTGAGAAATATTACGGATTTTCCGCGGAGCAGGCAGGAAAAGCGGTGGAGTATTACAGAGAATACTATGTGGACAAGGGCATTTTTGAGAACACGGTTTATGACGGCATTGAAGAATTGTTAAAAGAAATCCGGGGTTCCGGAAAGCGGGCGATCGTGGCAACATCAAAGCCGGAGGTCTTTGCAAAAAGGATTCTGGAACATTTCGGCCTGGCAGGATATTTTGAACATATTGTAGGTGCAAACATGGATGAAACGCGCACGAAGAAGGAGGAAGTAATCTCTCATGTGCTCCAAAGCTGTAAGATTCCTGACCTGTCAAGGGTTCTGATGGTCGGCGACCGGGAGCATGACATCCTGGGAGCGAAAAAAATGGGGCTTGATTCGCTGGGCGTTTTGTTTGGGTACGGGGACCGTGAGGAATTGAAGCGTGCGGGGGCAACCTACATTGCGGAAACCGTAAGAGATATTTACCCGGTCGTTTTTGCTCCGACGCCGTTGGCATAAAGAGTGAAACAGGGAGCCTACAGGCTTCCTGTTTCACTCAAAATCTGTTCTTTTGTATTCAGGATCATTTCTTTCAACTCCAGGATCCGCCTGTCAGTCATCCGGTCTTTCGGCGCAGAAATACTGAGGGCATAGGAGGGCTTGCCCTGGAAGCTTTTTAGGGATACGGCGATACAACGGACGCCGGGTTCGTTTTCTTCATTGTCTAGGGAATAGCCGTTTCTGCGGATTTCCAGGATTTCTTTCCGAAATCCTGCAGGCTCTGTGATCGTATGCTCAGTTATTTTCCGAATCTCACTTTGGTCCCAGATCGAGCGTATCTTTTCATCCGGCATATCAGCCAGCATCGCCTTGCCGACACCGGAACAGTAGAGAGGAATGCTTTTTCCTACCATGGATACAAGGCGCACCGAGTTCCTGGGAGACTCTACTTTATCGATATACACGGCATGGATATGATCCATCTGTACCAGATGGACGGTCTCGCCGGACAGTTCCGCAAGCTGCTTAATATAAGGACGGGCAATATCGATCATGCTGTTCTGGGACAGAATCTGATTTGATATCCTGCAGAATTTAAAGCTTAAGCTGTATTTTAAGGTCTCAGAATCCTGCCGGACGTAATCCATGCAGATGAGAGAGTTCAGGATTCGGTGCACGGTGCTTTTGTTAAGGCATAATTGATTGCTCAGGTCCTGCAGCCCTGTAGGGCCTGACTGCGCCAGATGTTCAATCGTATGAAAAATTCGTTCCGATACCTGGATCGGGTTCTTTGATTCCATGTGCTTCACCTCTTGACGTATTGTAGCATGTTTATGTGAAAAGAGCAAATTATATTATATCGATAAACAGGATATACTAATGATGCGTTACAGTTCACGGCCCAACCGGCCGCGAACTGTAACGCATCCAGACCATTAAAAAGTCGCCTGACGGCGAGGGGCTGGATGCATGCAACCGCTATTTTACCGGCCGGATGCCTTGCAGCATGGTGCAAGGCACCGTGAACAGTAACAACAGTAACTTTATAATAAAAAATATTACTGGAAAAGGTTGACAATTTATTTGAAAAGAGTATAATAAAAGCATGGAGTTCATAATATGAAATTATATTTCATATTATGAAACTATAAGATTAAGGAGAATGAACATGGGAGAAGTAGCAGAAAAGATTCAGAAGATGGGTGTTGTACCGGTAGTTGTATTGAACGATGCGAAGGATGCCTCTCCGCTGGCGAAGGCATTATGCGAAGGAGGACTTCCCTGTGCGGAAGTGACATTCCGTACAGATGCGGCGGAGGAGTCCATTCGGATCATGACAACGGAGTATCCGGAAATGTTTGTAGGCGCAGGCACAGTGCTGACGATTGAGCAGGTTGACCGTGCTATGGACGCGGGGGCAAAATTTATTGTCAGCCCTGGCTTTGATCCGGAGATCGTAGATTATTGCATTGGAAAAAATATTCCGGTATTCCCGGGATGTATCACTCCTTCGGAGGTGGCTCAGGCAGTTAAGAGAGGACTGAAGATCGTAAAGTTTTTCCCGGCGGAGCAGTTCGGCGGAGTGTCTACGATCAAGGCATTGTCGGCGCCTTATGTGGGACTGAAGTTTATGCCTACGGGCGGTGTCAATGCAAAGAATCTGGAGAGCTATCTGAGCTGCGATAAGATCATCGCATGCGGCGGAAGCTGGATGGTAAAAGGAGATCTGGTGAAAGCAGGAAAGTTTGATGAGATTAGGAAAATGACGGAAGAAGCAGTGAAGCTGGTTGCGGATATCAGAAGCAGATAACCACGGAAGAGTCTGTGATATGACAGAAGAACATATAGGAAGTTTATTGTAGCGCTGCTTGTATAAAGGCTTCTATTTATTAAGATAAGGGAAAGGTGATAACAATGGCAAAAAAAGTAGTAACATTTGGCGAGATCATGCTGAGACTTGCACCGGAAGGATATTACCGGTTTGTGCAGGCTGATAAGCTGGGGGCAACCTATGGAGGCGGAGAGGCGAATGTAGCGGTTTCTCTGGCAAATTACGGATTCGATGCGGCATTTGTGACAAAGCTTCCGAAGCATGAGATCGGACAGGCGGCAATCAATTCACTGCGTAAATTTGGAGTGGACACGTCCCACATTGCGCGGGGCGGTGACCGTGTGGGGATTTATTTTCTGGAAAAGGGCGCATCCCAGAGACCGTCTAAGGTCATTTACGACCGGGCAGGTTCTTCCATTTTCACAGCGGCAAGAGAGGACTTCCAGTGGAAAGAGATTTTTGAAGGCGCTGAATGGTTCCATTTTACCGGTATTACTCCTGCGCTGAATGACGATGTGGCAGCAATCTGCCTGGATGCATGCAAGGCGGCAAAGGAGGCGGGGGTAAAGATCTCCTGTGACTTGAATTACCGGAATAAACTTTGGAGCAAGGAAAAGGCAGGCCAGGTGATGGGCGAGCTTTGTAAATATGTGGACGTCTGCATCGCAAACGAAGAAGATGCCGCAGATGTATTTGGAATCCATGCAGCGGATACGGATGTAACTGCAGGCGAAGTGAACCGGGAAGGCTATAAGGATGTGGCAAGACAACTTGCGGACCGTTTTGGATTTGAAAAGGTGGCGATCACGCTCCGGGAATCTATCTCCGCTAACGATAACAACTGGTCCGCCATGCTGTTTGACGGGAACGGTTATTATTTCAGCAAGAAATATAAGATGCATATCGTAGACCGCGTGGGAGGCGGGGACAGTTTCGGCGGCGGGTTGATCGCTGCGGTGCTGAGCGGTTACGATGCGCAGGCCGCGATAGAATTTGCGGTGGCGGCATCCTGCCTCAAGCACTCTGTAGAGGGTGATTATAACATGGTATCTATGGACGAAGTCGCAAAGCTTGCCGGCGGCGATGCCTCCGGCCGTGTCCAGAGATAATATTTTTCAGCGGTACGGTTTGACCAGTACAGCTGGAATGATTTTCAACCGGAGCAGCAGAGCCTGATAAGCTGTTCCGGACATTTCTCCCATTTTGCTATAGCACGAAACAGGGCTGTCACGCTTGTGGCGGCCCTGTTTCCATATAAGGAGCAGGGTCACTATTCACAGTAGTTACTGTTCACACCCTTTGGGTGCTCCAGTAACAGTATCCAGCCCATTGAAAAGTCGCCTGACGGCGAGGGGCTAGATGCATGCAACCGCTATTTTGCCGACCGGATGCCTTGCAGCAAGGTGCAAGGCACCGTGAACAGTAACCACAGTAACGGAGCAGATGAAAAAAGTTAAAAATAGACTTGTAATATTTTGGCATAACGTGTTAGTATATTAATACTGAGCGTCGGCTGGCAGGAAAGAAATTCTTGACAGCCGACTTCTTCACGGGGGAGAATCTTACATAGCGAAAAAATGGGAGGAGAGAACGAATTATGGAATATTTGAAAAAATTATTTGCCCCGGTAGACATGACGGTGGGAAAGCCCTGGGAAAATATCCTGATCTTTACGGTCCCCATGCTGATCGGTAATATCGCCCAACAGCTTTACAATACGGTCGACAGTGTAGTGGTAGGAAACTTTGTGGGAGACAATGCTCTGGCAGCGGTAGGAAGTGCGGGTCCCATCCTGAACCTTCTGATCGTTTTGTTTATCGGGATAAGTATGGGTGCAAGCATCATGGTGTCGCAGTATTTCGGTGCGAAGAACCGGAAGGATCTGTCCTGTACGATCGGGAACTGTATCATACTGACTGCACTGGCGTCTATCTTTGTTATGGTGGTGGCTACGATACTGACAAGGCCGCTTCTGCTGCTTTTGAAGACTCCGGACAGCATATTGGACTGGTGTACCTCTTATCTGCATATCCTTTTCATCGGATCTGCCGGACTTGCATATTATAATATCCTGAGCGGTGTCCTGCGCGGGCTAGGGGATTCAATCTCAGCGCTGGTATATCTGATCGTAGCAAGTATCCTGAATATTATACTGGATCTGGTGTTTGTTGTATACTTCGGTATGGGCGTAGACGGCGTGGCGCTTGCAACGGCGATCGCACAGGCGATCTCTGCTCTGCTCTGTGTACGCAGGCTGATGCAGATGAAGGATCTGTTTGACATGAATCGGGAATATCTGAAAATGACAAAATACCATTCCATGAGTATCATCCGTCTGGGCGTACCCTCCGGCGTGACCCAGGCCATCATTTCCATGGCCATGCTGATCGTACAGTCTCTGACCAATAGTTTCGGAGAACAGTTTATCGCAGCAAATGTAATTGTAATGCGTGTGGACGGCTTTGCCATGCTACCGAATTTTTCATTTGCAACGGCAATGACGACATATGCGGGGCAGAACGTAGGAGCCGGCGCCTATGACCGTGTGGTAAAGGGTGCGAAGCAAGGGACGTTTATGGCGCTTGGGACATCTGCCGTGATTACAGGGCTGATCCTGTTGTTTGGAAAGCCGCTGATGGGAATCTTTACCAGTACGGAGAGCCTGGTCATATTGAGTATGAATCTGATGCGGATCCTTGCAGTGGGGTATATCGCCATGGCTGTAACACAATCTCTGTCAGGAGTGATGAGAGGGGCCGGCGATACTATGACACCTATGTGGATTTCCCTGGTCACGACGATCGTTGTCAGGGTTCCTCTGGCCTATGGAATGGTATACCTGACCAGAAGCGCGCAGTATCCGCAGGGGCGTAAAGAATGCATCTTTATTTCTTTACTGATTTCCTGGACCATCGGTGCGCTGGCTACGGCCGTGTTTTACAGACGAGGAAAATGGAGAAAGACGGCGCTGCGGCAGTGATATAATAGGGCAGGCATGCGTTCAGGAACTGAGGAAATATAACAGGAGCATCAGGACTCAGTTCTGCCTGCCGTGTAGATAAGATGGATATTGCAGAGGAAGGGTGGAAACTATGACAAAGAAAAAACTGGCGGCAGAGATCATTGAGCGTTTGAAAGCGGAATATCCTGTTGCGGAGTGCAGCCTGGATTATGACCAGGCATGGAAGCTGCTGGTCAGTGTGCGTCTGGCAGCCCAGTGTACAGATGCAAGAGTCAATGTGGTAGTGGAAGAATTGTATGAAAAATATCCGGACGTGGATGCGCTGGCGGCAGCCGATGCGGAGGACATTGAGAGGATCGTCCGTCCATGCGGCCTGGGGAAGAGCAAGGCACGGGATATCAGCGGCTGCATGAAAATCTTAAAGGATCAGTACGGCGGAAAGGTTCCGGATGATTTTGATGCCCTTTTAAAACTGCCTGGTGTGGGGAGAAAGAGCGCCAACCTGATCATGGGAGATATTTTCGGAAAGCCTGCCATTGTTACGGATACTCACTGCATCCGCCTGGTCAACCGTATGGGGCTGGTAGACGGGATCAAAGAACCAAAAAAAGTAGAGATGGAGTTGTGGAAGATCATCCCTCCAAAAGAGGGGAGCGACTTCTGCCACCGCCTGGTGTATCACGGACGAGATATCTGTACTGCGCGGACGAAACCGTTCTGCAGTCAGTGCTGCCTGGAAGATATCTGTGCAAAGAATGGAATCTAAAGTTACAGTTCACGGCCCAACCGGCCGCGAACTGTAACGCATCCAGCCCATTGAAAAGTCGCCTGACGGCGAGGGGCTGGATGCATGCAACCGCTATTTTGCCGACCGGATGCCTTGCAGCAAGGTGCAAGGCACCGTGAACAGTAACATCTAAAGGTTGCTGTTTTGAACAGTTAAAAAAAGAGTTGTATCTTCTGCAATAAAATAATATAATAGGTATGGTCAAAGAAGGCTCTGCAAGGCAGAGTGATCCAGCAACATATTTCAATGGCAAATATATTATAAGAAGGTAGAAAAAATGGGAAAATATTTTGGAACTGACGGTTTCCGCGGAGAGGCCAATGTTGTACTGACCGTGGAGCATGCATTCAAGGTAGGACGCTATCTGGGGTGGTACTTCGGACAGGAGCACAAGGCCCGGATCGTGATCGGAAAAGACACCAGAAGAAGCAGTTATATGTTTGAGTACGCACTGGCAGCCGGATTGACGGCATCCGGGGCAGACGCATATCTGCTCCATGTAACTACCACGCCCAGTGTATCCTATGTAGTAAGGACTGAGGACTTCGACTGCGGTATTATGATCTCGGCAAGCCATAATCCCTATTATGACAATGGGATTAAGGTGATCAATGGAATGGGTCATAAGATAGAGGCTGAGGTTGAAGAAAAGATTGAGAGCTATATAGACGGTGAGACTGGGGAACTGCCTCTGGCATCGAAGACGGAGATCGGGCGCACGATTGACTATGCAGCAGGAAGAAACCGTTATATCGGTCATCTCATTTCCCTGGCTACACGTTCCTTCAAGGATATGCGGATCGGGCTGGACTGTGCAAACGGAAGCGCATCCAGCATTGCCAAGAGTGTGTTTGACGCTTTGGGAGCAAAGACGTATGTGATCAGTAACGAACCGGACGGGCTGAACATCAATACGAACTGCGGCTCCACACATATCGAGGTGCTTCAGAAATTTGTCAGAGAGAAAAAACTGGATGTGGGATTTGCCTATGACGGGGATGCGGACCGTTGTATTGCCGTTGATGAGAACGGGGATGTGGTGAACGGCGATCTGGTGCTCTATATGTGCGGCAAGTATATGATGGAGCAGGGAAGGCTGAAGGGCAACACGATCGTTACTACGGTGATGTCCAATCTGGGACTTTATAAGGCATGCGACAAGATAGGTATGAAGTATGAGCAGACCGCAGTAGGCGATAAATACGTCTATGAAAATATGATGAATAACGGATTCGTGCTCGGTGGAGAGCAGTCAGGTCATATCATTTTCAGTAAGCATGCAAGGACCGGCGACGGAATCCTGACATCTCTGATGATCATGGAAGTGATCATGGAGAAGAAGCAGACGCTTGCTAAGCTGTGCAGTGACGTCAAGATTTATCCGCAGCTGCTGAAAAATGTGCGGGTGACTGATAAGCAAACTGCACGCGAAAATGCGGCGGTACAGAAAGCAGTAGATGATGTGGCGGCGGCGCTTGGAAGCGACGGCAGGATCCTGGTTCGGGAAAGCGGTACCGAGCCTGTGATCCGTGTGATGGTAGAAGCTGCGACAGATGAGATCTGCCGGCAGTATGTGGAGCAGGTGATTGATGTGATCCGTGCGGAAGGCCTGGAAGTCACAGAGTAAATCTTAAGAATGGTTTAGGGGCTGTCGAATGGCAGCCCCCTTGTTGTATTCACTGGATGGAAAAAAGATTTATCCGATGATCACGGTCGGATAACCGGCTCGTTTCAGCCTCTGTTCCATTTCTGCGGCATCTTCCAGGTTTTCAAAACTACCCACCCGTACGCGGAAGAAGCCGTCTCCTTCTACGATGGAAGCCGTATAATCCTGTTCCAACAGTTCGTTCAGCAGGCGGTTGGCATAGGCCGGATTGCGGAATGAACCAACCTGCACATAGTATACAGAAGGATCCGGAACAGATTGCGTCGGCGTTAACGTATCCAGAATCCCGTTTGCAATGGCTTGAGCAATATCGTCAAAATTTTGGTCAAATAGCTTGTTGTCTGTGTTGGAATTGATAAAACCGGCTTCCACCAGGACTGCAGGCATCTTTGTTCGGTTCAGGACAATCAGGTTCGGACGTGCTTCAACTCCCAGATTTACAAAGCCGACGGCTTCCAGCTGGTCATTGATATTTTCCGCCATTTTCAGCTTGATTCCGGATAGGTCGTAGACCAGTGACTGGACGCCGGAGACTACATTATCAGTGGGAAACGAGTTGCGGTGGATAGAAACAAAATAATCTACACCAGCGTTGTTGGCTTCCATCGCTTTTTCATAGGGTGACTGATAGATATCGGTTGTTCTTGTGTACTCCACG
>Ga0137307_101604_pt1 | contig 19062 bp, 19 predicted proteins | sample NAcewD2O_March_2_FD_97180 | JGI IMG/M metagenome (GOLD analysis project Ga0137307, IMG submission 97180) | Mouse cecal microbial communities from Vienna, Austria - N-Acetylglucosamine amended D2O_March | ecosystem: Host-associated > Mammals > Digestive system > Large intestine > Cecum | place... | reverse complement strand
TCCTCCACATAAATACAAAACATAAAAAAATAAAATCGTCTGGGCAAAGCCTGCAAACGATTTTATTTTATACCAGGGCCAAACTATTGTCAATTGTGAAAAATACTCTCTCCCTGGCATTTGGGCTTTAATCCAAACAGAGAGAGTACCGTGGCCGCAATATCGCAAAATCCTTCCCTTGTGCCAAAATCCTTCCCGGAGGGTATGGATTTTCCCACCATCAGAAGGGGGGTATATTCCCTGGAATGGTCTGTGGAAACCGTAGATGGGTCACAGCCATGGTCGGCAGTTATCATCAGCACGTCTTCTTCCCGCATCCTTGCAAGTAATTTTGGAACCTGCTGGTCAAAATAAGTCAATGCCTTTGCATATCCGTCCACGTCGTTTCTGTGGCCGTAAAGCATGTCAAAATCCACTAAATTAATAAAGCAGAGTCCCTCAAAATCCTTTTCCATGTATTCTAAGGTCTTTTCCATCCCTTCCTCATTTCCCGCCGTGCGCACAAATTCCGTAATTCCCCGCTCTGCAAAAATGTCCACAATTTTCCCCACGGAAATCACATCGTATCCCTCTTCTTTTAACTGATCCAACATGGTAATTCCCGGGGGCTCCAAGGAAAAATCATGGCGGTTTTTTGTCCTGTAAAACCTCCCTGTCTCCCCGGCAAAAGGCCTTGCAATCACCCTGCCAACCCCATGTTCGCCTTTTAAAATCTCTCTTGCCGTACGGCAGTAATCATACAAGGTTTCCACCGGGACAATTTTTTCATGGGCGGCAATCTGAAATACGGAATCCGCCGAAGTGTACACAATCAAATCCCCGGTATTTAAATGTTCTTCCCCGTAATCTTTGATAACCTCCGTGCCGGAATAAGGTTTGTTGCACAAAACCCCCCGCCCCGTTTTCTTTTTAAACTCCCCTATCACAGATTTTGGAAAACCTTGGGGATATGTGGGCAGAGGAGCGTCAGAAACCACCCCTGCAATCTCCCAATGTCCGATGGTAGTGTCTTTTCCCTTTGACAGTTCTTTCATACGGGCAAAGGAGCCGGCAGGCGCCGCCTCCCTCTCCCCGATATTTACCCCTTCTATGTTAAAAAAACCAAGTTTCCGCATATTCGACATGGAAAAATACATGCTCTTTGACGCAGCGGAAAGGGTATTGCTCCCTGCATCCCCGTAAAGAGCCGCATCCGGCATCTCTCCGATTCCCACGCTGTCTAACACAATTAAAAAAATTCTTTTCATAATATGCCTCCTTTTCACTGCGTTTTAGTCATTATAGCACAAATCCCAAAAAAGAGCCACAACATCACAAGTATGATTCAATATAACAGATAAAGGACACCCCCATGGGAGCGTCCTTTTCAAAACTTTTATTTTAGCACTTCCGTCTCTGTCCCTTCCGTGCCCTCCACCGCCGGAGCTTTAGAGTCGCCGGCATTTGAGGCCGTGGTCTCTATGGGGGTGATAATAATATTTTCCCCGCTGATATTGGTTTTCCTCTTTACAATATCTTCAATCTGGGCTCTCTTTGCATCTGTCACATCCCCCATATTAAGCACCACGTCCGCCGCATTGTCCGTAATGCTTACCACAACATCTGTAAAGCCTTTGGCCTCCAGAAGCATTTCCGCCGCTGCCTCCCGCTCTGCAATATCCGTAAGGGTAATCATCTGGTCAACTGCCGACTGTTTCTGCTCATCCGTAAGATTTGCACTGTTTACAATGCCAAGGAGAGTCTCCTTATTTTTTGCCCGGACCTGCTCTCTGTTCAATTTCATCTCAGCCGCAAAATCCACATTGTTTATGGTGGAGCTTGTTAACACGGCTTCCCCGGGATTTTCCTCTCCCACGGCCTGGGCATCCGCCCCTGCGTCCACGGCTTCCCCGGCAGCTTCATTTTCTACCGTTCCTTCCAGATTTTCTCCCAGGGCTACATCACTTCCCGCCTCCGTGGACTGGGCTGTTTCCAGTCCGTCTCCCGTGTCGGTAAAAATATCCCCCTCCAAAATAGGGTCGTCGGAAATCTCAAAATTATCCTCCGACAAATCCATTGCTGTGTCTGTCTTTGCCGTGCCGTCAATGTTGCTTCTGGTATAACTCACATATCCCGCAACAGCAATCATAAGTGCCAGCGCCGTAATAATGACCTGGTTTTTCTTCCATCCTTTTTTCACTGTCTTTCCTCCTGAATATTCATCTTAACTACTTTAATTCTATTCACATCAATTTGGAATAATGCCATCACGGCATCAGAAATATTCTGTTTCACTGCCGTTTTGTCTGCTCCCTGGGCAACCACCAGGACTCCGGCGATTTTCGGAGTCTTTTCACTTCCCACAAAGGGCTCCTTCCCCCGGTCTGCGTCCTGGTATACTGTTTCCATATGTACCTCACGGGTTTCTTCTGTGGTATTTCTGCCCTCCGCCCCCTCCTGTACCCTTCGGGAGGTGCTGTCTGCATTGTCCTTTTCCACCACGCTCTCCCCGTAATTTTCCAATGTAATCATCACCTCCACCCGCCCCGCCCCCTCAATTTTGGACAGTTTGTTTTGAAGCCTTCTCTCTAAGCTTTCCGCATAGCTCTCCTCATTCAGAGAAACATTTTCCTCCCTCTCCTCCAAGGTTACTTCCCTGTCTCTTTTTTCCTCCGTTGGAATGGCAATTACCATAAGTAATATTCCTGCCAGAATCAAAATTGTCCACTGGGTCTTATCCCACTGTTTAAAGGAATGATTTTTAAAAAAACTTTTAAAGTCCACCTTTGCCCCCTAAGTCCAAATCTTAATATTTTCTATCTCTAACTGATAAAATTCCATTATTCTTTCCCTAAGCCTGTCAAGAGCCTCCTCCCTAGGCTCTCCCGCCAGGCTCCCCTGTATCACCGTAAAATCCTGATCCTTTTCCAGGTCAATACCTATACGCTCGATTTCAAAATCCTGGCTCAAATCCACCCTCACATCCAAAACCTCATATCCCGCATCCTCCGCCATGGCTTTTATGTCAGCTCCGATTACCTCCTCATAGCGTTCCCTGTATACCTCCTCCCCTAAAAAATCCAAGTTCTCCCTATCCGCCTTTATGCTGTCTAATTCCTGCCAGAAGGTGTCGTAGGCTATCTTGTCAAAAAAGTCGGTATCGCTGCCAACCAGCTTTAACACCGGCATCAAAAGAGTAATCACTAAAACAAATTCTACAAAAAGCGAAAGATACCTCCTGTACTCCTTTTTTGCCGCCAGGGAAGACAGCACCGTAAAAAACAGAAATACCATGCTGTAGTTTTTCACCCAGCTCACCAATCCCTCCATAAAACGCCCCCTTTTAAACATTGAGATTTGTGGCTGCGGAGCACAGGGCAATGGTGAGGAAAAACAGCATCATACAGGTGCTTATCACCTTTAAATACAATACGGCTCCCCCGGCAATGCCGCTCATCCCCCCGGCAATGCGCTTGTCCGCCACGGGCTCTAACACTGCAGCCAGCAATTTATATAAAAGAGCCATAACGCTCATTTTTAAGTAGGGCACAGCGCAGAGAAGCACTAAAACCACAAGGGCTGCCGCCCCCACGCAGTTTTTAATCACAATACCGGAACTGATAAAAATCTGCCCCATGCCGCTCATCACATTGCCGATTCCCGGCAGCATCTGTACCGTCTTTGCAATGCTGTTGCCGCTTAGCATATCTATAGCCGGAGCTACCATTCCCTGGATAATATTAATCCCCAGAATAAAGGAAGCGGAGACTTTCAGTAGCAGTTTCACCCCATCGTAGATTAACTCTGCAAGGCGTTTAAACCGCTCCTCTTCCGTGAGATGGTTTAAAAACTCCACCAGAACATAAATCTTTATCAGGGGCATCAAAAAATACCGCAAAAGCCATTCCACCAGAAAAATCGCCCCAAAAATCATACTGTACACCGCCCCGGAGGAATTTAAGTTCAAAGTAAAAGATATTGCCAGGCAGTAGGTGGGAAGAAACACCTTCATAAATTCCAGCATATTTTCCACCGTGCGGACTACCGTCTGGTTCAGCTCAAAAAAGGACCTTAGCAACAGCGCCATAAAAAAACAGTATACAATCAGAAAACACACCTCTGAAATATAGGTGCCGGAAAAACTTTTGGCAAAATTCTTTAACACAGAAAAAGCCAGGGACAAAACAATAATCTCCAAAAACAGGGTCCTGTTTTCCTGAAATCCCTTTAACAAAATGTCCTTAAGCCAGTCCCCCACTTTTTCATAGGGCAGTTCTTCCCCGGATAACAGGGCTTTCACAAGCTCACCAAATGATATATTTTCCACTTCTTCCGTATTCTTTAAAAACTCCCCGATATCTGAAAAATCCAATTCTTCTATAGATTCCCCTGGGTCTGTCCCCCACTCCGGCTCTCCTCCCCATGCCGTGGTATTTTCCACAAACACCCATGTAAAACAAAGAATAAGAAACCAAACCAGTTTTTTCACAGCAGTTCCCCAATGGTTTCCATAAAGGCCAGAATCACCGGCATGCTGATAACCAAGATAGAAAGCTTTGCAAAAAGCTCAATCTGCCCCGCAATGGTCTGGCAGCCGGCGTCCTTGCACAGGTTTACTGCAAATTCCGCCACATAAGTAATCCCTATCATCTTTAAAATCATGGTGAGATACACCGGGTCCAAATGAATCATATCCTGGATTTGTTCCACGTAATCCAGCAAAAACGTAAGCTTGGACATCACATATAAAAATACGCAGATACACACTGCCAGATTGATATAGTACCCGTACTCCGGTTTATAGTTCTTTAACATCTGGGACAAAAGCACCGCAGTGATTCCCAAAATGCTGATTTTTATAATATCCATATCCATCCGTTCCTTATAATGTAAATAACTCCTGCATGGTTTCAAATAATTCCAATATGTAGGGAATCACCCACAAAAGCACGATAATAAGCCCTGCCAGGCTGGTTAAAAAAGCGTGTTCCTCCCGCCCGCTCTGTTTTAGGACCTGGCTCAGCACCGTAACTAAAATCCCCACCGCCGCTATTTTAAAAATCAAATTTACACTCATATGCACCTCAAATATCCTTATAGTAGCAGAATCACCAAAAACAGCCCGCTTAAAATACCCACACAGCGATACAGCTTCTGCTTCTCCTTTTTTTCTTCCACCACCTGGGCAATCTGCTTTTCCAGACGGAAAAAATAAATTTCACAGGCTTTGGTACTGCTGCTCTCCATGGACAGCGTCCTGGCAAGACTTATAAGGATTTCCCGCTCCTCCTGGGAAAACAAAAATTCCCCCTTCCTCTTAAGAAATCCCTTCTCCCAGAGATTGCCCACATCAATTTCATGGTTTTCTTCCATCTCCCCTGCGATACCTTCCAGTAATTCCCCATAGAGCCTGTCTCTCCCCCTGGCGCAGCGCCTTAACATCTCGCCGTAGGGGAGTTTTAGCGTTGTTTTCAAAAGCTCCATCTGAATAAAAATCCCCTGAAAATCCGAGAGCTGTTTTAAATGCCGGTTTAACAGCAGTTTCAGGGAATTGCCAAAGCCCGCCGTGCCTATCACTACCAAAAAAACTCCCGCTGCCTTTAACATATATTCTTTAACTCCTGGTCAAAGACCGAAAAACTTCTCCTGCCCCTGTCATCCTTTTTTAAAAATATGTAGCGCTTAAAAAGCTGTTCATTTATGCATGTCCGGATGGAGGGCTTTCTCTTAAGATCCGCCAGTTCTCTCCCATGGACTGTGCCAAAAATCTGGCATCCCGACAGGGCTGCCTGGCGCAGCATAATTCCATCCTCCTCCCCCCCAAGCTCGTCTACCGCAATGATATCCGGGGACATGCTTCTTAAGGCCAAAAGCATCCCTTCCCCCTTGGGACAGCCGTCAATCACATCTGTGCGCCTTCCCAAATCATTCTGGGGGATGCCCAGATGGCAGGCGGCTATTTCTGAGCGCTCGTCTATGACGCAGACTTTTTTCCCCTCATCCCCTCCCCCGGAAATCTGCCGGATACAGTCTCTTAAGTAAGTAGTCTTTCCCACTCCCGGCGGAGATACCAAAAGGGTATTGTAAAACTCCCCGTCCCTGTAAATCCAGGGAATCAAAGCCCCGGCGCATCCCTTATTTTCTCTTGCCACCCGGATATTTAAAAAACGGATATTAACCATATGGGTAATTTTCCCCTCCAGGAGACGTACTTGTCCCGCAAATCCAATTCGGTGCCCCCCTTCAATGGTGAGAAATCCCTGGCGCATTTCCTCCTCGTAGGCATAAATGGAATATTTGCTGATAAATGTCAGCATTTCCTCAATGTCATCAGGCAAAATGCATTCTGAAAGCCACAGGTTTTCTTCCCTGCACCGAAGCTCGATTGGTTGTCCCACCCGGATTCTGATTTCCTCAATTACGGGATTCTTAAGAACAGGCGCCAGTTTATCCCGAAACCTGAGGGGCATTATCTGTGCTAAATTATCCATGTCCTCACCTCTTTGTCTAAATATATGTGGGAACTTTTAAAATAGACCAAAAAAAGAAGAAGTTCATAATGAACTTCTTCAGAATGGTTTTTAATTAATTACTTTTGCGTTTCCTTGCTGCCTCTGACTTTTTCTTACGGCGAACGCTGGGCTTTTCGTAATGCTCTCTCTTACGAATCTCCTGCTGAATCCCGGCTTTTGCACAGTTTCTTTTGAATCTGCGTAAAGCACTATCTAAAGTCTCATTTTCTTTTACGATAACATTTGACATAGTCTCACACCTAACCTCCCTCCAGTTGCTGATTGTGCATTTTCAACTGTTTGGGTATATTTTTTTGCACTAATAAAGATTATATCATAAATTTTCCATTCGTCAATATTTTTTTGAAAAAAATTTGATATTTCTGGGAAAAAATGTATAAAGCTGTTTTTTTGCCATATTTAAGACAACTGTCCCTCCAATACGGAACTCACTTTCCCTAAGGCATCCTCTATCCCGGCTGGATTTTTTCCTCCCGCCTGGGCCATATTGGGACGGCCGCCGCCGCCTCCTCCTACAAGGGCAGCAATTCCCTTAATCAGGTTTCCGGCATGGGCTCCTCTCTTCATGGAATCTTCCGTGGCCATGGCAATGAGGTTTACCTTGCCCTCATTTTCCGATGCCAGGACTAATACGCCTTCCCCCAGCTTATCTTTTAACTGGTCGCCAAGTTCCCGGAGTCCGTTCATATCCACGCCGTCTGCCCGGGCAGCCAGAAGTTTTACCCCTTTTACCTCTACAACCTGATTCATCACATCCCCTAAGGCATCCTTTGCCGCCTTGCTCTTTAAGGATTCATTTTCACCCTGGAGAGCCTTAAGTTCCTTTAAGAGATGTTCCACTTTTTCCGGGACATCTGCCGGGCTCGTCTTTAACAGTTTTGCCGCCTGAGATAGTTCTTCCTCGATTTTGTCATAATATGCAAATACCCCTGCGGAAGTAATGGCCTCAATCCGGCGAACCCCTGCTGCAACACCGGATTCCGATATGATTTTAAAGGCAGAAATCTTTGAGGTATTGTCCACATGGGTACCGCCGCAGAGCTCTGTGGAAAAATCTCCCATGCGCACCACACGAACCCTGTCCCCGTACTTCTCACCGAAAAGCGCCATAGCCCCGGTCTTTTTTGCCTCCTCCAAAGTCATAACCTCTGTCACCACAGGAAGGGCTGACTCAATTTTTTCATTTACTATGATCTCGACTTTTTTCATCTCCTCCGGGGTCATAGCCGAAAAATGGGTAAAGTCAAACCTAAGCCTGTCCGCATTTACATCGGACCCTGCCTGCTCCACATGGGTTCCCAAAACTTCCCGAAGGGCTTTTTGAAGCAGATGGGTGGCGCTGTGGTTTTTTCCGATAAGTGCCCGCTTGTCAGCATCTACGGAAAGCTCAACTACATCCCCTGTTTTCACCATGCCCTTTGTGACTTTCCCGATGTGGCCCACTTTGCCCCCAAGCATTTTTACGGTGTCGCTGACAACAAACTCAAAGTCTTCTGTGCGGATCATACCCGTATCTGCATTCTGGCCTCCCATGGTGGCGTAAAAGGGCGTCTCCTCCACAAAGATGGTTCCCACATCACCCTCTGAAAGGGCTTCCGTAATCTCTGTCTCCGTGGTTAACACCGTCACTTTTGATTGATACACAAGATTATCATATCCCACAAATTCTGTGGTAACGGAAGGGTCAATGGACTCGTAAACCGTCACATCAGCTCCCATATAATTTGTGACTTTCCGCGCTTTTCTAGCCTTCGTCCGCTGCTCTTCCATCGCCGCCTTAAAACCGGCCTCATCTATGGTAAATCCTTTTTCCTCCAAAATCTCCGATGTCAAATCCACCGGGAACCCATAGGTATCGTAAAGCTTAAAGGCGTCCTCCCCGGATAAGACTTTCTCCCCTTTCTCCTCCATGGTTTTCTGCATGTCAGAGAGGATGGTAAGGCCCTGGTCAATGGTTTTATTAAACTTCTCTTCCTCCTGGGTTAAAACCCGGAAAATAAAGTCCTTTTTCTCCTCAAGTTCCGGATAGCCGTCCCTGCTCTCTTCAATTACCGTCTCGCTTAATTTTGCCAGGAAAGTCCCTTCTATCCCAAGCATTCTTCCGTGCCTTGCCGCCCGGCGGATAAGCCTGCGCAGCACATAGCCCCTTCCTTCGTTGCTGGGCATAATCCCATCGGAAACCATAAAGGTGGAAGAACGGATATGGTCTGTAATCAGCCGGATGGACACATCATCTATGGCGTCGGTTTGATACTTTTTATGGGACATCTCACAGACTTTATCCCGAATGGCTTTCATGGTGTCAATATCAAAAACGGAATCCACATCCTGCATCACCACCGCAAGACGCTCAAGTCCCATTCCCGTGTCAATATTTTTCTGGTCCAACTCTTCGTATCCACCTTTTCCGTCCCCGTCAAACTGGGTGAATACGTTGTTCCACACTTCCATAAAACGGTCGCAGTCACATCCCACCTTACAGTCCGGGCTGCCGCATCCGTATTTTTCCCCTCTGTCATAATAGATTTCAGAACAGGGGCCGCAGGGGCCGGCGCCGTGCTCCCAGAAATTGTCACATGCCCCGGTTTTTGGGTCGCGGTAAAACCGGGTAATCTTTTCCGCCGGGATGCCAATGTCCTTGTTCCAGATTTCAAAGGCCTCCTCATCCTCCCCGTAAATGGACGGGTACAGCCTGTCCGCAGAAAGCCCTAACACCTCCGTTAAAAATTCCCAGCTCCAGGCAATGGCCTCCTTTTTAAAATAATCCCCAAAAGAAAAATTCCCCAGCATCTCAAAAAATGTCAGATGCCTTGCGGTCTTCCCCACATTGTCAATATCTCCGGTACGGATACATTTCTGACAGGTGGTAACTCTCTTTTTCGGGGGAATCTCCTGCCCTGTAAAATAAGGCTTTAAAGGCGCCATCCCCGCATTAATCAACAATAAACTGTTATCATTGTGAGGCACCAGAGAAAAGCTCTTCATGGCAAGATGCTCCTTGCTCTCAAAAAAATCCAGATAAGTCCTGCGCAGTTTATTGACTCCAAACTTCTGTTCCACAACAAATTCCTCCAAAATCTATTAGTCTTGTGCCCTTGTACTTAATTCATCCGCTGTCTTTGCATCTTTGCGGTCCCTTAATTTCTTCCCTGTAAACAGGCCTAATGCTGCCACAACTACCATGACTGCCAATGTAATTACATACCTTAATAACGTTGCGATGAATGCCATATATCTTCCTCCTTGTTTTCAAACTCATGTCAATACACTCTAGTATAGCATATCCTGAAATTTTTTACAACTTTTTGGAAATGAATGTTCATTTTTATTCCGATTGCCCTGTTCTTAACCGTCCATAGTAAAATTTTCATCCTCTAAAAGGCCATCCCCCTGGGCTGCCGCCGTAGCTAGGGCGTCACAGCGCTCGTTTTGTGGATGGCCGTCGTGTCCCTTCACCCAGTGGAATTTCACAGTATGGGGCTCTTTTGCCGCCAGGAGGCGCTTCCACAAATCCACGTTTTTTACCGGCTGCTTATCCGACTTTCTCCAGCCCTTTTTCACCCATCCCTCCAGCCAGTGCTGGTTAAAAGCGTCCACCACATATTTGGAATCGGAGTACAAATCGATTTCGCAGGGGCGGTTTAGGGCCTCAAGGGCAATAATCACCCCCATAAGCTCCATGCGGTTGTTGGTGGTGTTTTTGTATCCGCAGGAATATTCCCTGGTGTGTAAGATTCCCTTGCTGTCCACAAACTCCGCCACCGCCCCGTATCCTCCGGGTCCCGGATTCCCCCTTGCCGCCCCGTCTGTGTAAACCGTCACTTTTGTCATAGGTCAAACACCTCGTTTTCCCCTGTAATCTCAGCAATCCTCCCGGAAAACATGGGGTTGCTGATGCGGGACAAATAACTTTTCAATACAGAATAATCCTGCCACATATGCATGGGGAACACATATTTTGCATTGACATTTTTCAGGAAATAGTCGATGCCAAGGCAGGCGTGCTGCTCTAACCTTGGATCTAAAGGGACAAAGGCCGCATCAATATTGTAGGGTATGAGTTTCTTAATCTCATGCTGGTACGCCCTTGTCTCTTTTCCGTTGATTAAGTCTCCGGCCCCCTCCCATTTCCACAGATTCAAATCCCCGGCATGGTAAATATATTTCCCTTCGATAAAAACCAGGTATGCCACCCCTGCGTCTGTGGAGCGGAGGGTGGTAATTTCAGCCTCCCCGGCTTTGTATTTCTCACTGGGGCTTACAAAAGTTATTTTCTCCTTTATGCTGCCCTCAATGCCGTTTCTGGCCAGGTAATTTTTCCCCAGGCGGATATCTTTGGATAAGATATACCTTATATTCGGCTTTGCCCACCTTAAAATTTCCAGGTCAAAATGGTCTTTGTGGCTATGGCTCGCAAAGACGTAAATCTCTTTATCCTCCGGTAATTCCGGCAGATTCCCGGTAAAAACATAACCGCTAAACTCTCCCTTTTTCACATAGTCAAAAATCAGCACGCTCTTGTCAAGCTCCACCACAAAACAGCTGTGGTGCAAAAATGTCACTTTAAACATCTATTTCATCCTCCCAATAATTTCATTGGCTTTGGCGTAAACCTCCTTGGGGTCAATCCCTATGAAAAATTCTCCCTTTTCATACAAAATCCTTCCGTTTACCATGGTAAGGGCCACATTGCTCTTGCTGCCGGAATACACAATGTTTTTCACAAAGTCATTTTCCGGCTGCATATTCGGCTGGTTTAAATCGATTAAAATTAAATCCGCAAACTTCCCCTCCTCTAAGGAATCGCAGTCAGAGAGCTCCATAGCCCTGGCCCCCCCTGCCGTTGCCATATAAAGCACTTCCTCCGCCGGCACCGCAGCCGCATCCCTTTCCCTTACTTTTGCAAGGCCCGTTACCAAAAACATTTCCCGGAACATATCCAAAGCGTTATTGCTGGCAGGTCCGTCGGTGCCTATTGCCATGGAAATCCCTTCTTCTAAAAACCGGGCCGTGGGGGCGGTTCCGCTGGCAAGCTTTAGATTGGAGGAGGGGTTTGTCACCGCCGTCAATCCCCTATTTCTAAAAATTTCAAAATCTTTTTCCTCAAAGTAAATGCAGTGGTATCCGCCCCCGCCAAAGGCATACATGCCAAGAGCCTCCGTAATTTGGGTGGGGGTCATGCCGTAACGCCCCCTGCACTCCTTTACCTCTTTTTCTGTCTCGGAGTTGTGGAGCCACACCGGGGATTTTAATTTCTCCGCCAGCTTTGCCACCCCCTCCATAAGTTCCCGTCTGGTAGTATACTCCCCGTGAAAGCCTAAAAGGAAGGTGGTAAGCTCACTCATTTCATTTACTATGCGGTAATCCTCCTCCAAAAGGGATAAGGACCTGGTAAAATCGTTTAACCCACTGGTCTGCACGGTGCGGAACCCGCACTCCGCCGAAGCCTCTGCAATTTCCATGGGATTTAAGTACATATCAAAGTTGGCGGTAATCCCGCTGGTTAAATACTCCATAATCCCAAGCTTACAAAGATGGCGGATATCCCCCGGCATAAGCTTTGCCTCCCTGGGAAAAATCTGGTTATAAAGCCAGTCCTTAAGGGGCATATCGTCTGCAAAAGAACGCAAAAAAGTCATGGCGGAATGAGTGTGGGCATTTTTAAACCCGGGCATAATTACATATCCCCTGGCGTCTATCTCCCTGTCCCAGATGATAAAAGGCTCATCCAGTCTTTGATACACCCCGTCCAAATCCTTTCCGTCCCCCAGATAAACGATTTTATTCCCCTTTACCCAAAGCTCCCCCTCTGAAATCTCAAAACTGTGGTTTTCTTTTGTGCGGAGAATCTTTCCATTATAAAAACGTATATTCATAAAATCTCCCCCATGCGGCAGATAGACTCATACACCAGTTTCCGAAAATCCGGGGCCACCCTATCCGCCGTCTCCTGAATCTCTGTATGGGCCAGGGGGGTGGGGGTAATGCCTGCGGCCATATTTGCAATACAGGAAATCCCCACAATTTTCATTCCCATGTGATTTGCCGCAACGGCTTCACAGGCAGTGCTCATCCCAACGGCCCCAGCCCCTAATGTGCGGCACATAGCCACTTCCTCCGGGGATTCGTACTGAGGCCCTGTCATCTGGATATACACCCCCTGTTTTAAGGGAATGTTGTTTTCTAAAGCCGTCTTTTTTACAATGGTCTGCAAATCCTCATCATAGATATGGCTCATATCCGGAAACCTGGTTCCAAGCTCTTCTATATTCGCCCCCACTAAGGGAGAGGGGACAAAACTTGCAATCTGTCCCGTGATTAACATAAAATCCCCTGCTTTCATCCCCTGCAAAATCCCACCGGCAGCATTGGTCAAAAACAAAATCTCCGCCCCCAAAAGCTTCATCAGGCGGATGGGAAGCACCACATCCTCCATGGGATACCCCTCGTAATAGTGGACCCTGCCCTGCATACAAACCACAGGCACCTCCCCCACATATCCAAAGATAAATCGCCCGGCATGTCCCGCCACCGTGGACACGGGAAATCCCTCTATATCGTGATAGTTAAGAGTCGCCTCAATCTTCATCTTATTGGCAAAATCCCCCAGGCCGGAGCCTAAAACCAGCCCAATTTTAGGCGTAAAATTTATCTTGCGCCTTACGTCCTCTTTGCATCTTAACAGTTTTTCATATATTTTATTCATAAAACACCTCCCATACCATATCTATTTTAGCATATTACTTTTGAAAAGTCATTCATATTGACAAACCCTGATGAAATGGGTATCCTAAAGAAAGATACCGTTAATATGGAAAACAAAGGAGATTTCTATGAAGAACACAAAAAAAATACTGCTGCCCCTGCTTCTTGCAGTAACGCTTCTATTTGGAGGGTGCGGCAAAAAGTTTGACCCAGGCAATTATGTTAAAGCATTGTTGGACAACTCTTACAAAAATGATTCCACTGCATTTGTAGAGCAGGAAGTGGGCACCAAGGAACAGGCGGAGGAATTGTACAACGAGGGAATTAAAAACGAAGTGGACGCCATGTTATCCCAGACATCCGTCTCAGACGGCCTCGCAGAAGAATACACTTCCCTTATGAAAGACATTTTTAAAAGCGTAAAGTATACCATCGGCGAATCCAAAAAACAGGACGACGGCTCCTATGAAGTGGAAGTAACCTATGAGAAAATGAACATTTTTGCCCCTGCGGTAGAAATTTATATGGATAATTTAAATACTTACACGGAAGAAATTGCTGCGGCAACTGAGGATACGACAGAAATCCCTTCCGAAGAAGAAATCAATGAAAAAATATTTACCATTTTAAAAGATGCCTTAAAACAAAGCCTTGACAATGTTACATACGAAGGGGAAGCCACCATTACCATGCATGTGGAACTAAACGGCAATATGTACTCCGTAAATGAAGAGGACTTAAAAAATATGGAAATGGCTTTGTTCGACATTGACGCCTTTAACGACGCTTTGTCCCAGTAGAATTGTACAACCATTCCCTCCGCCGGGAACCCGGGGAGGGGATGGTTGTTTTTGTTTATTCCATATCCTTGCAGGGCAATTAATAAATTCCCAAAATCTGCCGATATACTTTTTATAGATATATAAAAGTCTGCATATTTGTTCAGGGAAGAACACCCTCCGGGTACAGGAAAATTCCGGGGCGGCGCAAAAAGGAGGAAAATCTATGTATATGAAACTTGGAGAAGCCCAGCAATTATACCGAAACCAGCGCCAGGCGCTGATTAACCAGCGAAAATTACTGATACAGCGCAGGGATGATTTAAAGAAAAAGAGCGTGACAGAAAGCGATAAGCAGCGTTACTCCGAAGAGGCCGCCACTTTAGAACTGTCCATCCGGGAGGTAAATAAACAGTTTGATGAAAATCAGGAAGTTTTAGACGGTCTGATCGAGCAGCATGCCGCTATATGGAATGCGGAAGTGGCAAGGCAGCAGGGAGATGCCATGCAGGAGGCGGCTGTGGATTTAGCCAAAATCATGGAAGTGGCAAGGCGGATTTCCAGGGGCGCCATAGTTCCCCTAAAGGATGAGCAGAAAGTCATGGACTACAGTATGGAACTGTATCTGGCATCCAAAAACATGGCCGTTATGAACGCCCAGAAAAAGAAGGAAGAATACGATTCCCTCTGGGAGGATGAAGATAAACCGAAAGAAGAATATGACCCCCAGGGCAAAGCAGATAATGCAACTGTAAATATTGACATACCGGAATTATTTACTCCTGAAGCATCCGGGGAAATATCTGGAGAATAACCAAACTTAACAAAAAATATAGTTTAATTGCCCTATCCGCTGTTTTATGGATAGGGCAATTTGGAGAAGTTACACTAGGGGATTGCGCATGGAAACAGGTATGCACAGTTCATCCCCAATGGTGAGATTATAAATATCCACATAGGGATTGGCATACATAATTTTCGTCACGCTGACATGGTATTTTTTACTCAACTGGTAAAGTGTATCCCCTTTTTGTATAATATGGATAATTCCCCTGCACTGCTGCATCATATTCATATCGCCCTGGTCCTGCAACTTTTACCTCCCGAGAAATTTGTGAAATCTATTCCTTTTATTATATTCCATTTCCTGTTTTCTGCCACAACCCCCTGATTATTTTATTAGACGGCTAAATGATTTTCTCTCGGTTTGATAAATTTTATCAATTCTTCCTGATTTCCAAAAAAATGTATTTGTAATTTGTCGCCTGCTGTCGTATAATACAACGTTGTAACTAGAATTTTCAGGCATATATTATAATAGGAAATCATAAAACAATAAAAGGTGAACTGATCATGGAAAAAAATCATGTAAACAAACTTGGTGTTGACATTGGAAGCACTACTGTAAAAGTTGCAGTTCTGGATGAAAAAAATAAGGTTCTGTTTTCTGATTATGAGCGTCATTTTGCCAATATCAGAGAGACCCTTTCCGGACTCATAACAAAAGCATTTGAAAAACTGGGGGATTTAAAACTTTCTCCCGTGATAACAGGCTCCGGTGGACTGACCCTTGCCAAACATCTTGAGATACCATTTGTTCAGGAAGTTGTGGCAGTCTCCACTGCCCTTTCCGACTATGCCCCCCAGACAGACGTAGCCATTGAGCTTGGGGGGGAGGATGCCAAAATTATTTATTTTGAAAACGGCAATGTGGAACAGCGTATGAACGGCATCTGTGCCGGAGGTACAGGATCCTTTATCGACCAGATGGCATCTCTGATTCAGACGGACGCAGCGGGGTTAAATGAATTTGCAAAGGATTACAAGGAAATCTACCCCATCGCAGCCAGATGCGGGGTATTTGCAAAGACAGATATCCAGCCTCTGATTAACGAGGGGGCCACCAGGGAAGATTTGTCCGCCTCCATATTCCAGGCGGTGGTAAATCAGACCATCAGCGGCCTTGCCTGCGGTAAACCCATCCGGGGGCATGTGGCATTTCTTGGAGGGCCTTTGCACTTCCTCTCCGAATTAAAAGCCGCATTTATCCGCACCTTAAAACTGGATGAGGAGCACACCATAGCCCCGGAACACTCCCATCTCTTTGCCGCCATTGGTTCCGCCTTAAATTGTAAACCGGAATCCATAACAAGCCTTGGAGAATTAAAAGAAAAATTATCCCATGAACTCCACATGGAATTTGAGGTTGCAAGAATGGAACCCCTCTTTGCCCACCAGGAGGAGTATGACGCATTTTTAAAGCGCCATCAGGGGAAAAATGTAAAGACAGGGGATATTTCTACATACCAGGGAAATTGTTATCTGGGAATTGACGCCGGAAGCACTACCACAAAAATTGCTTTAATCGGCGAGGACGGCTCTCTTTTATATTCCAATTACCAGAACAATAATGGCAGTCCCTTAACCGCCGCCATCGGATTTATAAAAGAAATATACAGCAAACTTCCCCAGGGGGCAAAAATTGCCCATTCCTGCTCCACCGGATACGGTGAAGCCTTGTTAAAGTCTGCTTTAATCTTAGACGAAGGAGAAGTGGAAACTGTTGCCCACTATTATGCCGCCGCATTTTTTAACCCAAAGGTAGACTGCATCTTAGATATCGGCGGACAGGATATGAAATGCATCAAAATCAAAAATCAGACCATAGACAGCGTACAGTTAAATGAGGCATGTTCCAGCGGATGCGGTTCTTTTATTGAAACCTTTGCCAAATCCTTAAATTATTCTGTGCAGGATTTCGCAAAAGAGGCTTTGTTTGCCCAAAATCCCATTGACCTTGGGACCCGCTGTACCGTATTTATGAACAGCAAAGTAAAGCAGGCCCAAAAAGAGGGGGCAAGCGTGGCGGATATCTCCTCCGGCCTTGCTTACTCTGTTATTAAAAATGCCCTTTTTAAAGTGATTAAGCTCTCAGACGCCAAGGATTTGGGAGAGCATATCGTTGTCCAGGGAGGTACTTTTTACAACGACGCTGTTTTGCGGAGTTTTGAACAGATTTCCGGCTGTCAGGTCATCCGCCCGGATATTACAGGGATTATGGGGGCATTTGGCGCAGCCTTAATCGCAAAGGAGCGCTATGAGGAGAACCCTGAAAGCCATATGCTTTCCATTGATGAGATTAACAGCCTCACCTTTGAGACGGAGCTTACCAGATGCCAAAAATGTACCAATCACTGTCTCCTTACCATCAACCATTTTTCCGGGGACAGAAAATATATTACGGGAAACCGCTGTGAACGGGGTCTTGGGGAAGAGGTGAAAAAAGAGGAGCTTCCGAATCTCTTTGCATTTAAAAATCACAGAATATTTGCCTACCCGCCCCTGGCCAAAGAAGAAGCTGTCCGGGGAACCGTGGGAATTCCAAGGGTACTTAATATGTACGAAAACTATCCCTTCTGGGCCGTATTTTTTAAAGAGTTGAAGTTCCGCGTCCTTCTCTCCCCCCAGTCCACAAGGAAGGTTTATGAGATGGGCATCGACTCCATTCCCAGCGAATCGGAGTGCTATCCGGCCAAACTTGCCCACGGGCATATTTCCTGGCTGATAGGGAAAAAACCGGACTTTATTTTTTACCCCTGCATTCCCTTTGAGCGGAACGAATTCCCTGACTCCAACAACCACTACAACTGCCCCATTGTAACTTCCTATTCGGAAAATATTAAAAACAATGTGGATGAAATCTCTTCCGGGCAGATGCGTTTCTTAAATCCTTTCTACACTTTTGGAAACAAGGAAGCCCTTACAGAAGAGCTGATAAAAACCTTTACGGAAGAATTTTCCATTCCAAAAGAGGAAATCTCCGCCGCCGCTGCCGCCGGGTGGGGGGAAATGGCAGCCGTAAGGAAAGAGATGCAAAAGAAAGGGGAAGAGGTTTTAGCCTACTTAAAGGAAACCGGAAAACGGGGCATTGTCTTAGCCGGCCGGCCCTACCATGTGGATTCTGAAATTAACCATGGCATCCCGGAACTGATTACCTCCTACGGCATGGCAGTGCTCACTGAGGACGCCGTATCACATTTACATAAGGTGGAACGCCCTTTAATCGTCATGGACCAGTGGATGTACCACTCCAGGCTTTATGCCGCCGCTAACTTTGTAAAAACCCAGAACAACCTGGATTTAATACAGTTAAATTCCTTTGGCTGCGGGTTAGACGCCGTGACAACAGACTGTGTCAGCGACATTTTAAGCAAATCCGGCAAAATATATACCTGCTTAAAAATTGATGAGGTAAACAACTTAGGGGCGGCAAGAATCCGAATCCGCTCCCTCTTAGCCGCTATACGGGTGAGGGAAAAGAAGGAACGGGAAGAAAACAGAAAAATTCTTCCCTCCAATTTTAACCGGGTGGTATTTACAGAGGAAATGCGGAAAAACTACACCATCCTCTGTCCCCAGATGTCCCCCATACACTTTGAGCTTTTAGAGCCGGCTTTCCGTTCCGCAGGATACAACCTGGTTGTCCTGGGGAATGACAACCGCTCTGCGGTGGACGTGGGGTTAAAATATGTAAACAATGACGCATGCTACCCCTCCCTTATGGTGGTGGGACAGATTATGGACGCGGTTTTGTCCGGGAAATATGACATGGAAAAAACCGCCGTGCTTATCTCCCAGACAGGGGGAGGATGCCGGGCCTCAAACTATATCGGATTTATCCGCCGGGCCCTGGAAAAAGCCGGATACGCCCATGTACCGGTAATCTCCATTAACTTAAGCGGCTTAGAAAAAAATCCCGGCTTTAAGCTCACGCTTCCGCTGATTCAGCACGGACTTTACGCCCTGGAATTTGGAGATATTTTTATGCGGTGCCTCTACCGCACCAGGCCCTATGAGGAGGTAAAAGGCTCCGCCAACGCCCTCCATGAAAAGTGGAAGAAAAAAGTAATTGCATTTATCTCCCAGAAAAAAATCCTGTCCCACAAGAAATTTAACCGCATGTGCCGGGAGATTATCAGGGACTTTGACACCTTGCCCATAAAAAATGAGAAAAAGCCAAAGGTGGGTGTGGTAGGTGAAATTTTGGTAAAATTCCTCCCTGCGGC
>Ga0137307_101601_pt1 | contig 19123 bp, 10 predicted proteins | sample NAcewD2O_March_2_FD_97180 | JGI IMG/M metagenome (GOLD analysis project Ga0137307, IMG submission 97180) | Mouse cecal microbial communities from Vienna, Austria - N-Acetylglucosamine amended D2O_March | ecosystem: Host-associated > Mammals > Digestive system > Large intestine > Cecum | place... | reverse complement strand
TTTTGCAGGAATACGATCTTGCCGAGAAATTCGGGCATCGACGACACCTCGACGATGCGCTTTATCAGATCCTGTCCCGGCTTGTCGTTGGGGTGCGCCTTACCCGCGAAGATGAACTGCACGGGGTGCTCCTTGTTGTTGACTATGGCCGAGAGACGGTCGAGATTGGTAAAGAGCAGATATGCGCGCTTGTAGGTGGCGAAGCGGCGGGCGAAGCCTATGGTCAGCACGTCGGGCCTGATGCTTTCGGTGACCTGTACCATTTGGCGCGGCGATTCCAGACGCACCTGCGTCGGGTCGCTGTAACGCTTGCGGATATGTTTTACAAGACGCTCTTTGAGTGCCATGCGCTCGCGCCACAGCGTCGCGTCCTCGATCCGGTGTACTTTCTGCCATGCCGGGATGTCGTAGGTGTGACCCTCGAATCCGTCTGCGAAGTACTTGGCGTAGAGGCGGCGCAGGTTCGAGGCCGTCCACGTGGGGAAGTGCACGCCGTTGGTAACGTAGCCTATGTGCAGCTCGTTCTTGAAGTAGCCGGGCCACATGTTGCCCAGAATGTCTTTCGACACCTCGCCGTGGAGCCATGAGACGCCGTTGACCTCCTGCGAGAGGTTGCATGCCAGAACCGACATCGAGAACTTCTCGTTATGGTCGTTGGGGTTGGTCTTGCCGAGATTGATGAACTGATCCCACGTGATGCCCAGTACGTCGGGGTAGTGCGACATGTACTGGCGCAGCATCTCCTCGGGGAATGCGTCGTGGCCGGCCGGCACGGGAGTATGGGTCGTGAAGAGCGACGAGCTGCGCACGACCTCCAATGCCTCCGAGAACGACAGGCGCTTCTTGGCGATGAGATTGCGTATGCGCTCGATGCCGATGAAGGCTGCGTGACCCTCGTTGCAGTGGTATACCTGCTGCTTGATGCCCATCTTGACCAGAGCGCGGATACCGCCCACGCCTAACAGTATCTCCTGCTTCAAGCGGTTCTCCCAGTCGCCGCCGTAGAGATAGTAGGTTACCTGACGGTCCTCTTCGAGGTTGGCCTCGTAGTCGGCGTCGAGCAGATAGAGGTCGGTGCGGCCGACCTGACACTTCCACACGCGTGCCGAGAGGGTGCGGCCGGGCAGCGCCACCTGTATGCTGATCCAGTTGCCGTCCTCGTCGCGCACGGGCGATATGGGCAGCTTGGTAAAGTTCTGGGCCTCGTATGCGGCCTCCTGCTCGCCCTGAGCCGAGAGACGCTGCGTGAAGTAGCCGTAGCGGTAGAGCAGACCTACGGCCGCCATGGGCACGTTGCGGTCCGATGCCTCTTTGAGGTAGTCGCCGGCCAGAATGCCAAGACCTCCCGAATATATCTTCAACGACGAGTGCAGGCCGTACTCCATAGAGAAGTATGCTATCTTGGCCGACTCGGGCGACGGCTTTTCGGACATGTACTCCTTGAACTGTGCATATACGGCATCCATCTTTTCGAGGAACCCGTTATCGGTCGAGAGCTCTTCGAGACGCTCTACGGGCAGCTTGTCGAGCAGCACGATCGGGTTGCGGTCGACCTCCACCCAAAGATTCTCGTCGGCGTATTCGAACAGGTCGCGCGCACCGGGCGTCCAGCACCACCACAGGTTGCGTGCCAGCTCGTCGAGCGGCTTCAAACGCTCGGGGATGCTCTTCTCGACCATAAGGCGGTGCCATGACGGGCGGTTGGATATGAGCTGCTGACGCACGAAGTTGATCTGCTCGTCGCGCGAGCCGCCGTCGGCTATTACGCGGTTGGTGCGCGATATGGAGTTCTCGATAGCCTCCTCGTATGCCTTCTCGTACTGGTTGTAGAGCTTCGACCAGAGTGCGGTGCGCGATACCTCCTGCGCCGCGCTGCTCAGTGCGGCGTACTCCTCGGGCGAGGCTGAGAGATAGCGCTCTATGGTCTCGGTAAGCTCCAAGGCGACCTCGCGCTCGTTGTAGTCGTCGCGGCGTACGATGTCGACGCCGTTGTGGTGCGACTGCTTGGCCACCCACATGCCGAAGCCCGAGAGGGTCGTTGTGACGGTCGGCACGCCGAAGGCCACCGATTCCAGAGGGGTGTATCCCCACGGCTCGTAGTACGATGCGAAGACCGTCAGGTCCATGCCTGCGAACAGGTCGTAGTAGGGCATGTTGAATATGCCGTCGTTGCCCGTGAGATAGGTCGGCACGAAGAGCACCTTGACGCGCGACGAGGCGGTCGAGAGTATGCTGCCCTCGATGCTCTGACATACGGCGTCCCACGCCTCGTTCTCGATATTGTGCGTCAGGAATCGCTTCTGTGCGGGGTCGATCGGATTCGACGGATCCTGCAAGTGCGCTTGCAGATCGACGCGCATGCCCACCGTGGCGGCCGGCACTGCGATTATGGCGAGCACCTCGCGGCCTGCGGTGTCGCGCTGCGCGAGCTGCTTCAACGATTCGAGGAATACGTCTATGCCCTTGTTGCGGAACTCGTAGCGGCCGCTGGTGGCCACGATCAGCGGCTCGCGCTCGAACTTGTGGTCCCATGCCGCCTCGGCCACGGCGATCATCTTGCGGCGTGCCTCGGCGCGCTTGCGTTCGAGGGCGTCGCCCTCGGGTACGAATCCGTTTTCGAATCCGTTGGGCGTGATGCGCGTAACCTCGCGTCCCAGCAGATATTTGCACTCGTTGGCCGTGATGTCGCTCACGGTAAGGAAGGCATCGGCATATACCGCTGCGGCCTTCTCGATCGAGTGTTTGGCCATGACGTTGAACTGGCGCGCCAGCTCGTCGGCGTTGAACTTGTGCAGGTCGTTATAGAGCGGCAGACGGTTGCCGGCGATGCAGCGGCCTATGACGGTCGCATGCGTCGAGAATACCGTAGCCACGTAGGGTGCGTGGTTGCGCAGGTAGAGGCTGCCGGCCGATGTCATCCACTCGTGGAAGTGGGCTACCACCTTGTCCGTCGCCGAGCAGAACTGCTTGACGTAAGAGCCTATCACTTCGCCTGCGGCGTAGCCGAACAGTACGGGCTCGATATAGTCCCACTGTCCCGAGAGCGAGTCGACGTGATATATGTCCCACAGTTTTTTGAGTATGTCGTCTTTCTGCGAAAAGTACGATTTGAAGTCGACGAGTATCGCCACGGGCGAGCTTTCGATATTCCAGCGTCCTATGCGCACGCGGATGCCCTGCGCGTAGAGACTCTCGCGCCATGCGGCCAGCAGAGCGGTGTCCTCGGCGAACTCGGGGTTGCCGCCGTCCTGCGTGAAGTCGGGACCGACGGTAATGTACTTGTCGCCCATTCGGCGTCCGACCGTAGGCGCCTTGGTGGCTATTACCGTGTGTATGCCTCCTACCTTGTTGCAAACCTCCCAACTGACTTCGAACAGAAAGTCGGGGGTCAAATTGATGTTACTCATACTCTGTATTTTTATTTGTTAATCGTTGTCTATATAATTCCGTGCAAAGGTAACACAAATATTTTACAACGGCAATTTTATTAAAAAAATTTAATATCCTTAACCGCATTGTAATCGAATCTCTTACCGCCGGAGGGGGCTTTAACGGCCATGACTTCCGACGGCGTAAGCCGACAGCGTTGCCGGCGGCTGTGCGTTATCTCGTCGCAGGGGCGGGCGAGTGTTGTCCGACGCAAAAATCGTGTCGCGTGCTGCGGCCTGCGACGTATAGCGAAACATGCCGGCGGCCTCTCATGTCATGGGTGCGCCGTGCGTATTCGTCCTTGCCCTTGCAGCGGATATCGCCCGGAACAGCCGGGCGTAGAGAATGCACGATTTTTTCGATATTTACGTTATGGGGTGGGTACAATTCGTATAACGGCGTAAGCCGTCGCAACGGCCAGTAGACTTGCAAGACATTCGGGCAGCGTATACACATCCGTTAGACCCAAAAAGAAAACGAGGGTGTCTGAAACTTACCAGACACCCTCGTACACTATCGCTCGCCGCTTGTCAGTCGACGAATATCGCTTTCGACATGTCGCGCTCGCGCGCTTCGGGCTGCTCGTCGGGGTAGCCGAAGCCTATGGCTATAAGAGGGCGGTAACCCTCGGGCAGCGACAGACGCTCGATGAAAGGTGCCGTTTCGGGTGTCGACGCGATGAAGCCTATCGCGCTGCCCAGACAGCACGAGCCTATGCCCATAGACCATGCGGCCAGCATCATGTTCTCGGCCAAAAGACCGCAGTCGAATACTCCGCTGCCGTCGTCGGGCGAGGCGATGAATACTACCGTCGGGGCGTTGCGGAACATATTGCGGAACGACTCGTCGCCGTCGGTCTCGGGATGACGTTCGCGGTATAGCGCCGTCATGCCGCCGATGAACTCCTCGGAGTCGACCACGCGCACCGCCCACGGCTGCATGTTCAGGCCGCTCGGGGCGTTGAGCCCGCACTCGACGATCGTCTGCATCTGCGTGCGGTCGACCGCTTCGGGCGAGTATGCGCGTATGCTGCGGCGCGTGAGTATCGTCTCGATTACCTCGTTGCGGCTGTCGCACGCCTCGGCGGTGCAGGCGTCGCCCTTGCCGCATTTCTGGCAGCAGCCCGCAAGCAGGGCAGCTGCCGCAGCGGCTGCGGCTATTACGAAGGTCGGTTTCATGATTGCAGGGTCTTTATCGGTTTTCCGCCCAGTACGATATGGCGTATCACGGGCGTCTGGTATGCGTATGGCATCCATGCCAGCGACGGCATGGGGCGCGTTACGAACATGTTGGCCACCTTGCCGCGCGTTATCGATCCGTAGCGCTGGCTCTCGCCCATGGCGGCCGCGCCGTTGATCGTGGCGGCGTTGATCGCCTCGGCAGGGGTCATCTTCATCTTGATCGAGGCCAGTGCCGTGACCATGCGCATATTGCCCGAGGGCGACGAGCCGGGATTGTAGTCCGAGGCCAGCGCCACGGCCAGACCCGCGTCGATCATCTTGCGCGCCGGAGGATAGCTCATCGAGAGGAAGAACGCAGCTCCGGGCAGCATCGTCGGCATCGTGCGCGAGCCGAGAAGCGCCTCGATCTGCTCGTCGCCCATGCGTTCGAGGTGGTCGACCGACAGCGCGCCGTGGCGCACGCCGGCCTCGACGCCGCCCGATATGTCGAGCTCGTTGGCGTGGATCTTGGCGCGCATGCCGTACTTGGCGCCGCAGCGCATGATGCGCTCGGTCTCTTCGACCGTGAAGAAGCCTTTGTCGCAGAATACGTCGACGAAGTCGGCCAGGTTCTCTGCGGCGACGGCCGGGATCATCTCGCGGCATACCATATCGACATACTCCGACTGGCGGCCTATGTAGTCGCGCGCCACGGCATGCGCTCCGAGAAACGTTGAGCGCACGGCTATGGGCGATGTCTCGCGGATGCGGCGTATGACGCGCAGCATCTTCAACTCGTCTTCGGTCGAGAGTCCGTAGCCGCTCTTGATCTCGACAAGACCCGTACCCATGGATATGATCTCGTCGACGCGCTCCATGGCCTGACGGTAGAGCTCATCCTCGGATGCGGCGTGCAGGCGGTCGGCCGAATTGAGTATGCCGCCGCCGCGCTTGGCGATCTGCTCGTAGCTCAGACCGTTGATCTTGTCGAGGAACTCCTGCTCGCGGCTGCCGGCATAGACGATATGCGTATGCGAGTCGCAGAACGACGGAAAGAGCATGCCGCCGCCGGCATCGATCGTTTCGTCGGCATCGATCTGCGGCAGCCGGCTCATCTGACCGTAGTCGGAGATGATGCCCCGCTCGGCGACGAGCCACGCGTCGTCGAGCGTGCCCACGGAGGCCATGTCGGCTCCCGCGACGCGCTCGCGACCGCTCTGGTCGATGCCGACGATCGTGCCTATGTTTTTAATCAGCAATCTCATACTCGTCGAGGAACTTCACCGATGCGGCTATATGGGGATACATGACCTGATCGTTGTCGACGAAGGGCACCTGCTTGCGGTAATCCTCGAACAGCTTCTCGACGGCATCTGACGAGCGCAGCGGGCGGCGGAACTCCAATGCCTGCGCGGCGTTCATAAGCTCGATAGCCAGCACGCGGCGGGTGTTGTCGACTACGCGCAGCAGCTTGGTGGCGGCGTTAGAACCCATGCTGACATGATCCTCCTGACCCTGCGACGAGGGTATCGAATCGACCGAAGCGGGCATGCAGAGACCCTTGCTCTGGCTGACGATCGAGGCGGCAGTGTACTGTGGGATCATGAAGCCGCTGTTCAGGCCGGGGTTGGCGACCAGGAACGAAGGCAGCTCGCGCGAGCCCGAGATGAGCTTGTATGTACGGCGCTCCGAGATGTTGCCTAACTCGGCCACGGCAATGGCCAGAAAATCCATCGCCACGGCTATGGGCTGTCCGTGGAAGTTGCCGGCCGATATGACCTCGTCCCAGTCGGGGAATACCGAGGGGTTGTCGGTGGCGCTGTTGATCTCGGTGGTAAGGACGCTCTCCACGTAGTCGATCGTATCCTTCGATGCGCCGTGCACCTGCGGGATGCAGCGGAACGAGTAGGGATCCTGCACGTGCTTCTTGGGGCGTGCGGCGATCTGGCTGCCGGCCAGAAGCGTGCGGAACGTCTCGGCCGTCGTGATCTGACCCTTGTGGGGGCGTATCGCGTGCACGATATGCTCGAAGGGCTCCATGCGGCCGTCGAACGCGTCGAGCGACATGGCGCCGATGCGGTCTGCCCAGCGGCTCAGGCGGCGTGCGCCGATGAGCGACCATACGCCGTATGCGCTCATGAACTGCGTGCCGTTGAGCAGTGCCAGACCCTCCTTGGAGCGGAGCGTGATAGGCTCCCAGCCGTGTGCGGCGAGCACCTCGGCGGCAGGCTTGACCTCTGAGCCGACCTCCACTTCGCCCAAACCCACCAGCGGCAGGCAGAGGTGCGCCAGCGGTGCAAGGTCGCCCGAGGCGCCCAGCGAGCCCTGATCGTATACTACGGGGAGGATGTCGTTGTTGAACATCTCGATCATGCGCTCGACGGTCTGCAACTGTACGCCCGAGTGGCCGTAAGAGAGCGACTGCACCTTCAACAGTATCATCAGGCGCACCACCTGTGCCGGTACGCGTGCGCCGGTGCCGCAGGCGTGCGACATCATCAGATTCTTTTGCAGCTGCGACAGTGCGTCGGCCTCGATCGAGATGTTGCAGAGCGAGCCGAAGCCCGTCGTCACGCCGTATATCGGGCGCGTGGTCTGCTCCATTTTCTTGTCGAGATATTCGCGGCAGCGGACGATGCGCTTGCGGGCGTCGTCGCTGAGCGCGAGTTTGGCTCCCGATGCGAGGATCTCCTCCACACGGTCGATCGTAAGATGTTCGGAACTTATGTAATGTATCATCGTTTTGAAGTTTTAAGGGTTATTCGATACTCTTTATCGCCGAGTCGATCAGCTCGTCGTCGGCCATGTTGGGCATGGTCACGCACAGCTCGGGCGTGCGCTCCATTTGGCGGCGTATGGCGAACATCGCCGCTTCGTTGCGCGCCCAGCTGCGGCGCGCTATGCCGTTATTTACGTCCCACAGCAGCATCTCGCGTATATGGCGTTCCGAGTCGTCGGAGCCGTCGATCGCCATGCCGAAGCCGCCGTTGATGACCTCGCCCCAGCCTACGCCGCCGCCGTTGTGGATCGAGACCCACGTAGCGCCGCGGAACGAGTCGCCGATGACGTTGTGAACAGCCATGTCGGCCGTGAACTGCGAGCCGTCGTAGATGTTGGATGTCTCGCGGTAGGGCGAGTCGGTGCCCGATACGTCGTGGTGGTCGCGGCCGAGCACCACCGGTGCCGACAGCTCGCCGCGGCGCAGCGCCTCGTTGAAGGCGAGCGCTATGCGCGTGCGACCCTCGCAGTCGGCGTAGAGTATGCGTGCCTGAGAGCCTACGACCAGACGGTTCCTGGCCGCCTCGCGTATCCAGTGCAGGTTGTCGGCGAGCTGGCCGCGTATCTCTGCGGGCGCCGTGCGGAGCATATCCTCCAACACCTCGGCCGCAAGACGGTCGGTCGTGGCCAGATCCTGCTCGCTGCCCGAAGTGCAGACCCAGCGGAACGGTCCGAAGCCGTAGTCGAAGAACATCGGCCCCATGATATCCTGTACGTACGAGGGGTAGCGGAAACGTCCGTCGGGCAGCACGATGTCGGCTCCGGCGCGCGACGCCTCCAAGAGGAAGGCATTACCGTAATCGAAGAAGTACATGCCGCGTGCCGTGAGGCGGTTGATCGCGGCGGCCTGACGGCGCAGCGACTCGCGCACCCTCTCGTGGAACTGCTCGGGATCGTCGGCCATCATGCGGTTAGACTCCTCGTAGCTCAGACCGACGGGGTAGTAGCCGCCGGCCCACGGGTTGTGCAGCGAGGTCTGGTCGGAACCCAGATCGACCTGCATCTCTTCGTCGGCCAGACGCTCCCACAGGTCGACCACATTGCCCACGTATGCGATCGAGACGACCTCCTTGTCGGCTACGGCGCGGCGTATGCGGGGTATCAGAGAGTCGAGCGACGAGTACATCTCGTCGACCCAGCCCTGCTGGTGGCGCTTCTCGGCGGCCTTGATGTTGATCTCGGCCGTGACGCTCACTACGCCCGATATGTTACCCGCCTTGGGCTGTGCGCCCGACATGCCGCCCAGACCCGAGGTCACGAACAACATGCCGCGAAGGTCGGTATGACCCTCGGCCAGACGCTTGCGCGCGGCGTTCATCACAGTGATCGTCGTGCCGTGGACGATGCCCTGGGGGCCTATGTACATATACGATCCGGCGGTCATCTGTCCGTACTGCGATACGCCCATGGCGTTGAAGCGCTCCCAATCGTCCTGACTCGAATGGTTGGGTATGACCATGCCGTTGGTCACCACCACGCGCGGTGCGTCGGGATGCGAGGGGAAGAGTCCCACGGGATGACCCGAGTACATGACCAGGGTCTGGTTGTCGGTCATCTGAGAGAGATACTGCATCGTCAGGCGGTACTGCGCCCAGTTCTGGAACACGGCGCCGTTGCCGCCGTATGTAATCAGCTCGTGCGGGTGCTGTGCCACGGCCTTGTCCAGATTGTTCTGGATCATGAGCATTATGGCCGCGGCCTGACGCGAGCGGTGGGGATACTCGTCGATCGGACGCGCATACATCTCGTAGTCGGGGCGCAGGCGGTACATGTAGATGCGGCCGTAGCGGCGCAGCTCCTCGGCAAATTCGGGTGCCAGCACGGCGTGGTGCTTCTCGGGGAAGTAGCGCAGCGCGTTTTTCAGCGCCAGACGCTTCTCGGCCGGCGTGAGTATGTCCTTGCGCTTGGGCGCATGGTTGATCGCGGGATCGTAGGGCTTGGGTGTGGGCAGGATGTCGGGTATGCCGGCAACTATATCTTTCTGAAAGTCTGTCATTGTCTTCGCGTTTTACTGTATTTTACTCTCTACCGCGGCCAGAATCTCGGCTTCGGCCTTCTGCGCCTGGGCGACGATCTGCTCGGCGCGTGCTATGAGCGCCTCGGCCTTCTGGCGGTCTTTCAGACCGGCGGCGTTGATCTTCACGTTGAGGCATGCTCCCATGACGGCGCTGCGTATTGCCAGAGCGCCTACGCCGGCATCGGATACCGAGTTGGGGTTGCCCTCTTCGGCCATGGCGCGGACGATGTCGAATGCCTTGAACGAGGTCTCCATAGTGCGCAGAGGAACCTCGGTGGCGTAGAGCGTCGCCTCCTGCAAGGCCGCGCTGCGTGCCGCCTTCTCCTCGTCGGTAGACTTGGGCATGGCGAAAACGGCCATGATGCGGTTGAAGGCTTCGGTGTCCTCGTCGACCAGATGCAGCAGCTCAGACATCAGGGCGTGACCCTTGTCGGCCCAGTCCGAGAAGAACTCCCAGCGCTCGTCCCAACCCGCCTTGTGCGACGAGAGGTTGGCCACCATAGTACCCAGAGCCGCGCCCAGAGCACCCATGTAGGCCGAGATCGAGCCGCCGCCCGGTGCGGGCGATTCGCTGGCCGTCTCCTCGGCGAAGCCCTCGCAGGTCATATCCACCAGACGGCGCTTGCCGGCCGACTGTTCGGCTTCGAGTATGTATTCGACGATCTTCTCCTCGGGCTTGAACTCTTTCAGAGTCGAGAGTCCCATGGTCTCTATGGCGATGCGTATGATCTCGCGCTCCGAGAGGCCCGTCGAGCGATTCTGCTTGTGCAGGAAGTAGCGGCCTGCCTCTACAAGCGCGCGCTTGGGTATCAGACCGACGATCTCGGTGCCCGTGACGCGCACGCCGCGAGCCTCGGCGGCACGGCATACCTCCTCGAATGCCGCGTGCAGCGGCGTAACCGACAGATCGGTCATGTTCATCGATACCTGCGCTATGCCGTACTCCTCGATGAACCAGCCGATAGCCTTGCAGCACTTCAACGTGCCGGGCTTCATGACGGGGTTGCCGTCGGCATCCTTGACGATCTTGCCCGTAATGGGATTGCCCTCGCGCACGGGGCGACCCTTTTCGCGCACGTCGAACGCGATGGCGTTGGCGCGACGCGTCGAGGTGGTGTTGAGGTTGTAGTTGACCGCAACCAGAAAGTCGCGGGCGCCTACGGCCGTGGCTCCGGTGCGTGCCACGCCCTCGTCGTAGGGGCGTGCGCCGAAGTCGGGAGCCTTATCCTCGGCAGCCAGCTTCTCGGGCAGAGCCTCGTACTCGCCCGCACGGCATACAGCCAGATTGCGGCGCTCGGGAGTGAACGCAGCGGCCTCGTAGCAGTAGGTCGGGATCGACAGCTCGTCGGCGATGCGCTCGGCCAGCTTGCGCGCCATAGCGGCGCACTCGTCAAGCGTGACGCCCGAGACGGGGATCAGAGGCAGCACGTCGCAGGCGCCCATGCGCGGATGCGCTCCCTTGTGCTGGCGCATGTCGATAAGCTCCGATGCGCGGCGTACGGCGGCCAGCGCCGTCTCCACGACGGCCTCGGGTTCGCCGACGAAGGTCACGACCGTGCGGTTGGTCGCTTCGCCCGGATCGACGTCGAGCAGTTTGACGCCCTCGGATTTTTCGATCACTTCGGCGATCTGCCGTATGACCTCCTTATTGCGTCCCTCGCTGAAATTGGGTACGCATTCGATGATTCGTTTCTCCATGACAAGTCGTATTTTTAGATTATATGTGCATTTTGTTTCCAAATATAATAAAAATCGCTCGCATGGCAATGATATGTCGTAAAAGTGTCGATAAAAAATTACACTCCGTCATGGCGTAAGTGTGCGCCGTGGCGGTGGTGCGGCATGCGGCGTAGTATGGCGCCGGGGCTCTGCTCCGCGTATGATAAAGAGAGCCCCCCCCTGCCGGTGGGCGGGAGGGGGGATATGGGTTTGCGAGGGGCTCTCGCCGCCTGCCGGTTATTCTGCTTCGACCGTTTGTTCCGGTACGCAATCTGCCCTTGCGGCGCCCGATCTTACGGCGGCCTCTGCCACGGCATGCGGGACGGCATGGCGCAGACGTTCGTCGAAGGGTGTCGGCAGCAGCCGTTCGCGGCAGAATGCCGGCTCGCATCCGCTCCTGTGCTCGTCCTGCGTCGGGGTGTGGCGGGCGAGACGGGCGAGCGTTTCGGCCGCTGCGATCTTCATCGGCGTATCGATGCGTCGGGCACGTACGTCGAGCGCACCGCGGAATACGTACGGAAAGGCCAGCAGGTTGTTGACCTGATTGGGCAGATCGGAGCGCCCCGAGGCGTATATGGCGTCGGGACGTGCCGCCAAGGCCTCCTCCATGCCGATCTCCGGCTCGGGGTTGGCCAGGGCCATTATCAACGGCTGCGTAGCCATACCGCGTATCATATCGGGGTGGAGCAGCCCCGCCTTCGAAACGCCGATGAATACGTCGGCGCCTCGGAGCGATTCGTCTACGGAGGATACGTCGCGCCGGGTGGCGAACTCGCGTTTGTAGGGCGACAGATCGTCGCGGCGCGTGTGGATGACGCCGCGGCGGTCGACCATGACGACGTTGTCTCTGTCGACGCCCATTGCCGTTAACAGGCGCATGATAGCTATGGCGGCGGCGCCTGCGCCGAATGTCGTGATATGGAGATCCTCGAACCGCTTGCCTGTCAGGCGGCATGCGTTGATGACGGCCGCCGCCGTCACGATAGCCGTGCCGTGCTGGTCGTCGTGCATGACGGGTATGTCGAGCCGCTCTATCAGGCGCCGCTCGATCTCGAAGCATTCGGGGGCCTTGATGTCTTCGAGGCAGATGCCGCCGAACGTGGGCGCTATGCGCGTTACGCAGTCGACGAAGGAGTCTATGTCGTCGGCGTCGACCTCGATGTCGAAGGCGTTGACGTCGGCCATGGCCTTGAAGAGCATGCACTTGCCCTCCATGACGGGCTTGGCTGCTGCGGCGCCTATGTCGCCCAGTCCCAGTACGGCCGTGCCGTTGGATATGACGGCTACCAGATTGCCGCGCGAGGTGTAGCGGTAACTGTCGTCGGCATTGCGCTCGATAGCCAGCGCCGGTGCGGCTACGCCGGGCGAGTATGCCAGCGTGAGGTCGTGCTGCGTGGCGCAGGGCTTGGTAATGAATACGGCCGTCTTGCCCGGCCGCGGAAACTCGTGGTAGCGAAGGGCTTCGCGGTATATCGTCTTGTTGTCGTTCATAGCGGATAGTGTTGGTCATGCGTCGGGCTGCAAAATCCGCGCCTTGCTGTGAACGAAAGCGGCCGCCCCGTAAAAAGGACGGCCGCAGGCGTGGGCGCCTGTCATCGTTATCGCACGTCGAGACCTATGGCGCGGATGTAGAGAGTGTCGATACGGCAGTTCTCGAAGCGGACGGCCTCGATGAGATCGTCCAGAGAGCGTCGCATGGCCTGCATGTCGCCGCGTGCCTCGCGTATCTCGCCGTAGCTGCCGCGCCGGGCCTGCGAGAACTCTACTATCTGCTGCCAACCCTCGGGAGCCTCGAAGCCCACCCACGACGACGAGCCTATCTTCTTGTATGGCCAGAAAGTGTAGCCGATGTCGTTCTGCTGCATCGTGCGGCAAAATTCGGACATCCACTCGTAGGTGTTGTGACCTATCTCGCCCATGTACATGGGGCGGCCGGTGCGGTCGCGGAAGTCGATGAACGAACGTATCGCATCGGCCGACGTACCGCCGCCGTAGCGGTGGCATGTGTACATGATCTTATCGTCGAAGTTGCAGCCGTCGAGCGGCGTGAAGTTACCGTTCCACTGCGCTCCGCCCAGCAGTATTATGTGGTTGTTATCGACTTCGCGGATAGCCTCTACTCCCATGCGGTAGATCTCTTTGAGGCGTGCGTTGAGCTGGTCGACATTGTCGAAATAGGGCGCGATAGGCTCGTTGAGAAGCTCGTAGCCGAGGATCGTCGTCTCGTCGCGGTAACGCTCGGCGATGCTGCGCCAGATGTCGCAGAACAGACGCTGGCTCGCCTCGCTCTCGAACAGCCACGGGTAGCCGTAGGAGTCGTCGATGTTGTCGCCCGTCTGTCCGCCGGGTGCGTCGTGCATGTCGAGGATGAGATACAGTCCCTCCTCGCGGCACCACTCCACAAGCTCGTCGACACGGGCGAAGCCGTCCTGCGACGCTTTCAGACCCATGTAGTCCTCGTCGGTAAATATGCGGTAGTTGAAGGGCAGGCGTATGGTATTGGCGCCGGTCGAGGCTATGAAGCGTATATCCTCGCGTGTGATGTAGCTCTCTTTGAAGCGCTGCCAGAACTCGTCGGCGTCGTCGGGTCCCACGGCCTGACGAAGCATCAGGTCGATCATGTGGGGCGAGTTGGTGCGCGAGAATCCGAACATGTAGCCCTCGGGGTTGAGCCAGTTGCCGAGGTTGGTGCCTCGGATGAATAGCTTCTGTCCGTCGGGCTGGACGAGGTCGGTGCCGTCGATGCGCACGAAGGCGTCGGCGGAGGGGCTGTCGGTCGTCGGGCGGCACGAGATCAAGGCGGCGCAAAGCGCGACGAAGGTAATGATCCGTTTCATGGTTGCGGGTAGTATTTGCGGTTTGAGATTGTGTACCTATTATATATAAAGGGCTGTCCGATGTGTGTCGGGCAGCCCGTGGTGCGGATCAGTACGACTACTTGCGTGCGCCCAGCTCCTTGTCGATCATGTAGAGGCCGACTCTCTTGTCGCCGATCTTTTTCAGCGAGTCGAGTATGTCGAGCGCAGTCTGCTCCTCCTCGATCTGCTCGTTGACGAACCACGTGAGCATGTTCATCGTGGCATAGTCGTGCTCCTCGGTGGCGATGTCGCAGAGGTTGTAGATCATCTTCGTTACGTTGCGTTCGTGCTCGACCGTCTGTGCGAACATCTCCTCGGCCGAAGCCCACGTGTCGCGCACGCCGTCGATAGCCGTCAGTGAGACGCGCACGGAGTGCGATGCGAGGTAGTCGGCGAACTTCATCGCGTGCTGCTGCTCCTCGGCGAACTGCTGTCTGTACCAGTGCGAGATGCCTTTAAGACCCTTGTCGGCTGCATCCATAGACATCGACAGGTAGAGATATGCCGACCACATCTCGGCATTGATCTGGGCGTTGATAGCCCGCTGCATTCTTTCGCTTATCATAGCTTATAGGTTTTTGGTTGTTTTGCAATATATCGTTTGCGAGGGCAAAGATACCGATAAAACCGATCCGTTATCCGCCCTTGGCAATTATTTGTTGGCAGTATGCGTCTGCACGGGCGGAGCGCTGCCTACCATGCCGACAGCTCGCGGTCGACGATTTCGATGCGCTCGGCGAGTATCTCGGCCATGCGGTCTACGGCCTGACCGAAGGGCAGCTGCTCGTCGCCGTTGGTATCGGTGGTCATCTTCCACAAGGCGAAGTTGCCGGCGGCCGAGAGCGATATGTAGTCGCGCTGCTCGGCGATATGGTCGAGCGCCGTCAGAAACCGCGGCTTCAAGACTCTCCACCGCTCTGCGGCCAGCGACCTGAACCACTCGTCCTCGAACAGACGGCCGTACCACCATGCCCACCGTATGAACAGACCCCACTGCGCCGCCGGAGAGGCTTTGTAAGAGAACGTACCCCAGTCGAAATCCCACACCGGACCGGCGACGATCCTGCCGCCGCGCTCCTTGTGCAGGAATACGCTGCCGGGGTTGCCGAGCTCGTGGTTGACCGTAAGCTCGTATACCAGCCAGTAGTCTACGAACGACTGCGCGTCGATCAGGCTGCGGTAGCCGTTTTCGGGATCGGCGAAGTCCGCCCCGTAGAGTCTATTTTCTACGGCGTCGATATGGTCTCTTATCCAGTCGAACTGCGTCTGCGTCAGCTTGTCGTCATCGGGCGACTTGACGGCGAAGGGCACGTTGCGAGGCGTGCGCCACTGCCATATATTGTCGACGTGGAAGTCGAGTTCGAGCAGATAGCCTCCCGTCAGCGCCTCGCCGGAGTCGTCTTCTGGGGTCATCTCGGTTATGTCGACGCGCTCTTTGCCCACCTTGACGTGCTCGGCCACGAGATACTGTCCCATGTACTCGCCGTTGAGTATGAGCTCGGCGAACTCGCAGCGCGGCGTCCAGTCGAGCGATGTCTGCGAGGCCAGATAGTAGGCCGTTTTGTTGCGCAGCAGCGTGCGGTCCATGTAGTTGGCCAGCAGGCACCAGCGTTTGTGCTCGGGCATGCCGAGCACCTCGGCCTTGGTGTCGAGCTTTATGTTGTATGGCTTCTTGGGCCACTCCCATGTCGAGTTGCCGCGCCCGCGGATCGACGTGGCCGCAGCCTGAATGTCGTCGAAGCGCCCTGCGCCGTCGATGCGTATCGTGGCACCCTCGATCCACTCCTCTTTGGATAGGATCGGCTGTCCGCCCGGCGTGTCGATCGAGATGACAGGCAGGCCTGTGAAGTTTGTCACGCGAACGGTATAGCGGCTTTCGTGGCGGCCGTTGTGCACGGTATAGACCACCTCGCCGCGAAAGTCGTTGACGCTGCGGCCGCTGGTCTGCTCCACGCCGCCGACCTCCACGCGGTCGGCACCCTCGCAGTCGAAAGAGGCCACTAACTGCATCGAGCTCTGGTAGACCGGTATGCGTCCCGTGAATGTCGAACTGCTGCCGTCGAGCGTAAGGGTTATGTCGTCGGGCAGCGACGGGTTGAGACTCTTCAAGAAGCGCATCCCGGTAATGCCGGCCTCGTAGCCGGGGCTCTGCACGACGACGGGCTGCGAGAAGAGCAGCTCGCCCGAAGAGAGTTTCAGCGCCAGACATATCCTGCGGCGAAAGATGTCCGATGCCCCCGTCGTGCCTATGGTGGCCTTGTAGCGGCCTGCCGCGGTGCCGTCCGATACCATGTCGAGCGACAGCTCCTCGGGGCTGCGGCGCAGGTCGTCGGCCAGACGCAGCGACAGCTGGCAGCCGGGCGAGAGGAGGTTATGGTCGAACACGGCTCCCGACGGCTCGACAGTGAAGTCCAATACTGCGGCCGAGCCGTCGTCCACGGTCAGCGTCGTGTCGTTGTCGAGGCGGAGCGCACGCGGCTCCCCGGTATAGGGCGCGGGCTCGTCCGTCTGCTTGTCGCAGGCGCCCAGCGCGAGAAGCGCGAGCGCGGCTATGGCCGAACGCAGGCTCATCTGTCTATCGCCAGATAACGGATGTTACCGAGCGCGCGCCCAGCGTGAGTGTGAAGTCTCCCTTGTCGCTGCGCACGACATACTCGCGTGCCTTGTCCGACTCGTTGAGCACGACGGCCGAGTAGGATCCGTCGGGGTTCTCGAATGCCGAGAGGGTAACGCCTGCGGCCGACGAGCCTATGCGGTAGGCGCCGCGCTTGACCACCTTCGACATGTGGCCTATGGCGTACCAGTGGCTGCGGTAGGTAAGCGACGAGTAAGAGTATGTGCCGTCGCAGTCGACGAAGCCGTAGCATGTCTGGCAGCCGCCGGGGCGGTTGGGGCCTCTGTTCTCGTCGAGCATGAAGTTCCACAGCACCACGGCGCGGCAGTAGTTGTTGATCGTGCCCAGACATACCTCGCGCATGTGCCACATGAGGTTGTCGCCGAAGTCGGGGCACCATGTGCCGATGCTCTGCTCGGTAAAGTAGATGTTTTTGTCGGGTGCGGCCGCATGAACCTTTGCCAGAGCGGTGTAGCTGCCGCCGTAGGCGTGCCATGCCGAGCCGTCGAAGTACTGGGCGGCCTCCTTGTCGGCGAAGATGTTGGTAACGTAGTCCGTCACGTCGAAGTTGTGGTCGTATGCCCATATCTTAGTGGTAATGCCAGCCTTGCGGAACGCGGGTCCGAGGTGGCGCTTGACGAACTCGCGCTGCTGCTCCCACGACATGCAGGTCGAGGCCGAGTTGCCGTCGTGCAGTGGCTCGTTCTGCGGCGTGACGGCCTCGATCTTGAAGCCGTTGAGCTCCATCTCCTGAATCCACATCACGAAGTACTCCGCGTAGTCGGCATAATGGTCGGGGTCGACGCGGCCGCCGGTCCACTTGTCGTACTTGCCCGTGCCTCCCACCGGAGCCTTCATCCACAGAGGACATGTCCACGGTGCGGCGATGATCTTGACGTCGGGGTTGATAGCGAGGATCTCTTCGAGCACGGGGAAGAGGTCGCGACGGTCGTATTCGTGTATCTCGAAAAATTCGAGACCCTCCTTGTCGCAGCACGTATACTCGTCGAGCGAGAAGTCCGAGCATCCGATCGATATGCGTACATAGTTGTAGCCCAGACCCTCGGCCGGGTCGAAGGCCGCGCGCAGTATGCGGTCGCGGTCGGCCGCCGACATCTTCAACAGGTTGTACGCCGCCGAACCCGTAATGGCGGGGCCGAAGCCCTCCATGGTCTGGTAGCGTTGCGCCGGATCGATATTCAGATCGGTGGCTGCGGCCGAGGCCTCCGATGCCCTGCCCGCCTCGATGCTCTTCATCTGCGAGCGGCGGTCGGCCGATGTCTGCCATGCCTCGACGGCGGCGGGGTAGTTGTCGGCTACCTGTCCCGATGTTCTGACCGTCAGATTCTTGATATCGGTGTATACGCCGTTGCGCCCAGCAACGCCGAATACCTTATAGGATGTGCCGGGTGCGAGGTCGTCGAAGACGACGCTGCCCGAGGCGGTCAGGCTCGTGCCCTTGCGCATCTCCGCGAGCGAGGGCGTAGCGCTTCCGGCCGCGGCTATGGTGCAGTAGGCCGCATCGGCGTTTTCGAGAGCGATGTCGACCGTGACCGAGGTGTCGGTCGAGGCCGATTGCGAGAGAGAGATCCTAGTGTTGTCGTCCGGGGGCGTTACGCTGCCCGAGTTGCTGCCGCATCCGCATCCGATTGCAGCGAGCATACATGCCGTCATGGCGGCCAGAGTGTTTCGTATCATAAACCTTGAAATTATTTCTACACAAATTTAGCAAAAACTCCGGTGCCGTGCCGCCGCAGTGGTTAAAATGTAGAGTCGTTAGGTCGGAACATATTATGCGACAAAGAATTATCATCGTATAAAAGTGGGGTCGAATTATGGCTTATCGAAAAAAATGCGTATCTTCGCATCATGAAAGCTGCAAACCCCTTTTCGCTCGCCCTCGTCGCGGCCGCGCTGTCGCTCGCGCCGTCGCATGCCGTTTCGCCGGCCGAAATCGATGCCGAGATAGAGAGGCTCGACCGTGCCTTGGAGATGTCCGCCGACTATGAGTCGAACCACAAGCTCCGTATGATGACCTTGGAGAACATGCTGCACTCGCGCGGCGTATCGCGCGAACAGCAGTACGAGATATACGGGCAGATGTACGACGGATATATGGCGTACCAGTTCGACGAGGCGATGTCGCTGCTCGACAAGCGTATGGCTATCGCCGAGGAGCTTGCCGACCGCAAACGCATGGCCGACGTGACGTTGCAGCGTGCGATGTTGTCCGCCACGTCGGGTATGTTCTTCGAGGCGAGCGTGCTGCTGACCTCGGCGCTGGATACGCTGTCGCTCGGCCGCGAACAGCTCGTCGACTACTACAATACCCAGCAGCGCTTCTACTACGACTACAACGAATACACGCAGACGCCCGACATGGCGCGCATATCTAAGGCTAAGGTGCGGTACTACCGCGACCGCATACTCGAATGCACGCCCTGCCATGCCGAGACGCATCAGCACATCGTAATACGCGATGCCATGGATGCCGGCGACTACGAATCGGCCTACGAGCTAAACCTCAAACTGCTGTCGCAGTTCGACT
>Ga0137307_101598_pt1 | contig 19160 bp, 15 predicted proteins | sample NAcewD2O_March_2_FD_97180 | JGI IMG/M metagenome (GOLD analysis project Ga0137307, IMG submission 97180) | Mouse cecal microbial communities from Vienna, Austria - N-Acetylglucosamine amended D2O_March | ecosystem: Host-associated > Mammals > Digestive system > Large intestine > Cecum | place... | reverse complement strand
AAACACAAACTCTCCCGGTTCAATATACAAACTCACATCATTTAAAGCAGGGATTCCTGCCGAATATGCTTTGCTGACATTTTCAAGTTTTATCATGTAAGCCTCCTGAATCCTTTAATAGTCCAGCGTTTCCATATATTTCATATATTTTACCACCATCAATGCTATTTTAAACGTGATGGCGTCCTCAAATACCCGCAAATCCAGCCCGGTACTCTTCTGCAGCTTATCCAGCCGGTATACCAGCGTATTCCGGTGAATGTAAAGCTGCCGGGAAGTTTCCGAAACATTCAGGCTGTTTTCGAAAAATTTATTGATAGTGGTAAGGGTCTCCTCGTCGAATTCGTCAGGGGATTTCCCGTCAAAAATTTCCTTGATAAACATTTTGCACAGAGGGATGGGAAGCTGATAAATCAGCCGGCCGATTCCCAGTGTGGAATAGGCAATCACATGGCGTTCCTCAAAGAAAATCTTTCCCACATCCAGCGCCATCCTGGCTTCCTTGTAGGAGCGGGAAACTTCTTTGATTTCATTGACAATAGTACCGTAGGCGATGTGGATATCCGTCTCGTCGCCGGCATGGAACAGGCTTAAGATTACTTCGGCTGTTTTATTCATCTCCTCATAACCTTCGTTTTCCATCGCCTCTTTTACCACGATAATATTCTTCTCATCTACGGCTGTAATAAAATCTCTGGATTTGCTTCCCAGAAGCCCCCGGACTTTTTCCAGTTCATTGCCGTCCTTCTCCCGGTTCGTCTCCACAATAAAGACCACCCGTCTGGCCTCCGTATCAATATGCAGCTTCTTGGCACGGTTGTAAATATCCACCAGCAGCAGATTATCCAGCAGCAGATTCTTAACAAAATTATCCTTGTCAAACCGCTCTTTATAAGCTACCAGCAGATTCTGAATCTGGAAGCTGGCAATTTTACCCACCATATATACATCTTCACTGTCCCCGTTGGCAAGGAGAATATATTCCAGCTGATGTTCGTCAAATACTTTAAAAAACTGGCACCCCAAAAAGACCTGACTGTCTGCCGGAGATTCCACAAATGCCAGAGCCGCAGTCACATAGCTGTCCGTATCCTGGAATGTGGTGGCCAGTACCTTTCCTTCCGTATCAATAATACACAAATCAATTCTGGTGATTCCCTTCAACCCATCAATGGTGTTTTGAAGTATCTGATTCGAAATCATTTGTTTCACTCCTTTTCTCTGCCTTCATCTATACAGATTCCTGTACAACTTTCACAATTATATTACCCCTGTTTTTGAAAAATTGCAGGACTTACTATGTATTTTAATGCAAAAGCACAAAAAAAGAAAGAGGAAATCCATATTTTTTTATGCATTTCCTCAACTTTTTTTCAAAATATGGCTTTTTTCCCCATGGGCATAGTATACAAAAATTTTTGCAGCCCTTCAGGCGGAATTTTTCAATGGCTTTTGTATTCCATAAATCCCTCGCCCAGTACCTCCCGGACGTCTCCCACAATGACAAACGCATTCCGGTCAAGCTGATGAATCATCTCTTTTAACTGCACGATTTCCTTCCTGGATACCACACAGTAGAGCATACATTTCCGGGCTCCGGAATACATGCCTCTGGCTTCCAGTCCGGTCACGCCCCGGTCCAGTGTCTCCATAATAAGCCTGGCGGCCTCCTCATACCGGTCTGTGATAATATAGGCTGCTTTGGAGAATTTCATACCTTCCAGAATCGTATCCGTCACTCTGGAAGTAATAAATATGGAAACAATGGCATACATGGAAGGCCGCAGACCGAACACATACAGACCTGCCAGTACTACCATACCGTCCAGCACCTGCATAATCTGCGCCACGGAATAATGCTTCAGTTTACACTGAATCAGAATGGCCACCATTTCCGTTCCCCCTGTGGTGGCATTGGCCCACAAAATGGTACCCATGGCCACACCTGCCAGCACACCGCCGAACAGAGCCGCCAGAATATAATCCCCGCTTACAAAATCAAGCTCCGGTATAATATAAAGCCAGGCGGAAAGCAGCGCTGTAGCTATGGCTGTCCGGCCGATAAACCGTTTGCCCTTTACTTTCAGGGCAATCAGAAACACCGGAACATTCAGGGCCAGATTGGCAAACCACAGAGGAATCCCTCCGTCCAGAAAAATTTCCGTCATATTTTTCATCAGAATGGAAATTCCGGTAAATCCTCCTGTTACAAGACCCACAGGGTCAAAAATACATTTAATGGCAAATGCCAGGAGACCTGTTCCCGCAGTAATCATCAGATATAAAAACACAGGCGACCGCCTGTAGTCAGAAATTCTGCTCATTTTGTCACCTCATTCATCTTTCTTATTATAACGCGCCAGCATACTGTGCATGACGCTTTTCTGAATCAGTTTTTTTGCAAATCCCGCCACTTCTGATACTCCTTTCCGGGAAGTATAATTTTTACCCAGGCCGTACCAGATTTTCGCATTCAGCTTTTCCCTGTTGTCCTCCAGAAAATATTCCTGTTCGGGGGCGGGAACCACAGACAGGACAATATCCGGTTCCGCAATATTAATCTCATTGACTACCGTATCGTAATCCCCGGTACAGTCTGCCAGTGCATAAACTCCCGTTATATGGATTCTGTCATAATTATCTTCCAGAAATTCCTGCAGAATTTCGAGGCTTTCGGCCGTATCCCCCAGCAGATACACGCTCCTGCGGTTCCGGTCCGCCCGCTTCATAAATTCCTTCTGAAACTCATTATCCACCGTCTCCTGTATGCGCTGCTCAGCCGTCACTCCCGCTGCCTTTAAAATTTCCTTATCACTGATAATTGCCAGATCCAGATTTTCTATACATTTTTTCAGTCTGCTGTCTTCCTGTGCCTTTACCAGTATATCCATGGAAATGGTTCCCACCGTGTTCATTATGGTATTTGTCAGAAATCCCTCAATCTGCCCCATGGATTCCCGCACGGTATAATTATCCAGCTCCATTCCCAGTATCTCTATTTTCTTAATCATATGACACCTGTTTCCGCTTTCCTGATCCCTCAACTATTGAAAGTACCTTAGAAGTATACCAAATGAGGAAAATTTTTTCAACACCCCTTTTGGCTGATACTTTCACTGATAACCTGTGAACGGTAACAAATTGACTGATATTTCCCCTGCAAATCATGTTTTTTGTGTCTTTTAAAAAGTCAATCCTTTTCTCTGTTTTTTGACGGATTCTTTAAATTTATCACAACTTCACAAAACAGATGTTTCTTTTTTTTACTATGTAAACCACTTTATTCACATGATTTTTTGTGGATAATGTGTATAACTCTGTGTATAACTCACTTTTTTGGATTTTCCAGGTCATTTTCATGTGGATAACTTCTGGATAAATTTATCCCTGTTTTTATAATTTTGTGCACTTTTTTCCATTCTGAAACCGGTAATTTATTCCTTCCTTTTTCTGATAAATTTAAGTTAGAAAACTGGAATAATTGTGTAACAATTTAGCATTTACGGTATGTCAGAGCATACGCAGTATGCTGAACATATCGTCATTTACGGTATGTCCTGTAAGAATCGAGCAGAGAAGAGCCATCTTCCCTGCTCGCCGCGCGCCCCGTGCGCCGCATAGCGGCATATTTCCTCTGCACGGGGCTGTGCATAAAAAAAGGAACCCCGCCTCCGGGGTTCCTTTTTATCTTATTCTGCTCTTAGAAAATTCTTCTTACTGCAACAATCGGTCTGTAAGCTGCGGGAGAAGTATATTTGATGCCGGTAGCTTCTGTGCTGGCATGTACAATGGTGTCTCCGCCAATGTAGATTCCAACATGTCCGCTGTAGCATACGATATCACCAGGCTGCATTGCGTCTGTGCTTACACCATATCCTACACCTGCCAGCGCGCTGGAGGAATGAGGAAGGCCTACGCCAAATGCAGCGTATACGCTCATTACAAATCCGGAACAGTCAGCTCCGTTTGTCAGGCTTGTCCCGCCATATACATATGGGTTGCCCACGAACTGACATGCATAATCTGCAACTGCCTGTCCGCTTCCGCCGCTTGGCGGATTGTAGCTTCTGCTCTCACCGGAAGACGGTGCGGAGGAGCCTGAGGAACTGGAAGAAGATGAAGATCTGGTAGCTCTTCTTGCTGCTTCTTCAGCAGCCTTTCTCTCTTCTTCTTCTTTCTTAAGACGTGCTTCCTCTTCTTCTTTGGATTCAGCTACCACATAGTTGGTGCTGCAATCTACGAATTCGCTGGATACCCATCCGTCTCCTTCTTCAATTGCCACTTTTACCCAACCGTCTTTTTCTTCCACAACGCTGAGTTTCTCACCCTGGGGAACCTGTCCCAGAACATCAGATTCCGTACTGGAATCTGCCCGTACGTTCAGATTGTCAGTGGTTACGTCTGCCACTCTGTATCCAACGGATTTTGCCAGGTCTGCGTCGCCCAGAACCAGGAATTCTGCCTTTATGTATCCTTCCACATTACCGGAGTGGATTTTATACCAGTCTCCTTCGGCTCCCAGTACGGTACATGCGGAATTGTTATATAATTTTCCAAGTACCTCTCCATCCTCTCCTGCAATGGAGCGTACATTTACATAATCGTCAACCTGAGCAATCGCAATATCATCGTACTCTGTTTTCACAACAGGGGTTTCATTCTGAACCACATCCACATTTGTGTCGATGGCTTCCTGTCTCGGCGCAAGAGAATTTGCAAAAATCTCTGTAACACCTGCTGTTGCGGAATTCTCTTTCTTCGTATCCTGACTGTTATCTATCTGTGTCTCCTGTGCTGCTGAAATCAAATTTCCTGCACCTGCGCTTACTGCTGCATGAGAAACAAAAGAGCTTCCTGTAAATACAACTGCGGCGGTTAAACAACAGGTAGTTGCTTTTCTGATTGAATTTCTGTTCATAATACCCTCCATTTGCTATCTGTTTTCTATGAACATGAAGTCCTTACGGGATTCTTCATTTGTTACGAACTTATTACGAAATTTATTATAGCAAGGAGGGCTGTCTCTGTCAACTGTAAACTTTTACAAAATTATTACGATATTTCCTCGAATCCTGTCAATATTTAAAACTGCCTTTTCATTTACCGGATATATCTTTCAATAGAAGTAATTGCATTGGCTCCGTCGGCTGCTGCAGTGATTACCTGCCGGAGCTGCTTGGTTCTCACATCTCCTGCCGCATACACGCCTTCCACGCTGGTTCTGGTGTCTTCTCCGGCCAGAATATATCCCTGCTCATCCTGTTCCACCATCCCCTTTACCGCTGCAATATTGGGCTCCGTACCCACCGCAATGAATATGCCCTGCACTTCCAGTTCCCGGTCCGAATCTGTCTTCTTATCATGCACCAGAATGGAGGACACCTGGTTCTCTCCCCGGATTTCCGTTACATTGCAGTTTAACACAAGTTCAATATTGGTCGTCTCTTTCACTTTCTCCTGAAGAATCCGCACGCCCCGGAATTCCTCTCTCCGGTGAATCAGATATACCTTTTCACACCCTCTGGCCAGAAACAGCGCATCCTCCAGGGCCACGTCTCCGCCTCCTGCCACCGCAACGGTTTTTCCTCTGAAAAACGCTCCGTCGCAGGTGGCGCAGTATGACACACCCATACCCAGAAGTCTCTCCTCTCCCGGAATTCCCAGCTTCCTGTGTCTGGCTCCCATTGCCAGAATCAGGGTCCTGGCCTCATAGGTGCCCTTTTCCGTGACAACGGTTTTCCTGTCCCCCGTTACATCAATACTCTTTACCGGGCTGTTGACAATTTCCGCCTCGAATTTATCCACATGTTCACGGAACTTCTGTCCCAGTTCAAACCCGGTAATGCCCGGAAGCCCCGGATAATTGTCCACCTCATAAGTATCCAGAATCTGGCCGCCGCTCAGCGGCTTTTCTTCTATAATCAACGTATGCAGTCTGGCCCTTTTCGCATATATGGCCGCGCTTAATCCTGCCGGCCCGCTCCCCAGGATAATCACATCATAACACATAAAAACCCTCCTTATTCTATGACTTTCTTATTGATTTTTCCTTCTCTCCATGCAATAATAATACTGTATATTCATGTTACAGGAAAGGAGGTATCTGATATGGATATTGCTTCCTTATCAACTTCCCTCAGCATGGCCAACGTACAGAATGATTTCGGCGTTCTCATGCTGAGCAAACAGCTTGACACCGTAGAGGATATGGGAGATTCCATGATTAAGCTCATGGAACAGTCTGTGAACCCCCATCTGGGAGGAAATATTGACATCTCCGTATAATCCCGCCGCTGTCATACTTTATGAGCAGATTCTTTCTTACTTAGTCTGTAAAGAATCTGCTTTTTTATTCTGCAGAATTCCCTTACATCCGCTCCAGATAAATGGAAAATCCCATATAAGCAAACGCAATCAGCATACCCGGCACCAGCGAAACCGTAAACAGCCTTTCTCTGGTTCCCTGGGAGAACATATGCTTCACATAATCCCACCTGTGATTGATTTTACAGATGGCGATGTAAACCCCCACAGCTCCGCAGGTTGTGCCAATGGCTATGATTCCCCAGACTGCAATTCCCATCAGAAATACGATTAATTCCGCCCCTTCCATATTAGCGGCATACCCGCCCTGGGGAATCTGGGTCATCTGCTCCACCCCGGCGGCCTGATACAGCATGGGCAGCAGCCAGGATAACACCACACCGGTGGCATTCAGGGTAAAGTGGGCAATCATGGAACTGAAAATACTTCCGGTGGCCTCCACCAGAAAGGCCAGATACACGCCAAGGGCAAACGCATAGACAAACTGATTCAGGTTCATGTGCATACATCCAAAGAGAAAAGCACTCAGAAGAATTGCCGGCAGTATTCTGCTTTTCCGGTAAGTCTGAAACAGCAGGCCCCGGAACATGAATTCTTCCACGCAGGCAGGTACCAGAGCCACGCAGACCAGATTCGCCGCCAGAGACTGGCCTTCCATAATCATCTCTGCCACCGACGCGCTTCCGCCTGTGGAAAACAGCATGGAAATGGCGTTCAGCACCACCACCAGCGGATACATCAGATACGTGCACACTACCACCAGCACAATGGTGGCAAAGTTTATTTTCCGATAAGGTACCAGTTCCCGGATGTTTATCTTTTTCAGCTTACAGTAAAGAAAACAGGGCACGAATATCAGGGACTGGGACAGCAGTATGGAGACATACACAGACATTCCCTGCAAAGCCGGAATCCATGCTGTCAGCATGGAAAATCCCAGGCTCACACTCAGATAAATTACCACTACGGCCAGAAACAGCCGGTTTACGCTTTTGTTCTCAGACATGCAGTATCCTCCTGTACTTTACGAATGCTCTTTTCTGTGATTTCTATTTTTCTCTCCTTGTACAAATGCCCCACCGCGCGTTTGAAGGCATTTTTGCTCATTTTTGTCTCCCGCATAATGATTTCAGGTGAAGCCTTGTCATTGAAGGGCAGTACGCCTCCGTATTCTTCCAGAATCTCCAGTACCCTTTCCGCGTCCTGGTTCATCTGGACATAAGCCTTTTCCCGCAGGGTCAGATCCAGCTTGCCATCCGGTTTCACTCCCGTTACTCTGGCTTCCACACGGTCTCCAATCCGCAGGGAGCTGTGGTCCTCGTGCCGGGGAATCAACGCGGAATAACGGTCATCCACTGCAAGAAAAGCGCCGAAATTATCGCTGAACTCATACACCCGGCCCTGTACCATGTCGCCGATTTGGTAAGGAGAATCCGTTTCCAGCATTTCATAGAGTTCTCTCATGCTGGCGCAGAGGCGGCTGCTTTTATCCAGGTAGAGCCTGACCAGAATCTCATCATTCTCCCGGACTTTCAGGGTCTGTTCCTTATAGGGAAGGAACAGGTCCTTCTCCAGCCCCCAGTCCAGGAATGCGCCGATTTTCTGAACGGACACTACTTTCAGTGCCCGAACCTCCCCCATTTTCAGCTTCGGCTCCTGGGTGGTGGAAATCATCCGGTCTTTGGAATCCCGATACACAAAAACCTCCACCCGGTCTCCGGGTTCCGCTCCCTGGGGCACCTGTTTTGCCGGAAGCAGAACCTTTCTTTCATCTTCCGTTCTTTCCGCCAGATATACGCCGAAATCCACTGTTTTTACAATTACAAGCTCCTGTTTCTCTCCTAACCGTATCATGTACGTTCCTCCAATTCTACAACTGCATAAGGCTTTCCCTGCTCATCCGCCAGATTTACCACTGTTTTGCCCGGTTCTTCCATGGTAAAAGGATGGATGATATCTCCGTATACCGCCGCTTTCCGGTACTCTGTCCGCATTTTCCCGATTTTAAATCCCTGCGGCAGATATTCCTGAGCCATGCTGACATATTTCCCGTTGTTTACATGGCGGTTCGTATCAATGTGATATTTGTGTACCGGAAATGTCTCATGGGCCTCCATCTGCTCCGGAAGCTGAATTTTCCTGGAATTGTATTCCATGGGGAATTTCGGTGAAAATTCATATGCCTCCGACATTTCCGGCAGGATTTTTGCAGGCCTTCCTTTCTCCACGTCCAGCAGCACCCACACGGAATTGGCATAAGCCAGAATCTCGCTTCTTTCATCCTTCATGGTAAAATTCCGATATCCCAGGAATCCTTTAAAATCATAGGGCCATGTACTTACCGTAATACGTTCCCCGTATACGGGATAGCGATTGAGTTCCACCTGCCAGCAGGACAGAACCCAGGCCAGATTCCGTTTCATCAGGTATTCCAGTCCAAGGCCCAGTTCCTCCGAATGGAAGGAGCTGCTGTCCTGGAAATAATCCAATATGGCATTTAGCGTAATGTTTCCTTCACTGTCCACCTCGCTGTAGCGGACTCTGCTTTCAAAACTATACATGCTTTCCTCCTGTAACCATAAAAACATATTTCTTCCACACATTAGCGTGACAAGGTCTCTCCTGTTGGAATAAAAAAGTGGACAAAGCAACTTCATCTCCCCTGCCCTCTCCATCTTGAGGGAGCCGGACGCTTTGCCGCGCGCGAGCGGATTGCACAGCAATAAATTTCATCTCCGCGAGCTGTGCATCTTAATTGTTCTTTTACAGGAAAGACACTTTCACGCATTAGCGTGACAAGGTCTTTCCTGTATAAAGAACAAAAACCCATCACATCTGTGATGGGTTTTCAGACTGGCCCACAAGGATTCGAACCTTGAAATGACGGAGTCAGAGTCCGTTGCCTTACCGTTTGGCGATGGGCCATTGTTTTTCAACAAAATGTATTATATACGAGTTCCGAAAGAATTGCAAGCACTTTTTTAAAAAATTTTTATTTTTCCGTCAATTAGTGCAAATTCCGCGGAATCCCCCGTCCGGACGGAAGACTTCCCGCTGGTTCCTTCTGTAATTTCCTGCTGCAGAAATTCCAGTTTTTCCAGAGGCACCATAACTTCCGTTGTCACTTTATCCGTATAACGGGTATCCATGGCAGTAATCTGATTCTGTGCCAGAATATACTGAATTTTCCCAATATCACTATAATCACTGTCAATAACAAGGGGTCTTCCCGTCATTTTTTCAATCACAATGCTGTTGCGCAGCCCTTCCTGCACTGCTTTCTGGTAAGCCCGCACCAGTCCCCCGGTTCCCAGCAGCGTTCCGCCGAAATATCTGGTTACCACCACTGCCGCATTGTGGATATCTTCTTTCAGAAGCACATCCAGCATGGGGCGTCCCGCAGTCCCGCCCGGCTCTCCGTCATCGCTGCACCGCTGCAGATTCTGACTGCTTCCGGCCACAAAAGCATAACAGTTGTGACGGGCGTCCCAGTACTGTTTTTTCATTTTCCCGATAAACGCCAGAGCCTCCTCCTCGGTACCAACTGGTTCCAGATTTGCAATGAAGCGGGATTTCTTCTCCACAATTTCTCCCGTTCCGCCCTGATATAATATTTTTACAGACATAATCCACCTTTTGAGGAAACCGGGAACACCGTCCTGGGCAGCCGGTTCCCGGTTCTCTTTTTATTCCCGCATACGACGGCCATACGACCGCAGCAGGCGGGTCTTCATTTACAAAAAGATACTTTCGGAACAGAATTAAAAATCAACTTCTGTCCCATAATATGTACAGGTAAACAGTTTTTCCATGGTGGCCGGGTCAATTTCCCTTGGATTGGAGCCCGTACATGCATCGCCTACTGCCCGCTCTGCAATACCGGAAACTTTTTCTTTAAACTCGTCCTCGTTGATACCGAATTCTTTCAGGGTCTTCGGTATATTGAGTCGTACATTGAAGTCGTCGATTTTTGCACAGAGACTGTTAATCAGAGCTTTCTCTGAGGTTCCGTCCAGTCCCATTCTGCGTGCAATCTCAGCGTAACGGCCTGCCGCAACAGGATCTTTTGCATTGTATTTGATTACATAAGGCAGATAAATGGCATTTGCACATCCATGGGGAATATGTCCTGTAGAGAATGCGGCGCCTGTCTTATGAGCCATGGAATGTACAATTCCCAGAAGGGCATTGGAAAATGCCATGCCGGCCAGGCACTGAGCATAATGCATCTGCTCTCTTGCAGCCATATTGCAGTTATAGGAAGCCGGAAGATAATCCAGAACCATCTCAATTGCCTGCAGTGCAAGAGGATCTGTAAAGGAACAGTTCAGTTTGGACACATAAGCCTCAATAGCATGGGTCAGGGCGTCCATACCGGTGTAAGCCACCTGCTTCGGCGGAAGTCCTGCCACTAAATCCGGGTCCACAATTGCCACATCCGGTGTGATATTGAAATCAGCCAGCGGATATTTTACGCCTGTCTGATAATTGGTAATTACAGAAAAAGCCGTAACCTCCGTTGCAGTTCCGGAAGTTGTGGGAATTGCACAGAATTTTGCTTTCTGTCTCAGTTCCGGGAAATTAAAGGGAATGCATAAATCTTCAAATGTGGTGTCCGGATATTCATAAAACGCCCACATTGCCTTGGCAGCATCAATGGGAGAGCCGCCGCCCATGGAAACAATCCAGTCCGGCTCAAATTTGCGCATTGCCTCCGCACCCTTCATTACTGTCTCCACAGAGGGGTCGGGCTCCACGCCTTCAAAAAGCTCCACTTCCATGCCGGCCTCTTTCAGATAGCCAACTGCCTTATCCAGAAATCCCTGGCGTTTCATGGAACCGCCGCCCACTACAAGGATTGCTTTTTTTCCTTTCAGGTTCTTAAGCTCCTCCAGACACCCCGGTCCGTGATAGACATCCCTTGGTAACGTAAATCTTGCCATAGTATTCTTCTCCTTTTCTTATTTTTATGCAGCGGCCCGGCCATACATAAACCGAGCCGTTATGCCTTATTTACATTTTACGATATTTTTGCTTTATTTACCAGTCCTTTTTTGTTATAATACTGTGATAAATTAAGAACCAGTTACTGTTCACACCCTACGGGTGTTCCGGTAACTGCAAATGTCCCATACGGTATCATAACTGACCTGATTTAAGGAGGCTTACTATATGAATTATGGAAAGAAAGGCGTATCCCGGAAGGAAAAACAGATTACTTCCACTGCAACACTGGTACGCAAAAAATTTTCAGTCATTTTCTTTAAAACACTGCTTATCTGCTTTCTGGCCGCAGTTGTCATCGGCGGCTGCGCAGGTATCGGCATCTTCAAAGGCATTATTGATTCGGCACCCGATATTTCAGACATTGACCCCACCCCCACAGGCTATCTGTCCGTGGTACTGGACAATCAGGGGAAGCAGACGGCCAAACTGGTAGCATCCGGCTCCAACCGGGTCTACGTCACTCTGGATGAAATTCCGAAAGACGTGCAACATGCTTTTGTGGCCATTGAGGACGAACGGTTCTATGAGCACAACGGCATTGATTTAAAAGGGATTATCCGGGCAGGCTTTAAAGGCATCAGCAACGGATTCCACTTCAGCCAGGGGGCCAGCACCATTACCCAGCAGCTCCTGAAAAACAATGTATTTGAAGGCTGGACCAACCAGTCCGGCATTGAAAAGGTCAAACGTAAAATCCAGGAGCAGTACCTTGCCGTAGAGCTGAGCAAAATCAAATCCAAAGACTGGGTACTGGAAAATTATCTGAATACCATCAACCTTGGGCAGAATACTCTGGGCGTCCAGTCCGCCTCCCGCCGTTATTTTGGAAAAGACGTTTCCGAGCTGACCCTTTCCGAGGGAGCGGTCATCGCAGGGATTACCAAGAATCCTTCCGCCTACAATCCCGTCAGCCATCCGGAAGAAAATAAGAAGCGCCAGAAACAGGTGCTGAAAAATATGCGGGATCAGAACTATATTTCAGATGAGCAGTACGAAGAAGCCCTGAAAGACGACGTTTATTCCCGGATTCAGCAGGTAAATATTGAATATGCAGAAGAAAATCCCAATTCTTATTTCGTGGACGCGGTGATTGACCAGGTGGTACAGGACCTGGTGGAAAAGAAAGGCTACACGGATACTCAGGCATACAAGGCCATTTACAACAGCGGCCTTACCATTGAATCCACCCAGGACATGGCCATTCAGCAGGTCTGCGACGAGGAAGTCAATAATCCGGATAATTACTCCACCGCCGCAAAATATTCCTTTTCCTACCGGCTTACCGTGGAAAAAAAAGACGGTACCATGAAGAATTACAGCGACCAGACCATGATTTCCTATTACAGCGCCGCCTCCCCGGACTATTCTCTGAATTTCTCCAGCCAGGAAGAAGCTCAGGCCGCCATCGACGCCTACAAAGCCGAAATTATGGAAAGCGGGGACACCATTCCGGAAGGAGGGGAATCTGTGGTATTCACTCTGCAGCCCCAGGCGGCTGTTACCATCATAGACCAGTATACCGGGGATGTGAAAGCCATCGTGGGCGGCCGGGGAGACAAGACCGGAAGCCGGACCCTGAACCGGGCCACCGATACCTCCAGACAGCCCGGCTCCACCTTTAAGGTACTGGCAGCCTACGCACCGGCTCTTGACACTGCCGGCATGACCCTTGCCACCGTGCAGGATGACGCACCTTTTTCCTATTCCAACGGAACTTCCCTGCGCAACTATGACGACAGTTACCGGGGATTCACCACCATCCGTTACGCCATCACCAAATCCATCAACGTGGTGACAGTAAAAACACTGGCAGATATCTCCCCCCAGACCGGTTATGATTATCTGAAAAATTTTGGCTTCACCACCCTGAAGGAGGAAGACATTGTGGAATCCCTGGCTCTGGGCGGCATTACTCAGGGTGTGACCAATCTGGAACTGACCGGCGCCTACGCCACCATTGCCGATGGAGGCACTTATATTAAACCCAGATTTTATAACAGGATTCTGGACCACAACGGCAACGTGCTGATTGACAACAGCCCGGAAACCCATACCGTATTAAAGGAAAGTACCGCTTATCTGCTGACTTCCGCCATGGAGGATGTGGTCAATGTGGGAACAGGAGGGGCCGTCAACTTCGGCAACATGCCCATTGCAGGAAAAACAGGAACCACCACAAAGAACCGGGACGTGCTGTTTGCAGGCTTTACTCCCTATTATACCTGTACGGTATGGTGCGGCTATGATGACAACAGCCCCCAGGAGGGCGCCCTTACAGCCAATCCCAAAACACTCTGGAAAAATATTATGGGCCGCCTTCATGAAAATCTGGAGTATAAGGAATTTACCCGGCCGGAAGGCATCGTGACAGCCGACGTCTGCAAAAAATCCGGGAAACTGGCGGTAGAAGGCCTGTGTGACATGGACCCGCGGGGCAGCATGGTGGAAACAGAACTTTTTGCCGCAGGAACCGTTCCCAACGAGTACTGCGACCATCATGTAAGCGCCACCATCTGTACGGCCTCCGGTATGCTTGCAAATGAATTCTGTCCGGAAGAAAACCGGCAGAGCGGTATCTATATCGTTGGAGGTTCCCCGGATACGGACGACGGCCCTTACCTGCTGTCCGATTCCCTGAGTCAGGAAAATTACTGTACCATCCACACAGCAGCCTCTGTAATTCCTGAAATTCCGGAAATCAATCTTCCTTCTGACAATAACAAAAAGCCGGACAAAAACGACAAAAACGACAAAAACGACAACGACAGGGACGACAGCGAGCAGGACAGGAATGACCAGGAGCCGGAAGAACCAGAGGAACCGGAACCTCCGGAGAATGACACGGAAGAACCGGAGCCTCCGGAAAATGACATCGGGGAAAACACCCCCTGAACGTCCCTTAAGCCTCAGGCAGGAACTGCGCCTGCAGCGGACTGCCTGGCAGGCGGTCTGCGGCCTGTTTAAAGAGACCTGCGCCGAACTGTTGCAGATTTTGTGTCCTTTCCGGAAGAACAGATTGCGTATTGCGCCGCAGTTATGATATGATAAATAAAAGAATACGTTCTATGATAAATCACAGTGAGGAGGATATTAAAGTGAGATTAGTGACACGTTCCGATTTTGACGGCCTGGTATGCGGAGCACTGCTTTTAGAGGCAGGCATTATTGACACCTGGAAATTTGCACATCCAAAGGATTTACAGGATGGTCTGGTGGAAATCAATGAGAACGACTGTCTGGCAAATGTACCTTTTGTGGAAGGCTGCGGACTGTGGTTCGACCATCATTCCAGCGAACATGAGCGGCTGGAGCTGGAAGGAAAATATAAAGGTGAGAGCAGGATTACCCCTTCCTGTGCCCGGATTATTTATGAGTATTACGGAGGCAGCGAACGTTTTCCCCAGTTCGGAGAAATGATGGAAGCGGTAGACAAGGTAGATTCCGGCAACCTGACCATAGAGGAAGTACTTCATCCCTCCGGATGGATCCTGGTTGGCTTTCTGATGGACCCCAGAACCGGACTTGGAAGATGGCGCCAGTTTTCCATTTCCAACTACCAGTTAATGGAAAAGCTCATGGAAGCATGTCGCACCATGTCCACAACGGAGATTCTGGAACTTCCGGATGTGAAGGAACGAATTGAAGTATACTGGGAACAGACGGAAAAGTTTAAGGAAATGGTAGAAAAGTATACGCGGACAGAAGGAAATGTGATTATTTCTGATTTAAGAGGTGTGGAGCCCATCTATACGGGAAACCGCTTTATGATTTACAGTATGTATCCGGAACAGAATATTTCCGCATGGATTGTCAGCGGCCGGGGCGGACAGGGCTGTTCTGCTGCTGTGGGCTACAGCATTCTGAACCGTACCTGTGAAGTAAATGTGGGCAGCCTGATGCTGAAATACCAGGGCGGCGGACACCGGAAAGTAGGCACATGCCAGTTTTCAGAAGAAACCATGCACACGGAACTGCCGAAAATGCTGGAAGAACTCTGTAAAATGGCAAATCAGACAGCATAATCTGTCCGCTTATTATTTCCTGCCGGAAGAAGGCGCTGTAAAATCATCTGTCCGGATGATTTTACAGCGCCTCTTTTTATCTTACAGGAAAGACCTTGCCACGCTAAAGCGTGAAAGTGTCTTCCCATAAGATAAAAGTAATATGCGGACCTGTCCGCTTTGTTGCCGCAGAAATCAGATTTCTGCCTGCTCTGTCTGTGCAGGCTGTCTGGCGGCTACTTCCATATAATAAACAACTTTTTCATCGCTGATACTCTGGTTAAACCGGTCTGCAAAGCACTCCAGTATATTCTGGGTTACCCCGGTCATCACCCTTGCTGTCCGGTTCTCGTGGGCCTCTCCCCAGACCTTCTCCGGGAACACACCTTCTACTCTTACACGGAACCGCTCCTGATTCACTGGCATAATCACAATTTTTACGTGGAATACCCAGGAAATCATCTCAAATCTGGTAAGAAGCAGCCAGATAATAAAGTGGAGATTTGTGCAAAAATACGGGTCCATCTCCTGGGGGCAGTTTTCAATCTCCAGCACCACCTGCTGATCCCGCTCCGGATGCAGAAAATGCTTATAGATATCACGTCTGACCTCTTCCAGATTCCCAGGGAATCCTCCCTCTTTTTCCAGCAGACGGAACAATACCTTCCGCTCGTATTCAACCAGCTTCCATTTTTCCTGCTCAGACAGTTCTGACTCAACATCCCGGACAAACACATTCAGCAGTGCATGAAGGAATTTGACCAGTTCTTTCTTCTCCCAGGGGCGTTCCTCTGCTACCCGTTTCAGCATGGCTGCCTGTACGGACGCTTTTTTCAGATTCTGCTCCAGATCACGCCGTTCCAGAGCGTCTGTCTCTTTCCTGTCGTATTTGATAAATCCGTCCATAATAGCTCCGTACAACTGGAGATAGTTGGTGGGCCGCTGGAAAATCCGGAATACCTTCCGCTCGTTTACCAGCAGCTTTACATGGGCCAGCTCCAGCCGCCAGGAATAAACGATACAGACGGTCCTGGGATAATTTCTGTTCAGATATTCGATGATTTTCGTTCCGTCATAAGTGGGCAGATCCAGTCCTGTGACCACTACCTTATATTTCTTTTTCTTCAGAAGAAATGCCGCTTCCAGGCCGCTGTCAGCCGTATCAATTTCCATAGGGCAGTCTCTTCCTTCCATCGCCTCCAGAAATTCCTGGATAATATCTTTATTCTGATTGATAAATAACAGATTATTTTCCATTTTCCTTCCTCCGCGCTTTACTTTTCATTATTGTCTTCATTATAAACGCTTTGGACGAAAAAATCCACTGGTTTCTGAAAGGTATCTGTTACATGCTATTCCACATCCAGCAACGCCGCCAGATCCTCCTCTCCGGTACGGATTTTTACCACCTTTGCCACATCATATACAAAAATCTTGCCATCACCGATATGGCCTGTGTAAAGGGTTTTTCTGGCCGCTTCAATTACTTTTTCCACCGGAATATTTCCGCCGATAATTTCAAGTTTCACTTTGGGCAGCAGAGTCGCGTCCAGTTCCACGCCCCGGTACTTCTCTCCGGCTCCCCGCTGGATGCCGCAGCCCATCACCTGTGTTACGGTCATGCCGGTAACTCCCAGCTCATTCATGGCTTTTCTCAGTTTGTCATACCTGGACAGTTTTGCCACAATGGATACCTTGTACATACCGGTGACCTCTCTGGGTGGAGCCACCACCTTTACCGCCGCATCCCGCTGGGCAGGAGAGGCATTTTCATATTCTGAAATGCCCAAATCCGTATTTTCGTTGATATCCATGGTCATGGTATTGGAAATATCCATAATGCTGAATCCGGAATATGCGGAAGCAATTCCATGTTCCGTGGCGTCCAGACCCACAATCTCCTCTTCTTCCGTTACCCGCAGGCCGATGGTCCCTCTGATAGCCAGAAATGCAATGGTAATGGTTACCACCGTCCAGGCGGCCACAGATACAACTCCCAGAAGCTGAAGGCCGAGCTGATGGAATCCGCCTCCGTAAAACAGTCCGTCAATTTCGCTTCCGGGTGCGGAGGAGGTGGCAAACAGCCCTACTGCCACAGTTCCCCAGATTCCATTCAGACAATGGACTGCCACAGCCCCCACCGGATCGTCTATGTGCAGTTTGTAATCCAGCAGCCATACGCCGAATACCACCAGAAGGCCGGATACCAGGCCGACTGCAATGGCACCGAAGGCGTCTGTCACATCACAGGGGGCGGTGATTCCCACCAGGCCTGCCAGAGAGGCGTTCAGACACATGGACACGTCAGGTTTGCCGAATTTTATCCAGGTAAACACCATACATACCACCGTTGCCACTGCCGGTGCAATGGTAGTGGTCAGAAAAATGGAGCCGAGCTGAGGGATACTGGTTGCGGCCGCACCGTTAAATCCGTACCATCCGAACCAGAGAATGAAACAGCCCAGACAGCCCAGTGGCAGATTATGCCCCGGAAATGCATTCACTTTATTGATTTTCCCATCTTTATCCCGTGAAAACTTACCGATTCGGGGCCCCAGAATCCCGGCTCCAATCAGAGCGGAAATTCCGCCCACCATATGGATGGCGCAGGAGCCTGCAAAATCATGAAATCCCATCTGAGCCAGCCAGCCGCCGCCCCAGATCCAGTGAGCCTCGATGGGGTAAATCAGAGCGGAAATCACACCGGAATATATACAGTAGGATAAAAATTTTGTCCGTTCTGCCATGGCGCCGGACACAATGGTGGCTGTAGTGGCGCAGAATACCAGATTGAACACAAAATTTGAAAAATCAAAATCCTGATAAGATGAAAAAATATCAAATCCCGGTTTTCCGATAAATCCCAGCAGATCTTCTCCCAGCAGCAGAGAAAATCCGATAAGAATAAACATTACCGTTCCGATACAGAAGTCCATCAGGTTCTTCATCAGAATGTTGCCGCTGTTTTTCGCCCTGGTAAAACCTGCTTCCACCATGGCAAATCCTGCCTGCATCCAGAATACCAGCGCGGCCCCGATTAAAAACCAGATGCCAAAGGTATGCTCGCTTACCAGGCTTACAATTGTCTGTTCTGTCATAATAATTCCTCCCTTTTGCGCACAGGTGCGCATAATTGTTTATAAAATAAAAAACGGTGCTTTTCCGTCGTCCACAGCGTCGTGGCTCCACAAAAGTACCGTTTTCATGCAGTTTCTGTTCACAGATTATTCATTTTAGATTCAAAAAAGTTTCATTTCATCAACACGGAAACTTCATTTCTTCCACATATAATAAAACCATAACAAAAGAAAGTCTCAGGTAATTATACATTAAATTACTTTTTCGAATAAACTTTTTCATAATAAATGCCAGGCGACGACAGTTGCCTGGCATCCTCCCTTTTCAGGGAATGCGCCAGGTGTACGGAGCCCTTTTAAGGCCGCCGCACACAGGCCGTTTCTCTTATTTATATACTATACTTCAAAAATCAGATCTCCGTAGGACGGCATGGGCCACATATCCTTATCTACAATCATTTCCAGTTTATCCACCGGCGTACGCAGTGCGTCCATGGCTGTTTTTACCTGGTCACGATAACAGATGGCCTGATCTCTGCCTTCGCTCATGGCGGAAGCCCGGTCTGCAATTTCCGTCAGATTCTTCAGGGCATTTTTCGCTTCTGCCAGGAGCGCGGACACTTCTTTCAGCAAATCTGTCTGGACACTGATATCCGCGTCGCATGCGGCTTTCACAGCATTGATGGAGGATGCAAGGGCTGTGGTATACTTAATTACCGCCGGGATAATCTGTTTTCCTGCCATATCAATC
>Ga0137307_101594_pt1 | contig 19178 bp, 19 predicted proteins | sample NAcewD2O_March_2_FD_97180 | JGI IMG/M metagenome (GOLD analysis project Ga0137307, IMG submission 97180) | Mouse cecal microbial communities from Vienna, Austria - N-Acetylglucosamine amended D2O_March | ecosystem: Host-associated > Mammals > Digestive system > Large intestine > Cecum | place... | reverse complement strand
GGCTAGAACCATTATAACATCTTATTCCGATAAGGACAATCACAAAATAAGGAGTTTATTATTTGTTAGAATATGAACGTTACTGTTCACACGGCGTCGTGCACCTGATATTTCTGCCAGCACTGCGTTGTCGTCAATCAACGATGCCACCGCATCGCCTCTTTCCTCCGCCTTGTCCTGACAAAAATATCAGGCACATTATTCACCATTATATACGCAATGCTGTACTAGAGCACCCAAAGGGTGTGAACAGTAACATATGAACAGTAGCAAAAATATTATTTTGTCTTTTCATCCGTTTTGGAATTTTTTGCAGAAATCACAGGCGGCTCAAATTGGTACACGTCATTGTAGGATTCCAGTTCTTCCTCCGATGTTGGGAGAAATGGGATCAGTCCGGTACAGTCCCTGGCGGAAGCCGCATTTGACAGGTAATCATAATCATCAATTATTTTTTCATTTTCTTTCGGATTTAACATCATTCTTCACCTCTCTTTTATTATTTGAACAAAAAAAAATTGTATTCACGGAAAAATGTGGTAAACTGATAAAGGATTTACTGTGTTTATATAAATGAAAGGAATGAAATGATCATGAAAATTATTGCAGATACACATGCCCATACACTTGCCAGCGGCCATGCCTACAGCACCATCCGCGAAATGGCGGCAGCGGCAGCCGGGCGGGGAATGCAGGTTCTTGCACTGACAGAACACGCGCCGGAAATGCCGGGAACCTGCGGCCTGTTTTATTTTCAAAACCTGCGGGTAATCCCCCGGGAGATGAGCGGAGTCCGGATGCTTTTCGGCGCAGAGCTCAATATCATGGATCCGAAAGGCCGGGTAGACCTTCCGGAAACTACGATCAGGAATCTGGATATCGTGGTGGCCAGCATCCATGTTCCCTGCTTCGGGCTTGAACATACAGAGCAGGAAGTCATGAGCGCCTACGTGGAAGCCATGAAAAAGGAATACATCCATATCATCGGCCATCCGGATGACAGCAGATTTCCAATTGATTACGAGGTTCTTGTAAAAACAGCAAAGGAGACACATACTCTTCTGGAGGTCAACAATTCCTCCCTGCATCCCCAGAGTTTTCGGGAAGGCGCCCGTGAAAACCTTCTTACCATGCTGGATTTGTGCCGCCAGTACGAAGTTCCCGTCACCACGGGAAGCGACGCCCATGCTGATGTGGATGCCGGCAATTTTTCCTTTGCCGGAGAACTTCTTGACTACTGCAATTTCCCCAAGGAGCTTGTGGTGACGACAGATTTTGAAAAACTGAAACCATACTTGAACTGCAAAGAATAGAACAGGACGTGCCGTTATGATCGATAAAAATCTAATCCCTGTGGGCGGACTCAAAAAAGAGCCCTTCTCAGGAGGCCATCATGGAATGCGGTATTTTTTCCGCTCGGATGAAAGCAAAGAAACCTTCTCCGTATTCGTCTACCCGGAACCCTGGTCTTTCGAACAGACTCCAGAGGAAGAGAAAACCTCCGCCTCTTTTCCTATGTCAGATGAGGGCATGGATTCTGCCATTGCATGGCTTTTCGAAATGTACGAGGCCCGAAAGGAAATCTGGAATACCGCCCAAAAGAACTGTATGCATATTGTAAATGCAAAAAAAGCATAGAGATTGCCCGGCTCCGCCTCCTGACCAGGGGCGTTCCGGGCAAAATCTGTCTTTATTTTGATTTTAGAATTTTCATAATTTCTTCCATATCTTGTCACATCCGATTCACAAATGGCTGTTATGATAAATCCATACTTACAGAAGACGATGGCTGCGGATGCAGCAGGCATGCGCGGCCATTGGACTTCGCCTAATGATTCCTGTTTTACTTAAGACAATTCACTGAATTTTGATAGATTTCCCTTTTCTCTGAGCTGTCCGCATTGACTGCGGCAGCTCTTTCCTTTTATTAAGGTATCAAAAAATGTGCAGGCTCTTTCATAATCCATAAACCTGCACATTTAGAAGTCAAAGTCAATTTTTTACTCTTCCATAAAGACGCTGCGGTAACTACACTTTCCCACTCCGAACCTTGATCCGTATTCGACACTTTATCTGATATACCCCTGCTGGTACGCCATATTCCGGTTAAACGCATACAGTTCCGCCATCGTAGCCTGATAGTAGGGCTCTACATAGAACACACCTACGATGCCGAACGTGATCCCTTCCAGCAGACGCCATCCGAGAAAGGACAGGTCCAACACAAATACATTCCACTTCTGTCCCATCATCATCCGTTTGCTGATCGCAAATGCCTCCTGTCTGCTCATCCCAGGATTCTCTGCCAGGATATAAGGAATCATCAAATACTCATAGTGCTTAATGATTCCCGGCACAACAAAGAGAAGAGACCACAGACCGATAAACAGTCCCTTTAAAAACATAGTCACGACAATATTCATATACTGCCCACCCTGAAATGCCGAAGCGATCACACCTACTCCCGGATTTCCGGTCTGGTTCTCGATAAAAAAGCGGCTTCCGCCCACCAGCAGAAGATTTCCTACAAATATCTTTACGATGATAAAAAGAAGGCTGATGATCCCAACCACTGCGGCCGCCATGAGCGCAAACATTGCGAACATCATAGATTCAGAACCACTCATATGAAAACTCCCGTAATCGTGAAAAGAATCATACGTATCCGCAGCCTTCGAACCATACCTTGAATAGGACCCTCCTGTAAAAATAGCCATGACAAGCGCCGCGACCACAGCCGACCAATAGTTCCTTGTGAAGGAAAGCTTCCCTCTTACCTTTAAGTCTATTCTGTTCCACATAATGAACCCTCCCTTATGCTTCATATGCAACCCTGACTGCTGAAATTCAGTATAGCACATTATCCTGCTTCTTTAAAGTATTAACTTCACAATTTACCGCAGTTTCAGGCATCTGACCTCTTGCATATTCCCCGGATTCATTTTATGATATAAGTAACCTTTGTGAGCGGTTTCAAAAGCTTTCCTGCTGAAACACTTTTACGTCTGCTGAGGCATCCGCTTTTTGCATCCGGATTTTTGAGAACGCTCCAATCCAAGCGGAGGTGTATCCATGATCATCCATAATTCCTGCAAAGCTGCCATACAATCCTGTGTCGACACGAAGACATTTACTGCCGCCCATTTATATAATGACGAAAAAACAATGAGCATCCACATTCATGATTGCTACGAGGTCTATTATTCCATCTCTGGCGGAAAGCAGTTTTTGATCGACAACCGGTTCTATGATTTCCAGCCGGGAGACATCTTTTTCATCAATCAATATGAAAGCCATTATCTTTCCCAGATCGACCGTGTGACCCATGAGCGGATCGTGCTGTCTATTTATCCGGATTATCTGAAAAAATTTTCTACGGAGCAGACTGATCTGAATTACTGCTTCACACGGAGAGATACCTCATTCGGCCACAGGCTGAGCCTGTCACAGGAGGAAAAGAAACGTTTTTTATATTATATACATAAGCTTTCGGAGGAGAAACAATTTGGCCGGGATATCCTGGAGCAGACTGCGTTTTTGGAACTCATGATCTATCTGAACCGGATCTTTCTCCTGCGCTGCGAGGAGGACCGGGCGCGGACGGTTTCCGCAGAGAGAAAAGCATCGGCTTCTCATTCAGAACAGATCGATGCCATTTTGTCCTATGTAAACCTGAACCTGACGGAAGAACTGACGATTGGGAAGCTGGCCGCCCATTTTTATCTGAGCAGCTCCTACCTGTGCCGGATCTTTAAAGATGAGACCGGAACAACCATCAACCGGTATATCACCGCCAAGCGGATTTCCCGTGCAAAGGCGTTGCTGGCAGAGGGCTATTCGGTTACGGAGACCTGCGGGATGTGCGGTTTCCAGGATTACAGCAATTTTTTAAAAGCATTTACAAAAGCCGTAGGAATCTCCCCCAAAAAATATGCCATGTATGAGCAATAGCGCAGACCGGCGCACAAAAAAGGCATACGGTCGATATGATTCGTATGCCTTTTTGGCGCAGCGTGCCGCATGTTATTGTTACGGCTGCTTTCCGATATATGCCAGGATCCCGCCGTCAACATACAGGATCTGTCCGTTTACAAAGTTGGATGCGTCCGATGCCAGAAATACCGCCGGCCCCATCAGGTCCTCCGGATCACCCCACCGTGCAGCCGGAGTCTTGGATATGATAAACTGATCAAAGGGATGCCTGCTGCCGTCTGCCTGTGCTTCCCGAAGCGGAGCCGTCTGCGGCGTGGCGATATATCCAGGACCGATACCGTTGCACTGGATGTTGTATTCCCCGTATTCCGAACAGATATTTTTCGTCAGCATCTTCAATCCTCCCTTTGCGGCTGCATAGGCAGAAACCGTCTCCCTGCCAAGCTCGCTCATCATAGAGCAGATGTTGATGATCTTTCCATGTCCTTTTTCGATCATATCCGGCAGAACGGCCTTGGACATGATAAATGGCGCATTCAGGTCAATGTCTATTACCTGGCGAAATTCCGCCGCACTCATCTCCGTCATGGGAATCCGTTTGATGATGCCGGCGTTGTTTACCAAAATATCGATCACACCCAGTTCCTTCCTGATACTTTCCACCATCTCCCGCACCTGGTCCTCGTCTGTCACATCGCAGAGATATCCTTTTGCCTGGATCCCCTTGGCTTCATAATCCGCAAGGGCCTTATCCAGGTGCTCCTGCCCCCGGCAGTTAAAAGCGATCTTCGCTCCTGCCTTGGCATAAGCTTCCGCAATGGCAAACCCAATGCCGTAAGCGCCGCCGGTTACGAGCGCCACCTTACCTTCCAATGAAAAACTGTCTAAAATGCTCATATGATTCCCCTTTCTTTTTTTCATACAATATTTTACCAATGCAGAAGCGCCTCAGCCAGTGCCAGAATCGTCAGCGCCTGTCCATAGGCCATAGGAGCGATCAGGATGTTCTTGTAATGCTCCGCGTCCATTCCCATCCCGGTCCCTCCAGACACCTTCAATACCGTGCCGTCCTCGTCAATATTTTCCAAAATGCCCTTGATTGCCCGTGCTGCGCATTCCAGGTAAGAGTCATCCAGGATACCGAATCGGACGCCCTTAAGGATTCCCGCCGCAATAGCCGCCGAACCGGACACCTCCTCATAGCTCTCCGGATCGTTCAGTACCGTATGCCAGAGCCCGCTTCTGCTCTGCAGCTTTTTCAGCGCCGCTGCCTGAGCTTTATAGGTATCCACGATCAGCGTCTTTACACCCGGATTCAGATTTCCCCTGGACATCTCGATATACTCCATGCTTCCCAGGGTGAACCAGCTGTTGCCCCTGCACCAGAATACCCCGCCGAAATTATGATTTCCATTAAAGGTCCATCCATGATAGAACAGACCGCTCTTTTTATCATACAGGTATTTGATGTGCATGAGCATCTGGTGGATGCTTTCGTCGACCCATTCTTCTCTTTCGTATTTCTGCCCCATTTTATTCAGGAAGAGTACGGTCATAAACAAGGTATCGATCCACATTTCATTTTCATTCAGCCGAACCCCCTGCCGGTCCCCGTTGGCGCTGGTCACATGCTGGAAGCCCCCTTCCTTTGTCCTGGGAATGCAGTTCATAAGCCAGTCTGCCCAGTTGAGACAGAGTTCCTCAAACTTCGGATCATGGTAGTATTCATTCAGCTCCGCCAGAGTCAGAAGCGGGGTCGTAGTATTGATATTGCGGGACGGCAGCCCCAATTCCATATTTCCCACAAACCAGTTGTGCAAAAATTCCTTATATTTCTCACTTTTATCATACTGCATGATCCGAAGCAGGCCATACAAACCTACCCCCTGGGGCCAGTCCCATTCCCGGATTCCAAAGTCCCGCTTAAAAAATCCAATTGCTTCCCCCCCGGTTTCTTCCAGCTCCTTCTCATTTTCCGGACCTCCCAGGTTCAAAAGCTTCTCGATCACCAGATCCAGCTTTCTTCTGAGCTCCGTTTCGTTCATCTTCATTTTTTCTCCCTTCCTTTGTAATGAATTGCTTTGCAAATTTACTGTTCCTATTATATACTCTTTGTAACAAGGTACAAAAGAGAAAGCAGGTGATATTTTGGAAAAAGTAACCTACTACGCCTCCATTGACGGTATTTCCCTGGAACACATGGTCCGGTACGGAAAGTTTGATATGCGCGTGAAGCATTTTCACAACGAATATGAGATCTTCTATATCCTGGAGGGGGAACGTCTCTTTTTCTTCAATAACCGCAATTTTATTGCCTCCAAGGGGGATCTGATCCTGGTGGACACCAACCTGATCCACATGACCAAATCCGTTTCCGAGGACGATACCGGACATAACCGGATCATCCTATATGTCAGCAGCGAACGCATGCAGGATCTGGACCGAAAATATCCGACCCTGCAGTTGGTACGATTTTTTCACCAGCACTATGGCGTCTACCATCTGACTCCGCAGCAGCAGGAGCAGTTCATGGATCTTTACTATCTGTTCAAGCAGGAATGCAGGGACAAAGAACGCAATTACAAGCAGGCCGTAGAACTTGCCGTAACCTCATATTTTCTCCGGCTCACCCGGGAACTGAACCATCACGCGCAGGAGGGTCCTCTCGACCCTGACGGCGGCAAGTTCCGGCATGTATACGAGATTGCCGACTATCTGTCCGAACACTGCGAAGAGGCTCTTTCCCTGGACGATCTGGCTGCAAAATTTTTTCTCAGCAAATATTATGCCTGCAGGGTATTTAAAGAAGTCACCGGCTATACGATCAGCGAGTATACCAACATCCACCGAATCCAGAAAGCAAAGCGGTATCTGGAAGAGACGGACTTGAGCGTAGCGGAGATCGCGGACCTGGTAGGCTACGGCACGATGACCCATTTCGAAAAAACCTTCAAGACCTATATGACCGTATCTCCGCTGAAATACCGGAAAACACTGAATATCGTAACCCACACGAACCTTCCTGCCAATCCATAGACGTTTCTGTTTATCACCTGCTGCCCGGATTCTCCTTCTACATCAGTCCCAGTACCGTCGGAAGCCAGGTACTCAATGCCGGCACGAATGTGACAAACAACAATGCGATCAGGATTGCCGCAAAATACGGAATCAGTTTGGAAACCACATCTTCCACCTTCAGCTTGGCCACGCTGCAGCCCACGAAGAGGACGCTTCCCACCGGCGGGGTTACGGTTCCGATAGACAGGTTCATGACCATCATCACGCCGAACTGGATCGGGTCCATACCAATGTTCGTAATAACCGGCAGGAAGATGGGTGTAAAGATCAGCAATGCCGGAGCCATATCCATAAATGTCCCTACGATCAGCAGGATGATATTGATCAGCAGCAGGATCACGATCTTGTTGTCCGACACGCCCAGCATCAGGCTGCTGATCGCCTGGGGCAGTCCGGTAAAGGACAGTACAAAGGACAATACAGAAGATGCACCGATGATCAGCATAACGATGGTAGTCATCACTGCCGCATCCACCAGGATGTCTTTTAAGTCCTTTAGCTTGATGCTCTTATAAACAAATGCGGACAGGATAAATGCATAGATGACCGCAACCCCGGAAGCCTCCGTAGGAGTAAAATAGCCGGACAGGATTCCTCCAATAATAATGACGATCAGAAGAAGGCTTGGGATGGCGTCCCACACAACCTTTGCCGCCTCTGCTCCGGTCAGCTTTTCCCGTTTTACCACATAGCCCTGTTTCTTTGCGTACAGAAATGCAACTACCATACAGAGAAATGCCCATAACAGTCCCGGGATCCATCCGGCCATGAACAACGTCGCAACCGAAGCGCCGCCGCTGGCCGCGGAATACACGATAAATGCATTGGTGGGAGGAATCAGCTGTCCCACCGGTGCGGTGGCGATATTGGTGGCCGCCGAAAATCCCTCGTCATAGCCCTGCTCCTTTTCCAGCGGGTTCATGACTCCGCCGATGGCTGTGGCTGCCGCGATACCAGAACCAGATAGAGAGCCGAACATAGCGTTTCCCGCGATATTGGTCAGCGCCAGGGAACCGGGAACCTTTCCGAGGAAAAGCATTGCCAGGTTGATCAGCCTTCTGGCGATCCCGCCGCTGCTCATCAACTGTCCTGCCAGTATAAAGAAGGGGACGGCAAGCAGCGTAAAGCTGTCAATACCGCTGACCAGCTTCTGTGCCGAGATGAACATTCCGAACTGCGGTGTCAGAAACATGATAATGGTGATGAGTGCCGACGTAATGATGCTGAATGACACAGGCACGCTCATTGCCAGCAGGAAAAAGAATAATATGATCAATACCAAAGCCGCTTGTAACTGCATTTATTTCCCCTCCTTTTTCATTTCCGAATATTCCTTTACAAACTGCAGCAGGCGTTCTGCCGAATAGACTACCATCAGGATCCCGCAGATCGGTACGCCGATATAGTAGAACTGCATTGGAATCTGCATGGCCGGAGATACCTGGCCTGCCGCATTCATGGATACCATGGTTCCGCCCGCGATCATTACAAATACGCTTAAAAACAGCACCAGAATCTCAATAAAAATCTGATTTTTCAGAGTTCCTTTTTTCGTAAAGGTGCCTGTGATAAATCCGATGGAAATATGCTGCCCTCTTCCATAGGCATAGGGAACCCCCAGCATGGTCAGCCAGATCAGAGCATACCGCAGAAGCTCTTCCGTCCATTGACTCGGATCATTCAGGATAAACCGGGTGAAAATCTGCCAGAAGCATCCTGCCACCATCACCACGACCAGAAACGCAAGTACATACTCAATGATTTTATTTAAAAGCTTCATCCTTTGTCCCCCCTATTCTGCATAGTTCTGGATATCTTCATAAAGCTCCCGATAGCTGTCCCCCCGTTCACAGAACTCCTCGTGAATAGGAGATACCGCTTCGATAAATTCGGACTTGTCGATATCCCTGTATACTGTGACACCATGGGACTGGGCTTCTTTCATTGCCTCTTCCATCATGCCGTTATAAAGCTTCTTAAAATTATCATTGGTCTTTTCCAGGCATTCCACCAGATAGTCCTGCTGCTCTTTTGACAGCTTTTCCCATGTTTTCGTACTGATGATATAGATATCCGGCGAATACTGATGCTCTGTATAGGTATAGGATTTGACCAGGTCCTGGTGTCCGTCTACCGTCAAGGCGAGCTCTGTATTCTCCGCGCCGTCCACGATCCCCTGCTGCAGAGAGGTATAGGTTTCGCTGGCTGCCATAGGCACCGGGGAGCCCCCCATGCGGGAGATCATATCCATGGATGTAGAGCTTGGCATGGAACGGATCTTCCTGCCCTTAAGGACCGAAGGATCCGTGCAGGCTTTGTCCTCTTTCAGGTAAAAATTGCGGGAACCGTTGGCATAGTACCCAATAGCAATAAATCCATCGTCTGCCGTGGAGCGGAACAGTTCTTTTACTTTCTCACTTTTCTCCATAGCCGTGTAGTAGTGGTCCTGATCTACGAACAGGTAAGGCACCGCAAATATGGCATATTCATCGGCAAACTGCCCCAGGGTGTTTGAGCTGACCTTTGCCATATCCAGGATCCCTGCCTGTACCATCTCTATTTCTTCTTTTTCTGTGCCCAAAACTCCGCTTGCGTAAATATTGACATTCAGGTTTTTAGACTCATCCTCTGCCGCAAATTCTGAGAACATCGCAATCGAATCAGCAATTTCCGATCCGGCGGACTGGTTGTGCGCCAGACGGATTTCGACTTTGTCGGTATTATTTTCGCTGACTACAGATACGAAGGTAACTGCAACTGCCAGCAGACCGGCTGCGGAGACCGCAATCCCAATCTTTTTCTTTATGCTTCCCATTACTTCCTCTCCTTCTCTCTTTGGTTCATTTTTATCTCGTGCACGTTATGGTGTTATTCTAGCATAAAAAAATCAGGGATTTTTCAACCATATTGTTGTCATTTTCAAGTTTTCAAACTATATTGCTCTCAATTTCTAATCTATTCTGACGAATTTCTGTTTCCAATCCTCCTGTATTTCCGACAGATATACCAATGTACGGTTTTATAATTTCCTCATAAACTCTATATCTTCCGCGTCAAAATCGGGGTTCATTTCTTCCCGCAGAAGAAACAGATCTGGTCGGTTCTCATGAAGCCATCGGGAGATCGTTTCATATTGGATGACTCCTTTTCCCAGCAATACAGGACAATATCCGCCGTTTTTATCAAAATAAAAATCCTTGATGTGCATGGCCTCGATACATTTTCCCGTATATTTCAGCCACTCACCCCAATATGTCTTCTGATCCGTCGTATCGGGAAACTGAAGCAAGTTTGACGCGTCGAATATCATCCGAAGATGATCTGGCTCTCCCACCTGGTCCATCACATCCAGTACAGCCTCCATACGGTCCAGAGGATGCCAGTACACCGGCTCAATGGCCAGCTTGACATCCAGGCGCACAGCCTCCTCCACAGCTCGTTTGATACTGTCGACCATATAGGGATACCACTGTGCCTTTTCCCGCTGATTCAGATGAGGGTATGCAGTTTCCGACCCTACCACTCCGGCCCCTACTTCTTTTCCGTAAGCCAGACATTTTTTCAGTGTCCGCACCGCATGATCGCGGACCACAGGATCCGGGTTGCCCAGATCCATATAGCATCCAAATACCGGAATCTCAAGCTTATATTTCTCAAATGCCCGCCGGATCCGTTCCAGATGTCCGAAAGTGATATCTTCATACCTCCGGATTCCGGTAAAAGCTTTCGGCAGGGCCAGCTGCGCTCCGTCATATCCCTGTGCATGCAGGACCTCCGCCAGTTTCTCAATTTCCATCCGCCCGTAATCATGGGCACGTACACCGATCTTCATCCTTTTCACCTCTCAAAGCATTGTAACTAATCTGCTTCCCGCATCATGTTTTTCTACATCAGATCCCGGTTCGCCACCCCGTCCATATCGTCGAAATCCTGGTTTTCTCCAACCATTCCCCAGATAAAGGTATAATTTCTGGAACCGCTTCCTGAATGGATGGACCAGCTGGGGGAGATGACTGCCTGCTCGTTTCGGATCACAATATGCCTTGTCTCATCCGGTTCGCCCATGTAGTGCATCACAAACGCATCCTCCGGCATTTCAAAATACAGGTACACTTCCATCCTCCTGTCATGGGTGTGACAGGGCATCGTATTCCAGACGCTGCCCGGTTCCAGACTCGTCATTCCCATGACCAGCTGGCAGCTCTCTACCTGCCCGGGTAGAATATATTTACAGATTGTACGGTGGTTGGAATCTTCCAGGCAGCCCAGCTCCACCTTGTTCTCCTCCTTCACGATCACCACGCCTGTCTCCGGCAGGCCCTCCGGCCGGATCAGCACTGTTGGGTAGGAGGTATGCGCAGGTGCACTGTTCAGATAAAACTTGGCCGGATTCTCAGGATCTCTGCTTGCAAAGGAGATTTCCTTCACACCCATCCCTAAGTACATGCCTTCCTTGTATCCGACCGTATACTCCTTGCCGTCCGCGAATATCGTGCCTTCTCCGCCGATGTTGATCACACCCATCTCACGCCGGTCCAGAAAATGCTCCGTCCGGAGCTCCTCTCCTGCCTTTAACTCGATCACCTCTTTGACCGGCATCACTCCTCCCGTGATGATCCGGTCGATGTGGCTGTACACCAGCTTGACCTCATCCGCAAAGAAAAGCCTCGGGATCAGGAATTCCTCTCTCAGTCTCTGTGTCGTGTAGTGTTTTACGTCCTTCGGGGACGATGCTGTTCTCAGTTCCATCGTAAATCCTTCCTTTCTGAAAATGTTATTAGTAAGAACTGCTTACAGCATACCATACAAAGAAACCCATTTTCCTGTGATTTCTTCTCGAAAATCTTGCAAATCTTCCACAAAACCTCTACAAAACATCCTGATCTTCCATCGAAAACCACTTCCCCCAAAGTGCTTTTAGTGCTATAATAAGGAAGCGAGCGGGTTGTGAGTGCTCTGTGAAAAGCACTCTTTTGTACAAAGGAGGAAGGTAGAATGAAGTTAGTGATTACGATGAGCCGCAGGTTTGGTACGGGCGCCAGCATTATTGCCAATGAGCTTTCCGTAAGGCTTGGCATCCCTGTATATGATAAGGCATCTATTGAGCATAAGCTGGATGAACATGAATACGAATCCGAGGCCGAAGCTATCCGCAGGCTGGCGGAGAGTCCCTGCATTATTCTGGGACGATGTGCTTCGAACATCCTGAAGGACCGGATGAATGTTCTGAATATCTATGTCTGTGCAGACAAGGAGGACCGGATCCGGCGCATCATGAAACTGGAATCTCTCTCTTACGAAGAGGCAGCGGAAAAGCTAGAACGCACCGATGAGCAGCGTGCCGCCTACTATCACGAACACACCGGCAGAACCTGGGGAGATGTGAATGACTATCATATGATTCTGGATACCACCGAATTAGGGGTTGAGAATTGTGCTAATATTCTGATGCAGTATTTTGAGAAGCTGGAATATATCTGACATAAAAAAGACAGGGCAGTGTATATACTTTACACTTTCCCTGTCTTTACTATCACTTATTCCTCTTCCGTTCCGCTGTCTTTTCCTGGTTCTTCAATATCTACATCTTTCTCTGCAGCACTGTCTTCTTTTTTTTCATTGTCCGCTTTTGCATCATCTTCTTTTTTGGGGATCGCAACTCCCTCATATGCAAAGTCAATCCCCTGCCAGCGTTCCTCATTGAAGCTGATTTCCGTTTCTTCCCTCCACTTCTTCAATAAGGAATTATACTGTTCGGTTTTTCGCTCTTCAATGATCTGCTCTTTCTTTGTATCTGTTGCCTCACGGTCCAGAAGGCTCGTGACTATCCCAACATACAGTCCGTCATCAGACTCCACCGCATCTGTAACTTCATTCTCCTTCAGCTTATCCGCTGCCTTCATAAAGTCTGCATTCGGTGCTTTAGTATCCGAATCAAAGGTAACTGTTTCCACTTCCAGATCTGCTTCTTTTGCTGCAGCATCAATATCCTTTTCTTCACTCTCCTGCAGGTCCTTTGCAAACTTCTCAGCCTTGGACTTCAGATCCTTTTTCTCCTCATCTGATATAGCTTCGCTGTTTTCGTCATCCTCCTTGACATATGGGAAGTAGACATATTTCATACTTTTCTGTGCCGCATCTTCGTCCGAAATATCCTCATCTACACCAGCCTTCATAGGCTCATCCATTTTTTCCTGAATCGTGGCAAGTTCCAGATATTCCTGAATATACTCTGTATGACCGGAAACCAGTTCCTTTGCTTCCAGGGAATTGTCTTCTTCAAAATCTGCCGCAGCCTTGGCAATCGCTTTTTCTTCCTCTTCTGTCAGTGCAACATCATACTCTTGTGCATGCTGGCGTATCAGATACAGATCCTCCAGCTTCTCCACCAGGTTCTTTTTTATAGACTCCTGATAAGTACCCCCATCCCAATCCTGCAGCCAAAATTCCGCCGGAGTATCTCCCGTCAGAGTGGTATAATACGCCTCATATCTGGACTGTACCATCCTCATATAAAAATTGGCAACCCCGAAAGAGATCTCAGATTCTCCCACGGTCCCTACTACCTCGTTGTCATCAACAGATGAACCGCAGCCCATCAGTAAAGCAGCCGCAAGCGTTCCCGCTGCTGCTGCAGCTACACATCTTTTTTTCAACAGTTTCATGTTATCCTCCTAAAGTATCTTATAAATGGAATACAGATACGGAACCTGTCCGCACTAAATATGATTATAATCCGTTTTTTCTATTCTAACAAGCCTTTTATTGCATTTAACAGGTTTTTCACAAGTTCCAGGATATCTTCATCCTTGTCTTTCCCTGATTTATTCCGTTTCCGGTAGATAAAATAAGGCGGATTCTCTGCCCTGAACACCAGATTTCCCCGCCAGGCTGTGATCAGCTCGGGAATCTTTGAAGGCTGTACCTTCGCTTTTTCATACATCAAAAGCTTCAATTCTCCGCCCTTTTCCTCCACACTGGTCACATAGGCAGAGTGGGCCAGTGATTTCAAAAGCGCGATCTGTAAAAGCTGCATAACCTTTTTCGGGATATCCCCGAAGCGGTCGATCAGCTCATCCACCATATTTTCCATTTCTTCTTCATTTTCCACGGCCGCAATCCGTTTATAGATATCCAGCTTCTGATATTCGTTGGAAATGTAGGAATCCGGGATATAGGCATCCACATTCAGGTCTACCGAAGTGCCGAAGATATCCATATCCAGTTCCCCTTTTTCCTGCTTCACTGCCTCGTTGAGCATCTTACAGTACAGGTCGTATCCCACTGACTCCATGTGCCCGTGCTGCTCCGCCCCCAAAAGGTTTCCCGCGCCGCGGATCTCCAGGTCACGCATGGCAATCTTGAAGCCCGAACCCAGATCCGTAAACTCCCGTATGGCCGCCAGACGTTTCTCCGCCACCTCCTGCAAGAGCTTATCCTTCCGGTACAGCAAAAATGCATATGCCATCCGGTTGGAACGCCCCACCCGTCCCCGGAGCTGGTAGAGCTGAGAAAGCCCGAACCGGTCTGCGTCCCGGATGATCATGGTATTGGCGTTTGAAATGTCCAGCCCTGTCTCGATGATCGTAGTAGACACCAGCACGTCAATGTCCCCGTTGATAAAATCGTACATGATGTTTTCCAACTGCCGCTCATTCATCTGCCCGTGGGCAAAGGTCACCGCCGCATCCGGTACCAGCTTCTGGACGTGTGCCGCTACATCCGCGATGTCATTCACCCGGTTGTGTACATAATAGACCTGTCCCCCTCTGGAAAGCTCCCGCTCTATAGCCTCCCGGACCATCTCGTCATTATACTCCATTACATAGGTCTGGATGGGCATTCGGTCCATGGGCGCCTCTTCCAGCACACTCATATCCCGGATCCCGATCAGGCTCATGTGAAGCGTCCGGGGGATGGGGGTAGCCGTCAAGGTCAATACATCCACGCTTTCCCGGAGCTGCTTGATCTTCTCCTTGTGGGTCACGCCGAACCGCTGTTCCTCGTCAATGATCAAAAGCCCCAAATCTTTAAAGCCCACATCCTTGGACAGGACCCGGTGGGTGCCAATGACAATGTCAACCAGACCTTTTTTCAGATCTTCCACAGTCTTTTTCTGCTCCGCCGCAGTCCGGAACCTGCACAGCAGGTCCACCCGCACAGGAAAATCCTTCATCCTCTGCACAAAGGTATTGTAGTGCTGCTGTGCCAGGATCGTAGTAGGAACCAGATATACCACCTGCCGGCTCTCCTGGACTGCTTTAAACGCGGCCCGGATCGCAATCTCTGTCTTTCCGTAACCCACGTCCCCGCAGACCAGACGATCCATGATCTTAGGACTTTCCATGTCCTTCTTAGTATCCTCAATTGCCTGAATCTGATCCTCTGTTTCTTCAAAGGGAAACATTTCCTCAAATTCCTTCTGCCACACCGTATCCGTCCCGTAGATATAGCCGTTAGCCGCCTGCCTTGCCGCATAGAGTTTTACCAGATCCTTGGCAATGATCTGAACTGCCGTGCGGACCTGCTTCTTCGTCTTCACCCACTGGCTGGTGCCCAGCTTGTTCAGCTTCGGCTTTGTACTGTCTGACCCGGCATACTTCTGAATCAGGTTGAGCTGAGTTGCCGGGATATACAGGACGCCTCCCTCGGCATAAGCGATCTTCATATAGTCCTTGGTCACCTTCTCCACCTGAATCTTCTCAATCCCGTGGTAAATGCCCAGGCCATGGTTCTCATGGACCACATAATCCCCGGGCTTCAACTCGGTAAAGTCCTGGATCTTCTGCCCCTCATAGGTCTTCCGTCTCTTTTTCTTCTTCTGCCGGCCAAAGATATCGGTCTCCGAAATGACCGTAAATTTTAAAAGAGGGTACTCATACCCTTCCTCCACATGTCCGTAGGCCACCAGGATCTCTCCCGGCTGGACCTCCCGCTCCAGATTCTCGCTGTAAAAGCTGCTCAGGTCATAATCTCTCAGATCTTCTGCAAGACGCCTGGCCCTGGTGCGCGCCCCGGACAGCAACACCACCCGGTAACCGCTGCGCTTCAACCTTTTCAAGTCTCTTGTGAGCATTTCAAAGCTGTTGTTGTACGGATTCACACCCTTGCTCTGGATCCGGTATGTCTTCCGTACCTGGAAGCTGCCGCACCGGGATTCCAGCGTCGTGAAACCTATCCCGGAAACACGGTTCATCCGTTCTACCACCTCTTTGGAAGAAAAGATCTTCAGATTCTCTTCTTCCGACTCTATCCCTGCTTTTTCCCGGTTCCTCCGGCTCTCCTGATATTCCTGCTCCGCCCCTTCCGCCCGTTCCAGAAGCCGGACAGGCTCGTCAAGCAGCAGGATCATTTCCCCTTCGGGAAAATAATCCAGAAAAGATACCATATTACGGGAATCCCCGGCAAGCTCTGATGCCGGATAAATCTCCACAGAGTCCAGATTCTCAATGGAACGCTGGCTTTCCACATCAAAGGCACGGATTGAATCAATCGCATCTCCCCACAGTTCCAGACGCACCGGAGCCTCCTCCGTCAGGGGATAGATGTCCAGGATCCCGCCCCGCACGGCAAACTGCCCTGGGCTGTCGATCTCCGCTTCCCGGTCATACCCCATACCTGCCAGATCCTGCTGCAGTTTGCTAAAGTCCACATTCTCCCCGGCTTCCAGATGAATCTGCCGGTTTTGCAGCTCCTTTCGTGAAGGCAGCCCGTCCAGAAATGCATCCATCGTGGAAATGATCGTCAATCCCCTCTGATGCCGTTCGTCCTCCGTAAGAGCACCGTGCTCCAAAAGGGCACGCACAACCTCCATCCGCTGGTTCAGCAGATATTTTCCTTTGATATCCGCATGATAGAACAACAGATCCCTGGCCGGGTAATAATACACATTTTCATCCAGAAACCGATATTCTTCCCAGGCTTTTTTTGCTTTTTCCTCACTGGAAAAAACGATGAGTCTGTATCTATACCCATCGCCCAATTCATACATCAGATGTGTTTTTTGAGAGTTCACACATCCTGCAATCTGCAGAAGTCCTTCCCCTTTTTTTCGTTCCTGTATAATCTCTTCATAATCCGCAAGTTCACGAAGCGGCGCCAATAATGCTCTCATGATTCTTACTCTTCCTTCTTTTTTCGATTATACTCATTCATTGCGGCTTCAATCCTGCCCTCCATGATCGTCTCTGCCGCACAGACTGCCATCTCATAGCCTTCTTCCATCAGCTGCTTCTCTGCCTTTGAAAAATGCCCAAGCACATAATCTGCCAGATCCATCTTCGGCGGCTTCTCCCCAACCCCCACTTTAATACGCGGGAAAATCTGCCCGCCAATTTGGGAAATGATATTCTTGATCCCATTGTGTCCTCCCGCGCTTCCCTTCGCACGAATCCGAAGCTGTCCTGTCCCCAGACTGACATCGTCATAGACTATTACCAGTTCCTTTGTCACATCCACCTGATAAAAATTGACCAAGCTGCGTACACTCTCCCCGCTCAGGTTCATAAAAGTCTGCGGCTTTGCCAGGATCACCTTCTTTCCCTGAATCATCCCTTTTCCGATCAGTGCCCTGTGCTTCTTTATATTTACAGAAATATTATATTTTTCGGAAATTCGATCTATAACCTCAAACCCCGCATTATGTCTGGTTCCTTTATACTCCCTCGAGGGATTGCCCAGTCCCACAATCACAAACATCTAGACTTACACCTCCATTTTTCTTTCCGTACGGATGTCCGAATCCCTCTTCACTACCGTCCCGCGCCGAAATACACATCCCCGCGCCGAACCGTCCTCCCTTTTCCTATTCCGGACACCCCCAAAGGTATATTTCCCTCCTCTTTGACATACACTATAAAAAATGCACTTTGGGAGGTTACTTTCATGAGTTCCAAAACCAAAATCATAGTTCTGCATATGAAAGAAATCATTTACACTGCCATATTCGCCGCACTCGGCATCCTGCTCATCATCCTGCTGGTCGTCATGTTCCGGCCCGGCGGCAAAAAGCAGCCTGCAGATGCCCATGCGGAGAAACAATATACCCCCGGAATCTATACCTCTGCCCTCACACTCAACAACACCAATCTGGAGGTAGAGGTATCTGTAGATGAATCCCATATCAACTCCATCCGATTCTCCAATCTGGATGAGAGTATTGCCACGATGTTCCCGCTGATCCAGCCGGCCATCGAGGATATTGCCGAACAAATCTACAAAACGCAGTCTTTGGAAAATATCACACTATCCGAACAGTCTCCGTATACATCCCAGGTCATCCTGGATGCCATTGCCGAAACCGTAGAAAAAGCCGCAGTCGATTAGGCTGCGACTTTTTTCTGCTGCCTTTTGCCACACGGCCTTGTCCGGAGACCTCCATAGTTCATTTCTTAGCCTTCTACGATCAGATACTGTCCGTTCGGCAATGGGAAAACCTCGGATGCCTCTTCCAGTTCATCCTTGCCCATACTGTTCACGTCAATCCCGTTTTCGTCAAGATATTCTCTTACATCATCCAGCGTATCTACAACAACCGCCATGCAATCCTCCAGAAACGCTTCCGCCTCTTCGATCGTAGCGGCAACCGGCTCGTCAAATAATTGAGACTGTCTTTCCAGAAACGTCAACAGACATTCCTCACTATATTCACCCATGTTCTTTTACCTCCCTATTCCCTGATCAGTTTTATGACCTCTTCCGGAGAGTCGGCAATATAACCGGCACCGGCCTCCTCAAGGACCGCACGGCCCCGGAACCCCCATGTCACACCGATAGTCCTCATGTGTGCATTGGTTCCCGTTGCAATGTCTACCTCCGAGTCCCCGATATATACGGTCTCCTCCGGGGATATCCCCAGTTCCTCTGCGATCTGCAGAGCCGCTTTCGGGTCCGGCTTGCGGGGTATGTTCTCCTTTTGCCCCTGGATCTGCCGAAACACCCCTCTGCCGAACACGGCCTCCACCACATGAACTGTCTGCCGATGGGGCTTATTCGAAAGCACCGCCAGCTCCAGCCCCTCCTGCTTCATGGCCGTAAGCATCCCGGGAATTCCCTCATAAGGTACTACATGATATGTGCAGTTGGCGTCAAATATACGTCCATATATCCGCATCGCCTCATCAATCCTGCCCGTATCCGCCTCTCCCGCGGCGAGAAGCGACCTCTCC
>Ga0137307_101592_pt1 | contig 19195 bp, 21 predicted proteins | sample NAcewD2O_March_2_FD_97180 | JGI IMG/M metagenome (GOLD analysis project Ga0137307, IMG submission 97180) | Mouse cecal microbial communities from Vienna, Austria - N-Acetylglucosamine amended D2O_March | ecosystem: Host-associated > Mammals > Digestive system > Large intestine > Cecum | place... | reverse complement strand
ACTTCCTGCCTTTGTGGGATTTGGAAACAGCGCACAGGGACTGACACTGCTGGGTACCTCCATTGACATCACAAATGCCAGCGGAACACTTTCCAACTTTGCATTTCAGGTTCCGCGGGCTGGCATAATTACTGCATTCAGCGCGTTTTTCAGCACAACAGTAGCACTTTCTTTGATAGGTTCCACCGTGACAGTAAATGCGCAGATTTACCAGTCGGCAACGCCAAACAATGTGTTTACCCCGATTGCAGGAACACTGATTAGCCTGACACCGTCACTTACCGGAGCCATATCCGTTGGCACCTTGTTAAACGGTGCCCTCACCGGACTGAATATTCCGGTAACAGCACAGACAAGATTAATGCTTGTATTCTCGGCAACTGCAAGCGGACTGACTTTGGTCAATACAGTAGCAGGATACGCAAGCGCAGGGCTGGCAATTAATTAAATGATTATTTTACTTGCTCATGAGCAGCCCCCATCATATAATATAGTTATATTCACGACAGATAAAATCTGCCGTGAGTAGACAGCCGCAGCCACGAAGCGGCAGATTTTCTTATGTGGCTGTATGCATAACTTTATACTGGCGGTCAGTCTTTTCGACCGTCAGTACATGTGGCGGGGACTGATGCTGCATAAAAAATTTTGTTAAAAAGTGAAAGGATTGACATCGTCGGAGCGTATTACGTATGAAACAGGAAATCAATTCAAAAGCGCGCGTAAAACGCCTGCATTTTCAAAACGGAGGAAAAGATCATGCGTAATAATGTAACAAAAATAGCAGCAGTCGTGGCTTTGGCAGCAGTTGTGGCAGGGAGCACATCCAATGTGGCATTTGCCCATCACGGAAGATCGCACAGAACAGTTGTGCAAAATCCTGCACCTGTATGCTATGCAGACGGAAGCTGTGATGTGGACGGTGTATGTATTCTCGGGGCAGCTTGTGACGGAACGGTGCATCATACCGCAACGTCCTGCTATGCAGACGGAAGCTGTGATGTGGACGGTGTGTGCAGTCTCGGGGTAGACTGTGACGGAACGGTGCACCATACGGAGACTTATTATTATGGCGGGACAGGACACCATGGAGGCCATCATCATTAGGGCGGATAATATTGAGGGAATTGCGTCTGCCGGATAAAAGACCCTGCCGAAAATGGCGGGGTCTTCGACTGGGGAGGCAAAGATGCGGTTGTCATGGCATATGAGGGGGAAAACTTTTGAAAAGCACAGAGGATATGAACCGTGTCATGGATGCTTATGCGGATATGGTACGGCGGATATGTTTCGTACATCTCAAGAACAGACATGACACAGAAGATGTATTCCAGAATGTATATATGAAATATTTACTGTATGAAGGTACCTTTGAGAGCATGGAGCACGAGAAGGCCTGGTTTGCGCGCGTGACCATCAATGCCTGCACCGACTGGCTGCGCGCCCTGTCACGCAGAAAATGGGTTTCACTTGACGCACTGGCAGAAGAGAGTACAGAGCTGGACAATCCGTCGAAAGAGGTTTTGGAGACTGTCTTAAAACTGCCGGAAAAATATCGTGATGTAATTTATCTTTTTTATTATGAGGGATACACGGCAGTGGAGATTGCAAGGATCTTAGGAAAAAAGGAGAACACGGTCTATACATGGCTTTCCAGGGCAAAAGATATCCTGCGGGAAAGGTTAGGAGGTGACTGGTTATGAGCAGCGCGCAGAATAAAATACAGAAAAGCATGGAAAACATAAAAGCGACAGAGGTGATGAAGCAGAATACCCTGCGGTATCTGGAGGCACGGCGGGTAAGCCAAAACCGTTCTGCTTCCCGGCAAAAACCACATGCCATCCTGCAGTATGCCGTGGCTGTAATCTGTATCTTTTTTCTGGCTGGGATGGGCGGTTATTCTGTGTATCGCAGACCTGTATCATACATCAGTATTGATGTGAATCCTTCCATTGAGCTTGCAGTCAACCGCTTTGACAGGGTGGTGTCCGTAACAGGCTACAATGCAGACGGACAGGATATCCTGCAGCATGTCCCGCTGAAGAATATATCCTATTTGCAGGCGATTGACCGATTACTGCAGGACGCTTATTACAGCCGTTTTCTAAGTCGGGATTCGCAGCTGGTGGTGACGGTGGTCTCTGAGCATTCCGATGCGATGCTGGAACAGATTCAGGCAAACGACAGCTTTCAGGCACTCGATGCACTGACCTACAGCAGTGATACGGCCTGCATGAAGGAAGCGCACCAGCATGAGATGTCCTTTGGAAAATACCGGGCTTTTCTCGAGCTGGCACAGTATGATGACGACATCACCGTGGAGGACTGCCATGGGATGTCAATGGGGGAAATCCAGAACCGGATAAAGACCTGCCAGGGGCACAATGGAAAAAATACGACAGGGGGGAATCCGTCAAAAGGACACCAGAACGGACATTCCAAGTCACATGGACATCATTGAAAAGGCTGTCACAAATCAAGATTCCGCTTGTTAATTCCCCGCACCTCCCATATAATAGATTCATGGTGCAGGAAGTGACAGCATATCTTGAGCAGCATGTCATGGAGGAGCTCCGGGAAACATATGGAGACTTGTTTTCGGGGCACATTACGGTTCTGGCAGAGGCACTCGAGAAAATCTATGTAAGGACGAAGAAAAGGTTTGTGTTTCTGATTGGCGAGTGGGATTGTGTGATGCGGGAGCGGTGAATTTAAGAATGCCATGAGTGTATGAAAAGCATCCGAAAAACTGTTGGAGGATACGTTAAGAGGAGAGGCGGACAGCGTTGCGGCTGAACTCGACAAGGCACATATGGAGGTGGCATCAATATTGTCATACAACGATGAAAACGCACTCGGAAGTGCGATTGGGCTTGCCTATTACAGTGCGGGAAAGGATTATAAGCTGATACGCGAGTTTCCGTCGGGAAAGGGTTTTGCAGACGCTGTATTTCTGCCGCTGCCGCACGCGAACAAGCCGGCGCTTGTGGTGGAACTGAAATATGACAGAAGTGTCAGTGCGGCGATACGGCAGATTAAGGACAGGCAGTACACGCAGGCGTTTGAAAATTATGCAGGCGAAATCCTGCTTGTCGGTATCAGCTATGCGAAAGACAATCGGGAGAAACCGCACAGCTGTATCATTGAGAAAGTACGAAAGAATTGAGAAGATTCTTGCAGTTTCCATCGATTCTGGTATAATTGAGAAAATGGTCATTTTTGACAAAGGAATATATGGCAAAATATGAGGTGGATGATATGGAGTTGAGATGGAAAACCTGCCTGCGGGCGGGAGTCACAGCAGGCTTATTGTTTCTGGCGATACATTACTGGACGGCTTTTACAGGTCTGGCAGGCGTGGCGCTCGGTGCGGCGAAGCCGCTGTTATGGGGCTGTGCCATCGCGTATGTCGTCAATATCCCGATGCGCTTTCTGGAGCGCCATGTGGAACCAAAGTGCAAAAAGGAAACGGCAAAAAAACTGTGCCGTCCGATTTGCATGGTGCTTGCATTCTTGTGTATTTTTCTGATTGCCGTGCTGATTGTGCAGATGATTGTGCCAGAGCTGATTGGATGTCTGCAAATCCTGCTGGAAGAATTGCCGGGCGTTTTGGATAACATTGCTGTCTGGATGGAGGACAACCTGCAGATTAGCGCACTTCTGGCAGCCGAGAACAGCGTGTTTCAGGGCAGTGAGACAGACTGGCAGGAGACATTCACAAAAGTCATCAACATTCTGCTCAATGGCCTCGGCGGTGTAATGGGAGCGGCTACAAGTATTATTTCCTCTGTATTTTCGACGGTCGTTACCCTGACAGTCGGTCTGGTCTTTGCCATTTATCTGCTGGTTGGCAAGGAAAAACTGGGCGGACAGTTCCGGCGGCTGTTTGCGCGGTATCTGCCGGAGAAGGTGACGAAAAAGTTTTACTATGTTTTGGATGTCCTGAACAAGTCGTTTCACAGCTTTATCGTGGGACAGTGTACCGAGGCAGTGATTCTCGGACTGCTCTGTATAGGTGGCATGCTGCTGCTGCGGCTGCCATATGCTGCGATGATTGGCTGCCTGGTAGGCTTTACGGCGCTCATTCCGATTGCAGGTGCCTATATTGGTGCGATTGTCGGTGCATTTATGATTTTTACGATTTCTCCTGTAAAGGCAATTATATTTATTGTGTTCCTGGTGGCTTTGCAGCAGCTGGAAGGCAATCTTATTTATCCCCGCGTGGTCGGTTCGTCGATCGGCTTGCCGGGCGTATGGGTGCTTGCCGCCGTGACCGTTGGCGGTGGTGTCATCGGAGTTGGCGGCATGCTGCTGGGGGTTCCGCTTGCGGCTGCGGCATACCAGCTTTTGAAAAATGACATGAACGCATCGTGAGCTGCGATACCTGTTTTAGTTCAAAATAAACTGTGCATAGACGGTATATTTGTCAAAATCTCCGCTTGCCCTAAAATCCATGATTTCTTTTTTCATTCTGTAGTTTCCGGGTTCAAGCGCCCCATATAACCATTCCCAGTCCAGCTCCCGTTCGGAAGAATCCCGGCTGGGGATGGTGTATGCGATGGCGTTGAATGCATACTCGCTCAAAGTGGCAGGAACTTCTTCCCACTGGTCATTTTTCAAAACCTCCAGCACAAAAGCATCCCCATATTCCAGTTCGCCTGTTGGCGCTTTCTCATCATATTGGTGAAACACCAGTGTCGCGCCTGTCGGGGTTATTTTTTTCAGCTCGAATCGCAGTCCGATTTTGTCTGCTTCGGATTCGGGAGCGTGAATGTATGCGCCACCCTCTTTTGTGGAAGCGTCATAGGAAAGTGTGCCAAGAATTTCCATCACCTGTTCATCGTAAGATTCCCACCAGTTTTCTGTGCCGTTTGTGAGGGCGACGATGCCGGAATAATCACCCTGGAAGGATATAAAGTCCCAGTACGCGTGATTGTCATAGGTGCCGATGATGACCGGGCTTTTGGCGATGGTCGCTGTCTCTTCGATAAGTCCTGTCCCGCAGACGCCAAAAGAGTCAATATAGAAAAGGTCAATATAGCCCTCTGCTGCGTCTTCCGGATAAAAGCGGATGCCATATAGCCCGTTTGTTAGTTTTTCACTGTCCATGGGACAGGTTTCATAACGCCATCCCCCGGGAATGGAAAGGGATATTTTTCCATAGGGTCCGTCCTGTTCGACTATTGTGGCTTCGGAATTGAGCGGCAGAGTGCACACTGCATTCTGCCGTGGGGCTGTATCCTCATCTGCGAGTGTGTGTGCTTCAGCTGGGAGGTAAGAAGCGGCAGGATTGTTTTTTGGTATGGAAACGGCAGGATTGGCGTTTGAGCAGCCATCTAACAGCAGGCCCAAGGACATGCCAGATGACAATAATGCAGCTAAAATGGTTTTTTTCATATGAATCAACTCCTTCTGTTGTATTTGCTGAATAGTTCTTATATATAAAATTTTTTGTCTCTATTACTTATAGAAGGAAAAAAATATGGGAAGTTGCATGATGTTCCTGCATAATGTTTCACGAAAAATATTATTGTAATGCAAATGCGGATATGTTATATTCTTTTTAATTAACAAAAAACGTTGGAAGTGATGGCGCTGGCGTAAGAATAATTTGCTTGCAGTGCAGCAGGCAGTCATGGTATGGTGCATGACGCGCGGCTGATGCAATACTGGGTAGTCAGGCGTGTGGCTTTTTAAGAAAACAGATTTGGAGGTAAAAGGAAATGGATGACAATATAAGGAAGAAAATGACAAACAGTGAACGCAGGGATGCAGGATTAGCGTATGTGGCAGATGAAGGTGTTTATAAGGAAATGCTGGCATGCAGGAAAATTTTACAGCGGTTGAATTTTATGGACCGCTCCGATTTGGAAGGAATCAGCGAGGTGGTCAAGGAGCTGTTTGGCAAATCGGAGGGTGCCTTTGTCAATCCGCCGTTCTACTGCGATTATGGGAAGCATATCGAAGTGGGAAAAAATTTCTTTGCCAACTATAACTGCACGCTGCTGGATGTGGCAAAAATCAGGATTGGCGACAACTGCCAGATGGCGCCCAATGTGGCAGTCTACACGGCAGGGCATCCGGTCCATCCGGTCAGCCGCAATTCTGCCTACGAGTATGGCAAGGAAGTGACAATTGGTGACAATGTGTGGCTGGGCGGGAATACGGTTGTCTGCCCTGGTGTGCACATTGGAAGCAATGTCGTGATTGGCGCGGGCAGTGTGGTGACAAAGGATATTCCGGACTGGTGCATCGCGGCAGGAAATCCCTGCAGGGTACTGCGTGAAATTACGGATGGGGACAAAAGGAAGCTGTTTGGCGACGAGGAGATTGATGGGGAAGCGTGGAATGACATTGTGGCGAGGATGAAATTTTAAGGCAGATAAAATGTGAAATCGTTCTCGCAAAAATATTCAAAAAATAATTAGAAAAATTAGGGAAAATGACTATTTACAATGCGGCATTCATTCGCTATGATGATATTGTACATGAAACCGATATCATATAGCGGTATCATGTGGAAAGTAGACAGGTAATAAAAACAGATGATGGAAAGGAATGGTATTATGCGCAAGGTAAATGTTAAGTTCAGGGATGTGGAACAGGTCAGGCAGTTTGTGAATACGATTGACAAGTTTGATGCGAGTTTCGATCTTGGCTCTGGGAAGAAGATTGTTGATGCGAAATCCATACTTGGCGTGATGGCATTGGATTTGTCCCGTCCGCTCTGCCTCAGATATCAGTCGGACGATAAAGAGATTGAGGAAAAAATAGCACCGTTTGTTTATTTGGAAGCATAGTGATAAGACGGATATGAAACAGCACAGGTTTTTTGCCCTGTGCTGTAATGTGTATCATGGGGGGATTTTTATCAGATGACTATAGCAGATATAGCGAGGATGGCAGGCGTGTCGCGGGCGGCTGTCTCACGGTATTTTAATAAAGGATATATTTCAGAGGAAAAACAGGCGGCAATCCGCAAGGTTGTCGAGGAGACGGGATACCGGCCGTCCATTCAGGCACAGACGCTCAGGACAAAAAAGACGAGGATGATTGGCGTCATCGTACCCAAGATTGCATCATCCTCTATTGGCAGGGTCGTGGAGGGAATGCTTTCCGAGTTCAATAAGAGCGAGTACCAGATGATGTTGGCAGTTACCCAGAATGAGCCGAAGAAGGAAGTGGAGTACCTGTCTGCGTTCAGCGACAGGCAGGTGGACGGCATCATACTGGTTGCGACTGTGTTCACGACGGCACATAAGCGCGCGCTGAAAAATATGTCCGTTCCGGTTGTGATTGTAGGGCAGTATCTGTCGGGCTACTGCTGTGTGTACCATGACGATTACCACGCCTGCTACGACCTCACAAGGCTGATGATGGAGAAGGGCAGGATCAACATTGGTTTCATGAGTGCGATGTGGCAGGACAAAGCTGCCGGGGAAGCGCGGTACAGGGGGTTTTGCGACGCCGTGAGTGACATGGGGCGCGCAGGGCTTTCCGAGAATGTTGTCATCGCCGATTTTACGGTTGCTTCCGGCTATGAGAAGGCAGGGGAGATACTCGGCAAATGTGCCGGGCTGGACGGACTGGTCTGTGCGACGGACGCGATGGCTGTCGGCGCGATGCAGTATCTGCGGGAGCATGACATCGCGGTTCCGCAGACGATTCTGGTCGCGGGACATGGGGATTCCGAGATTACGCGCATGACTGTGCCGAACCTGATTTCAGCCCACTATTACTACGAAAAAAGCGGCAGGCTCTCCGTCCGCAGGCTGATGGATCTTATGCAGCATGACGAAAGCATGGCGGAGGAAGTGAAGCTGGGGTATGAGATAGTGGATTTGTGCGGCTGATTTTCATACGCCTTTCAAGGCGTTGGAGGAAGCGGTAAAAGTGAATCATAAAATAGGGAACGTCAGCATAGGAGGACAATCATGGGAATATATCTGAATCCCGGGAATACACCCGATTTACGGAGGACGAGGTAAAAGGGCTCTGCGAAAAGTATGGTATGGACTTTGCACAGGTCAGTAACTGGTATGACGGCTATCGGAAAATATGGAAAAAGAATAGCTGCTATGCAAGGGGACATCCGATTGCACAGCAGTTTTTTTTTGCCCTTTTATTTGATTGTAGGTTTTCAGTGTTCCGACGGCAATGCTCTCAGGGGGTTGGGGATATGTTCAAGGAATATATTCGTATTTTTTTTAAACTTCCTGTTGTCAGAGCAGTGTTACTGATTAAAAAAGAAAAACTAAAAATCTGCGATATTACAGGAATATATAAAGAAGCAGATAAGGTTACACATTAAAATTTTTTACTTCTGTGGGAGAGGGGATTGACTTTAGTATGACAATCTGTTATTCTTTATGCATAACAGATTGTCATACTAAATATGTATTTCACCAGGGAGGGAAAATATCATGGCGCAACAGATTTCGGATGCTGAATTGGAAATTATGAAAGTGGTCTGGGCAAACGGCGGGGAGCCGGCACTCTTTGCCTGCCTTGCGGACAAGCTGGCAGCGAAGGGAAGACCATGGCAGAAAAACACGCTGATTACGCTTTTGAACCGTCTTGTAAACAAGGGGTTTTTGAAGGCAAAGAAAATCGGGCGGCGAAACGAGTACACCCCGCTTGTATCGGAGGCGGAATACCAGTCAGCCCAGACAAAGAATTTTCTGGAGAAAATTTATGAGGGGAGCGCGTCAGGGCTTGTCTCCATGCTGATTTCAGGGGATATGCTGACTGATGACGAGTATGAGGAACTAAGAAAACTGCTTGAGAAAGGGAGCCAAAAGCTATGAACACTGTTTTTAAACTTTTTCTGTCCATGTCGTTTTCCGGGGCGGCGCTGATTCTGGCGCTGCTTGCAGGAAAGCGGTTTTGGCGGGATAAAATCAGCAGGCAGTGGCAGTATTATATCTGGCTGGTGGTGATTCTGCGGCTGCTGCTTCCTTTTGCACCGGAACGAAATCTGATGGCGACAGCCTGCCAGGCAGTGGAACAGGCGCTGTCCGGCACAACACTGTCTGTCCTGCCGCAGCCCATGACAGATACGGAGGATGCGGATGTCCCTGTTTCCGTCTGGACACCAGGCAGTGTAACTGTGGATAATGCTTTGCAGGAGGATGAAAACGCAGATAATCCTGCTCCGGATTTTAAGGATGCGGCTCATCTGTCATCGGGGAATGAAAACGTGGGCGATTATATCTGGCTGGTTTGGCTGGCTGTTGTGTCCGGACTGCTGATACGGAAGATAACGATGTACCAGAGCTTTGTACGCTATGTCAAGGACGGCTGCAGCCCTGTAAATGACATTGCGATGCTGGAAAGGTTTTCTGACGCGGCGACGCAGACAGGCATCAAAAAACCGGTGGAGCTCTGTGTCAATCCCCTTGTCTCGTCCCCGATGCTGATTGGATTTTTCCACCCCTGCATCGTACTGCCAGGCACGGAGATATCCGAGAAGGATTTTCACTATATTGCGTTGCATGAGCTGACGCACCATAAGCGGCGTGATATCCTTTACAAATGGCTGGTGCAGGTTACGGTCTGCCTGCACTGGTTCAATCCCATGGTATACCGGATGCGCCGCGAAATTACCAGGGCGTGTGAGTTTTCATGCGATGCGGCAGTCCTTGCAAAAGTGGGAAAAGACCATGCGCCGGAATACGGAAAAACGCTGCTGGATGCCATGGCGGCAGTCCGGACATACAGGGAAAACTTTGGTGCCGTCACGTTGAGCGAGAATAAACAGTTATTAAAAGAAAGGTTGGTTGCGGTTATGAATGTCAGAAAAAAATCAAAGACTGTTGTCATGCTGACAGGCGTGATGACACTGTGCCTTATTTTCGGCGCAGCATTTATGGGCGTGTATCCGGCTGCTGCGGCACAGCCGGACAGCACAAAGGAGCACCGAAGCAGTCCGGCAGAAGCCGGAAATGCAGCGGACAATAACGGACAGACGCCCATTGCATTGCAGGCAGAGCAATATTATGAAGCAGGCAGCTTTCCGATGTTTCTGATTGCGTTTTCGAGGATGGATGAGGAGGCAAAAGGAGCATGGCTGAATCGAATCTATGCAGATGGACAGTTTATGTTTCTGGGCGCCGTTGCCAGCCAGTTGGAGACTGATAGTGCCCACATTCAGCAGATTGCAGAAAAAGCATATGCAGACGACTCTGTGATTTTTTTCTCGGTTGTGGTAAAGCGCATGAGTGAAAAAACGCTGAAGGCATGGCTGGACAGGGCACAGGCAGATGGGAAGTTTGCGTTCCAGTCCATACTGTTTGATTTGCTGGATGATGAAAAGCTGGATGCCATGGAGGAGGAGCTTGAAAAGCAGGATGAGACAGCACGGAAGCAGGAGTATCTCGAACATGGCATTGTCAGTGACCAAAATCTGAAGACGTTTTATTATGAGTCGCAGCTTGTCCATATTTTTCTGGATATCAGGAAGGAAAAATCGTTTTACTTCCTACAGGTCAATCCACAGGGCACGGTCAATGTCAAAGTCACCCGCGATGGGAACAATCACATTGAAAGTGTGGATTACATGACTGATGCGGAGGTGACAGCACTGTTTGGCGACATGAAAGAAGAGGAGAACGACGAATACGAAGCGTCCGCGTATGATATGCCGCAAATCATTTCGGTCAATGAGCAGCGTATTGCCGCCGGGGCAAAGCGCTGGTTCGGGGATTATGACCTGCGCAGCGGGGATAAAATCCGGTATGATATTGAGGCGGAGACCGGGGACGCCATTATGGTCGGGTTTGTCAACAATGCTGACAGCAGGTTTTCGGATACCACTTATTGCTCCGCACTGGTGCACCGCGAGGACGGTGTGCTGAAATGCACCGCGGATTTTGTCTGTGGCGAACCGGTAAAGGATGGTCAGTATAAGCTGTATATCTATGCGCCGGAGGGGGCACTGGGAAACGTGAAGGGCAGTGTGTCGATTGCGCATGCGCAGTAAGGAACTGTGAATAATGATGGAACGGCATCATGAACAAAACAGGCTAATGTGGATTTGGCAGGAATGAATGGAATTGTGAGCCGGTTTATGGTAGAATGATAAAAACACGATAACTAATATTTTATGGAGAAAGATTATGGAAAAATCTATACAAATATATAATAAAAAACTGGATAACTATTTGGATTCTGATGGCAGATTAGTACAGTACCCGTCCAAAAGACCAATGAGGATCCTTGCTCTCATAAAAATTGTAGAACAAATGGAAGCAGACAGGAAATATACAGAAAAAGAAGTAAACGAAATTATCAGGTCGCATATTGCATTTGGTGATATCGAGTTGGTTCGGAGGGAAATGTATCAATACAAATTGCTTGGAAGGCTTCGGGATGGTTCGGAGTATTGGGTAGAATCCGACTGGAAAAATGCATATGCAGAATATGTCAGGGAGGACTAGAGCGTGTTTGAAAAATCATTCCCGCCATCTGCACGCCCCACTTTGCGTGATATTTGTGCCAAATTCAGGTTACATAGCCCGCTATGCGCCCTTCATTTGGCACAAATCTCCCACAAATTGTGACGCACATCTGACGGAAAGCATTTTTCAAACACGCTCTAGGCAGATTTTTGGGGAAGAAAACTTATAAAAGGGGCATGGGATAATGGAGAAAAGAGTGCTTTTTATCGGCGGTTCGCCCTGCAGCGGAAAGAGTACCATTGCAGAACGGATTTCAAAGGAATTTGGCGCACACTATTTTAAGGTGGATGATTTTCTGGATAAGTTTGTCAGCATGGCGGCAGATAGGGGATGTCCTGCATGTAAAAGAAGTGCAGCCATGACGGCGGATGAAATTTGGTTGCGGGAACCATCCATTCAATGTGAAGATGAATTTCTCATCTATGAGGAAATATCAGAATTGGTGTTTGAACACCTGGGGCATATTGAAACGGATTTCATTGTTACCGAAGGAGCTGCATATACGCCGGATGTAATGGAGAAGTACAGGGCAAAAGAATGCCTCTCGATTATTCCGACACCGGACTTTCAGATAGCTCATTATAAAAAAAGGGAATGGGTTCCATATATCCTCGAAGGCTGTTCAGACAAACAACAGGCTTTTGACAATTGGATGAAACGCGATATCCTGTTTGCCGGACAGGTTCAGGCGGCGTGTGAAAAAAAGGGAATTCCATGCATTGTCAATGATGGGATCCGGACGCCGAATGAGATGTTTGATATTGTGAAAGAATTCTTTAATTTGTAGAATTACCCATTGTCGGATAAATGAAATAACCGTATAATAAAAAGAGATTCAGGAATGTTTAGATGCGGGAAGGAGACAGAACATGCTATATTTGAAAGCGGATAAATTGTCCCAGATACAGGATGTATTTAATGCCGGTCCATTGCAGGACGAACAGGAAATCAGCCAGTATTATCAGGATGCGACCGAGGCAAGGACGGGGGATGCGTACTCGGGCTTTGTCGAGAAGATGGAACTGCTGCTGGAAGATTCGCATCACTCCTACATCCATAAACTGTTTATCGGCCATGCCGGTGTCGGGAAGACAACGGAGTTGTTCCGCCTGAAACACAGCGCGGAAGGAAGGGGCTTCCTTACCTGTATGGGAAGATGCGACATTGACCTGGATTCGGGCGACATTGAGTACACCGATGTCCTGTTTTACATCCTGGATTTGCTGGTGAACCAGGCAAGTGCCGCCGGATTGACAATCAGTGAGCGCGTCGTCAATAAGATAGAGAATTACTGGAACAGTGACACAGAGATTGTCAGGACGATTTCCATGCAGGGAGAGACCGAAGTGTTTCTTGGCGCAGAAGCGGAAATCGGTGTCAGGAAAGTCCTGAAGCTGCTGGCAAATATCCGCGGAATCTTAAAAAACAGTGTGGAATCCAAACGGGAGATTCGCCTGAAAATAGAACCACGTAGCAGTGAGCTGGTTCATCAGATCCAGGATGTGATAGAAGAAATAAAAAGGCAGCTGGCACAAAAAGGGTGTCCGGAAATTCCGTTTGTGATTCTGGACGGGCTTGATAAAATTCCATTGGAACAGGCGCGGAAAATATTTCACGAGAATGGCGCGCGCTTCCAGGGACTTCCAATTCATCTGCTGGTGACATTTCCAATCTCCCTGACGTACACGCCGGAGTACAAGGACATACAGGTGTGGTTCCCCAATCCGGAGAAACTGCCAATGATAAAAATCAGGAACTGGCAGCAGGGCGCATACCAGCAGGATTATACAGAGGGTACGGAGACTGTGCGGTCTATTATTGGCAAACGTGCAGAACTTTCCCTGTTCTCGGAGGATGCACTGTCGGATTTAATCCGCTATACAGGGGGGTATATCAGGGATTTATTCCGCTGTATCTGCGAAGCGGCATTGCGTGCACGCCTGCGCAAATCCCCGGTGATTGAGCAGGAGGACGCAGGGAAGGCGCTGGCTGTGCTGGAATCGGACATTAATGGGCGATACAGCGACGAGCTGATTGGAAAGATGGAGGATATTTACAAAGGAAAGAAACACGTGTCCTCGTCGGAGGAGATTACCGTGCTGTTACAGATTGGTGCAGTCCTGGAATACAATGGCACAAGATGGTGCGATTTGCACCCCCTGGTGGAAAAATGGCTGGTGGAAAACAATAAAATAACGGGATAATGGCGGAGGCATATTTTATGGGAAACGATACTCAGAATAATGAAGAACAGCTCGAGATGCTGTTGATGACACTGGCGGAGGTTCGGCATGGAATATGCCTGTTTCAGTCTGAAAACCAGGCAAAACGGGTCGCGCTGATTCAGAAACGTTTCGGGGAGAAAAAGGTCATCACGCACAACATCGCGGATGACGGGGAAGAGACGGGAATGGTGAGCGCACAGGATTTCAGGAGATGGGCGTCACAGTCGAATGCAAATGTGGTTATCGTCTATAACATACAGCTGCTGGGGATACGGTTTGGGGATGACGCGGTTGTCGAGAAGCTGAATTTTATGCGGGACCAGATACTGGCAGCCGGGAAATTGTTCGTGCTTGGCGTGTCGCATTATTTTCATCTGCTGCTCTCACGGAATGCAAGGGATTTGTATTCCTGTATTTTGTATCAGTTTACGTTTCAGGACACGGACGGAATAAATATTGGAATGCGCAGCTTCCATATGGATATGCTGTCCGGTGATGACGCGCTGGCAATTGAGCGGTACAGGGACATGAAAGAACGGATACAGAAACATCATGGGAAAAAAGATATTTCCATGTGTCTGTTATGTATGGAAAGCTGGAAACATGTGCGGTATGTCCTCTCATATGAAGAGAAGGAATTCATCAGACCGCTTGTGGAGCTTGTTGAATGTCACTACAAAGAAAAACATATGGAAATTGAGGATATGGAAAATATCTGGATTCTTGCTGATACATGGATTGAATTGGAAGCATTTGACAGAAGTGTACCATGGTATGAAAATGTGCTGTGTTTTGTGAGAGAACAGCTGGGCGAGGAACATTTATTATATGCAGATGCACTGGTCGAGTACACAAAATATTTTGAAGCAGTACGAGACTATATGGCAGGAGAAAAATTTTATCAACAGGCTATTAAGATTTATCATGAAAAAAAGATGGAATACTCTGAAAAAGGCAGGGCTGTTTTGGTACAGCGTGCCATTGCATATCAGATTCAGTCAAAGTTTGCTGAGGCATTGCAAATATACCAAGATTTGTTGACTTACCAAAGTGGCAAATATGGTGAAAATTATTACGGCAATGCAGAATTGTATAGCAATATTGGAACGCTATTTGGACAGCAGGGAAATTTTTCAAAAGAATTATCACAGTATAAAAAAGCATTGGAAATACTTGAAATTGCAGGAAAACAGGGAAGCTGCCTGGTTCACATCCATCAAAATATATGTGTTGCATACTTAGAAAGCGGCAATGGAAAAGAAGCATGGAAATATATTAAAAAGGCAAAGCGGATAGTGGAAGATGTTTATGGGAAAAATTCAATTCATCTCATTACAATTTACAATAATATGTCTGGTGTATGGAGCGTGCGTGATCGGTCTGACAAGGCGCTTGAGTATTTACAAAAAGCAGAATTATTAATAAAGCAATCACATATGGAAAACAGCGAAGCGGCATCATATATTTATTGGAATATGGGAGTATTGTTGGACAAAAATGGATATATGAGAGATGCGACAGCTTTTTTAAGAGATTCGATAAAGATTCAGAAAAAAATATTCGGAGAGCAAAGTGAGCAGATTGCAAAATCCTATGAACAGCTTGCCTATAATTTGCATAAAACATCAAACCACAAGGAAGCAAAATATTATCTCAACAAAGCCAGAGCTGTCTATAGCTCTTTATACGGAAGCCAAAACGAGCATATAAAGAGAATTGATGACTACCTGAAGTCATTACAATCCCATTAAATAACGATTTTTTCAAAGGAGGAACAAACAATGCCATTTACAGAAGTATGTATCGATCAAGTCAAGCCGCAAAAGGCGGAGGAGTTTGAAACGCTGATGCGCGATGCCAGAAGCTTTCTGGAAAAGCAGGAGGGACTGCTGTTGCTGCGGCTTGTCAGGAGAGGATATCAAAAAACCTATACGAAAAGTACCGGAAGTCTATTGAAAAGTGCCTGGTCGTTCCACATGACAAGTATTTAGGGGAGTGCGTGTTTTGAAAGGACCGGAATTTCAATCTGCACAATATAATCCTCAATCCGGTTAATGACATTCTCATTGATTCCCATCTCATAGGAGAAGCCGGACAGTGCCAGCTGATGGTGCCTGGCATAGTCCAGTATTTCCTGATAACGCTGGGGAAGTTTATCCCAGCTGCCTTGGTGAAAGGCGCGCAGATAGTTTCCGCCGGGCTGCATATGCAGTCCGTTTTTTTGCACATGGGCATCCAGACCAAATGTGTCAGCAGAACTGACGGATGCCTGGCTGCTCAATTGTGCCGTACCAGGGGACGCGGCAGGATTCTCGAAAGGAATCTCGATAAAGAGCCTGCAGGAATCATCGAACCGTAGGAAGCGTCGTGCAGCCTGCCAAGCTGGTACCGCTCGGTCTCGGCGGTAATCATTTCAACCTCCTCCTCAAAGGTGGTATCCGGGCTGATGGCAACGGTGACCAGACAGCGCTCATCTTTCTCGACAATGCTGATTTCGGATAAATCCATTGTCAGCATTGTTTCCATATTCTGGTGATAGTTGCACAATGTCTTTCTGACCGCATGCAGATGCCGGATGCTGCGGTCAAGGTCTGTAATCTTATCCTCTAATAAATGTTTCATATTTTCCGCCGAGCGGTTTTTCATAAAGTCCTGTATTTCAGGAATGGAAACATCCAGCTCCCGCAGCAGCAGAATGGTTTCCAGCAGGGGACTCTGGTGGTAGTTGTAGCAGCGGTAGCCGTTTTCCGGGCTGACTGTGGCAGGCTTTAACAAACCTATCTCGTCATACCACATTAGGGTCTTTTTGTTGATGCCGTGCATCGCCGCAAACTGGCCGATGGTGAGCAGCTTGTTTTTTTCTGTCATAATCAAATTCCCCCTTGAAGCCGGAGTGTGTATGGTTTTTCCAAGTATTTTCATTTTATCATACAAGATTTGTGCGTTCCCTGCAAGAGCCAGATGGGAATTTCACAATGTGTGCAGGGAAAAAATATTTTTGAAAAACACCTTGACTGTACAGTTACTGTACGGTTTAAGATGCTTATTACAGGAAGCAAATAAAAATGAAAGGAGAACTGTATGGAAAACCAAAATGTCTATCTGAAACCTGTAACGCTCAAAAATATTTTAAAGTTTGCAGTCCCCACGATTGCAATGACCGTATTCATGTCGTTTTATACCATGGTGGACGGCCTGTTTGTGTCGAACCTAATCGGCACCGGCGCGCTCTCGGCAATCAACCTGACAGCGCCGCTTATCCAGCTGGTCACTGCGATTTCCACCATGCTTGCCACCGGAGGCAGCGCCGTCATCATGAAAAAGATGGGGGAGCAGAAGACCGAGGAGGCGAAGGAGGATTTCACGTTTTTGATTCTCGTGAACGTCGTGGTCGGTTTCATTATGTGCGGACTGGGATACCTGCTGATGAACCATATTTTTGCGGGAATGAACCTGTCGGCGGACGTGGAGGGATACTGTGTGGAATACCTGAGCCGTTACCTCCTGTTCACGGTTCCGATATTGCTGATGAACAATTTTACGCTCTACATGATTGCGAGCGAGAAGGCGACGCTGTCGCTGGTTTGCTCGGTGTCGGGCGGCGTGCTGAACATGGTGCTCGACTTCGTGTTTATCGCAGGCCTTGGCATGGGCATCGGCGGCGCGGCAGTCGCGACGGGGCTGGGATATTCCGTGACAGCCGTCGTGGGACTCGTTGTTTTTAGCCGGAAAAAGAGCCTGTTACATTTCAAGAAACCGGTGATGCGTTTCAGGGTGCTTGCGGGCGCGGCAACAAATGGCTGCTCCGAGATGGCGACAGCACTTGTCACGGGTATCATCACAATGATGTTCAACTGGACAATGCTTCGCTATGTGGGAGAGGACGGCGTGGCGGCAGTCACGATTATCATGTACGTGCTGATGTTTGCAAGCTCGCTCTATACTGGCTACTCATACGGCGTGGCGCCGATGCTCAGCTATTATTATGGGGAACAGAACCATGAGAAGCTGAAAAAGCTGGTGGCGGTCAGCCTGAAGGTCATCGCAGTGATTTCCGTCATGACGGTCGTGATGTCCTTTGCGCTCACAAAACCGCTGGTGTCCGTCTTTGCCCGGCCGGACAATCCGGTGCATGGTCTTGCAGTGACAGGAAACCGGATTTGTACCATTGCGCTGTTTTTTATCGGCTTTAATATTTTTGCGAGCGGAATGTTCACGGCGCTGTCGAACGGCGTGGTTTCAGCAGTCCTTGCATTTTCGCGGTCATTTGTATTTATGCTTGTCACGATGCTGGTGCTGCCTCTGATACTGGGCGTGAACGGCATCTGGCTTGCGACGCCCGCGGCGGAGCTGATGGCGCTTTTGCTGTCCGCCGGCATGTTTTTGAAATACAGGAAACGGTATGGATATTGATCATAAATTGATGTGGAAAAGGAGATATGGTAAAATGAAAACAGTGAAAAAAGTATGTTTAATTGCAGCCGGTGTTGTTGTCGTGGCAGGAATTGTCTGGGGGATATGCGGAAAAAAGGTAAAGATGCTGTACACTTCCCTGAATAGTTTCAAGGATGAGAATCTGGCGCATACGTTCCAGCACACGCCGGAGATTCAGCCGACGAAGAAAATCAGTGCGGGGGGAGAGCCTTTCCAGTTTTTACAGGAGGACAATGTCAGGCTCGCGGAGGGATTTTCGTATGAGGATGCCTATTATCCGACAGCGGACTTTATAGAGGACACGAAGACGACCGCCATGATTGTCATCAAGGATGATGTTGTCAAGTACGAAAACTATTTTATGGGTGGCGATGAGAATACCCTGTTCTCATCAAATTCCATGGGGAAATCCTTCGTGTCGGCGCTGATGGGAATTGCCGTCGCGGAAGGACATGTCGCCAGTGTGGATGACCCGCTCGGCAAATATATTCCGGAGTTTGTGGGGACAGCGCTGGAAAGCATTCCAATCCGAGCCTGCCTGCGGATGGCATCAGGAATTGATTTTAACGAGGACACGGACATGAATGGTTTTTCCATGAAGACACTGATGGGGACGCCGGCGATGAAAGTGATTGCAAAGTACGGTGTCCAGGAAGCACCCTATACATATCGCAGGTATCAGAGTATCAACACTGAAATTCTGGGAAAAGTAATTACCAACGCGACAGGGTATAGCCTTGCGGAGTACATGGAGGAAAAGCTCTGGAAAAAGATGGATCCGGCACATGATGCGTACTGGACACTGAGCAATGGGACGGAGCTTGCGATGGGCGGCCTGAGTGTGTCCCTGCGGGATTACGCGCGCTTTGCAAGGCTGTATCTGAATGAGGGCAGCTATAACGGCAGGCAGATTCTCCCGAGGGAGTGGGTGCGGGACAGTCTGGATATCAGTGCGGAATACTCGAAACCCGGCGCCAATCATGACGCCTACAATGCGATTGGTTATGGTTACCAGTGGTGGGTACCCGAAGGGAATGCGGGCGAGTTCATGGCGATTGGCGTCTATGGACAGTGGAT
>Ga0137307_101587_pt1 | contig 19220 bp, 13 predicted proteins | sample NAcewD2O_March_2_FD_97180 | JGI IMG/M metagenome (GOLD analysis project Ga0137307, IMG submission 97180) | Mouse cecal microbial communities from Vienna, Austria - N-Acetylglucosamine amended D2O_March | ecosystem: Host-associated > Mammals > Digestive system > Large intestine > Cecum | place... | reverse complement strand
CAAGCATAGGGGATTCTGCATTTGCTGGATGCAGCAGCCTTAGTAGCATTACGATCCCGAATAGTGTGACAGTCATAGGGGATTTTGCATTTGGTAGATACAGTGAAGAATTGACAATCTATGGGACATCAGGTTCCTATGCAGAAACTTATGCCGCTGAAAATAATATAAAATTCTCTACAGGAACGCCGCCACAGACGGAACAGCCTGCTGGAAAGAAAACGATTTCCAGCAGCAATGTAACGGTAAGCTCGGCTTCCTATACCTATGATGGAACCGCCAAGACGCCATCCGTTACTGTAAAAGATGGAACTAACACTTTAAAATCAGGGACAGACTATACAGTCACCTATGCGGACAACACCAACGCAGGGACAGCCAGGGTTACCGTCACAGGCAGGGGCAATTACACAGGCACAGTGACAAAGAACTTTACCATCCAGAAAGCCGACCAGAAGTTCAACTATACCAAATCCTACTCCAAGGCATACGGGAGCAAAGCATTTACACTGAATGCGAAACTGAAGGCTGGCAACGGCAAGCTGACCTACGCAACTTCCAATAAAAAGGTTGCAACTGTAAAGAATGGGAAGGTTACGGTAACCGGGACAGGGGCTGCGACCATAACGGTGAAAGCGGCAAGGACTGCCAATTATAACGCCGCAAGCGTTACGGTTACCATAAAGGCAAGCCCGGCGAAGCAGACTTTGAAATCCTTAAAGGCTGTAAAGGGCAGGAAGCTGACCGTGACATGGAAAAAGGACACAAGGGCGACAGGCTACCAGATTCAGTACAGCACGGATAAGAACTTCAAAAAGGGGGTAAAGACAGCAACCGTCAGCAAGTATAAAACGGTGTCAAAAACAATCACGAAGCTGACAAAGGGAAAGAGATATTATGTGAGGGTGCGTTCCTATAAGAGCGCGAAGGTAAGCGGGAAGACCCAGAAATTATATGGCGCATGGAGCGGCGCAAAAAGGAGCGGGAGCATAAAGAAATAAAACAGGGGGCAGGGCGGCATTTCCATATGGGGACGCTGCCCTTTCCCATGGGGTATGCCAGCCCTGCCCTTATCCGCCTTTTCTGCCAGTTTTGCCTGTTTCCGGGGATACAGAACCGACAAACATCCCCCTGCTTTTCCCCTGTATTTTTTGTGACATACGCACAAACATTTCAGGAACTGCAGATTCCCGCTTGATTTTTCCCTGAACCTGAGTGATAGATAGGACGTCAAAAAATATTGGGGATTTGGAGGAAACCTGTATGAAAGTGATTGATTTGATTTATGAAAAGAAGAAGATGGAACACATGCTGTCACAGGGAAGCTATTTCATCATGGAACAGCCCGACAAAGAGAAGGAAGCGAGACAGGCGGGGAAAGCCCGGCAGAGGTATGAGGGCGACCAGAGGCTCCTGAAGAAGCTGGACGAAATAAACAACGCCCTCTGTGCGTCAGGCGCCGCTACCTACGTTGAGGTGGAAGGGTGCCGCCTGAGCGTTGCCACCGCAAGGCTGTACCTGAGGGAGATAAATGGGGGCATGCTGGACATTGATGACGTATTTGACGGGGAAGGCATGGGCTTCAACCATTACAGCGGAAACCTCAGGGATTTGTTCCTGCAAAGGTGCGCAGGCGGCGGGGAGTCGAAGTTCCTGCCAGAGCCGAGGCGTATTGACCCTGCAGGGCTCCGCGACAGGCAGGAGGAGTTTGAGGCAAAGAAGCTGGACTGGGAGATCGGCCTGAAGAAAGCCATTGCCATGTCAGACGCCACGACGGACGTGGATTTTATCATTTGAAGGAAGAATGGCAGTGTATGGCAGTGCCAGCACTGGACGGGCCCCTGCTTTGCGGAGTGGCTTCAAAGGAGGGAAGATGGCAATGTCAATGGCAAGGAAAGCGGACATAATCAAGGAGAAGAAGGCGCAGATGGAGCGCATGATATCCCTGCTGGAAGCCGCATATGGGTGTGACCGTAAAGAGATGAAAGTGGCGTTCCAGAAATATGCACTGCTGGAGGAACCGCTGGAAGACGCAATGAGGAAGAACAGGGAACAGTTTGTGCGGCTTTTCACGCCTGCCCTTGTCAACCTTGCGGATTATGACTGGGAACTGCGCCAGATGCTGGAAGAAAGGATAATAAAATAACGCATGGGGAATGGGAGCCGCCCGTCAGGGGCAGGCTCCTGTTTTTTTGTATGCCAGCCATAAAAAGGGGAGGCAGACGGGCACATCCCTGTATTTAATCTGTAAAAGTGGCATTTATGCGGTTTTGAAGCTGTATTTTGGGGCAGAACCGAGGGGTATTTATGGGGCTGTGGAGTTTTCTCTGGCTGGATGAGGTGTTCTGAAAACGTTTTCTGTTTTCTTTGGCTGAATGAGGTGTTCTGAAAACGTTTTTGCAAATTTTATATTGTTATGAGGAATCTTTGGTTGTCCGTGTATATTTCAAGTCGTTCATGCAAATCTTATGTTTCTTTAAGGAATCTTTGATTGTCCGTTTAAATCTTATGTTATTTATGTATTTCTGAAACCGTTTGAATTTAAACTGGATTTGTCCGTGTATTCCTTATTTTATTCCGGGGTTGGACTGGAAATGTTTTCATGTTTCCTGCATTGTCTTGAGGCAGGACTGAATCGTCCTGATTATTCTTAACATTGAAAGCAGCCTTCTGGAATTGTTTGGAGCATTCTTGTGTTGGCATGGCAAATCAGGGGTAACTTTGCAGTCTGGAGGGGCATTGGAATAGAAGGGCAGGAATCAGGGCAAATGCGTGTGTGGGGGTATGCAGGAAAAAGCCGACACTGGCGTTTCCCCTGTATATCCCCCAAGCTGCCCTGAACCCATGCCGGGGGCGGCAGTGGCGCAGAAGGCGGCAGAGACGCCATTCCTGACGGTGGAAAAATTAAGACGGTAAAAATTACTCCAAAACCAGACGGTTGCGGGTAAAAAATATGGACAGCGCATTTATAAACGCCGGAATCATGGGCAGTCTCTGGCACTGCCGGAAAAAACAGGGCGTTGGGGGAAAGACGTGGGAAGCCCTGCATTATAATTTTTATCCACAGTGGGGGTAAAGGATGTTTTGGCACAGGGGCTGTCGTGCAGCCTTTGGCGGTGCAGGGGCGTAAGGCAGGGCTGCCAGCCAGACCAAAAACAGAAAGCGGAGGGTGTGGGAAGCAAAAGAACCCCACAACGCACCATAAGGAGGAGCCATGCGGCTTCTTCTTTTTTTCCGCATCATACAAACCCGACAAACCCCCTGCCTGAAATTTGTGACATTTAGCCGCTTACCAGCCCGCATATCCAGAGTTAAGATACAGCAGACGTCCGTAAAAGCCGCAGAAACTGCGGAAAATCAGCGGCGGCGCTGTATTTGCCGATTTCAGCCCCTTTTTATGCTTTATGGGGAATTGTCTGGCTGGCACTGGAAAAAGCCGGCACAGGGCGAATTACAGCCCCATTTCCCCCGGACTGAAAATATCAGGGCTTTGGATGGGGATTCTGGTTCCCTGAAGCTGGCATCCGGCACAGTCCGTAATCCTATACATTTACGGACTGTGCCAAAAGCTACAGGAACTGCGTCCGTAATCGTGCCAGTTTGGGTTTTCGGACGTTCGCGGCAAGGACATGGGATTTACGGACTATTTTATATAGTAAAAACAGGAAGGAGCGGTTTGTATGGCAAGTAAAATATTTGGGTATGCAAGGGTGTCCACTGCCCGCCAGAAAGAGGACAGACAGGTGGAGGCCCTCTTGGGGTATGGCGTTGACGGGCGCAACATCATCATTGACAAAGAAAGCGGGAGGAGCATGGACAGGCAGGGTTACCAGACTTTGAAGCGTTCGCTCTTAAGGAGCGGGGACGTCCTTGTGGTAAAGGAGCTTGACAGGCTGTCCAGAAGGAAGGAGGATATCAGGTCAGAGCTGGAAGAATTGAAACAGGCGGGAGTCCGTGTAAAAATACTGGACATCCCCACGACCCTCACCGATTTCCCTTCCGGTCAGGGATGGGTGATTGAAATGGTGAACAACATACTGATAGAGGTCATGGGCAGCATTGCACAGGAGGAGCGCAATAAAATCCGCCAGAGGCAGCGGGAGGGCATCGCTTCGGCAAGGTCAAATGGCGTTGCATTTGGCAGGCCGCAGATTGTGAAGCCAGAGAATTGGAATGAAGTCATAGGGCGGGTGGAAAATGGGGAGATAACTTCCGTACAGGCAATGGAAATCCTCGGCATGAAGAAAACTTCCTATTATAAACTTCGTAAACTGGAGGGGTAAACGATGCGTGTAAAGAGGGTCTGCGGTGTATAGAAAATGGGCACATAGGTAAGATTTGCGTGTGCTGAAAATGGGGGTACAGAGGTAAGATTTGCGGGTATGTGTATTAGAAATGGGGGTAAAGGCAGGACTTGAAAAGGCTGTGTGCTAAAAATGCAACTTGCGAGATTAACCCATCTAAGCATTAATGCAATAAAATTTTACGCAGAATGACAGAAAAATTATAAAGATTAAATCAATCACTGAGATTTATGAAGAGGCGGCAGGTTAACTCCATTAACTTTGGAGGAGGTGCGCCTATATGTTGGAAAATGAATACAGAACACGGTTCATAAGTTTTTTGTGTGAAATGGCGGAGAAGTATCTGGCACAGGAGCAAGAAAGCGGAGAGCGGGAAAAAGCGGAGAAGGCTTCGTAAGGAGGTGACACAGGGCAGTCTGGGCTTGCAGAGCAGCCCAGACACAAAAAGGAGGGAATTGTACCATGAAGAAATGTTATATCTACACAAGGGTGTCAACGGAGATACAAGTTGACGGTTACAGCTTGGACGCCCAGAATGCAGAGCTTGAGAGGTATGCCAAAGCAAATAACATAAAAATCTGTGGGCGGTATCAAGACGCAGGAAAGTCGGGGAAAGACATTAAGGGCAGGCCAGAATTCCAGCGGATGCTGGAAGATATTGCTAACGGAAATGGGGAGGTGGATTTCGTGCTTGTGTTCAAGCTCTCACGCTTTGCGAGAAGCGCGGCGGATGCGTTAAATGCGCTGGGGAGGCTGAAAGAGCAAAATGTGGATTTAATCTGTGCGGAGGAAGGGCTGGACACTTCCACGGTTGTCGGCAAGCTGGTTTTTACAATCATTTCCGCTGTCTGTGAAATGGAGCGGGATAATATTAGAGTCCAGACGATGGAGGGGCGGAAGGAAAAAGCCCGCCAAGGCAAGTGGAACGGTGGGGCAGCTCCTTATGGTTATACGATAAATGAAGATGACGTCCTAGAAGTAATAGAAGGGGATAGGGAAGCCATTAAGATGATATTTAAACTGTATGTGGAGAGTGGATGGGGATTCAACAAGATTGCAAAATACTTAAACAATACAGGGATTACAAAGAATATACATACAAATGAAAGGGAGCTGACCGCATGGTCTGACCATATGGTTAGGAATATCATAGACAACGAGGTATACTGTGGGAAGATGCCATATGGGAAGCGCACCATGAAGAACATACAGGGGGAAGAGAAGCGTGTGTTTACAGATGATTATATTACTGCGGAAGGGCTGCATGAAGCTATTGTGCCAGAAGAAGTATGGCTTGCCGCTCAGAGAAGGAGGGAACAAACAAAAGGGAAACGGGAGAAGATAGTAGGGCTTGGAAGGGAGCACCTGCTTACAGGCATTTTGAAATGTCCAGAGTGCGGTTCGCCTATGTATGCGACCAGAAGGGGGAAAGACGAATCAAAAATGCTTTATTATTATAAATGCAGCCGCCAGATGAAGGTGACAGGACATGAATGCAGCTATACCAGACAGCTCCGGCAAGAAGAAGTCAACGAACAGGTTTTTCAGGCGATTGTAAGCCTGATTGACTGCCGCCAGTTTGCGGAGGAAGTGGACGAAAAGTTGCAGAAGGAAGTGGATAAAGAAGAGCTGGATAGGAATATCCAGGGGGCAAAAAAAGAATTGAATAATATAAATAATAACAAAGCCAGTCTGGAGATGGAGCTGGACTCACTTCCCGCCGATATCCCCCATTACGAGAGGAAACGTGAGGATATGAAAAAAAGGCTGGACAGACTGTACGATAAGCTGGAGGCACAGGAGAGGTTTCTGAGGGAGCTTCAGATCCGCAAAAAGAATATTGAAGAAGGCAGGATTAAGAAGGACATGGTATACGAATTTCTGAAGAATTTCAAATCTTTATATGGGAAGATGACAGATGAGGAGAAAAGACGTTTTTATAAATTGCTGATAGAGAAAATCGAGCTTTACAAAGAACCATTAGGGAATGGGCAGATGGTAAAATCTATTTCTTTCCAGTTCCCAATCGTTGTGGCAGAGGGGGTAAATGGGAACCTATGTAAAGAAAGCGGAGGGCACAGTGGCAGGGACAAAGAGAGCCGCATGCGGCTTACGGTAAAGGCACCGGAGCTTGAAATCCAGCCGATACGCCCTGCCACCTATACACAGATCAGGGAGTATGTGAAGGAGCTCCATGGGGTGTCGGTGCATACCAGCCATATAGCGGAAGTAAAGAGGAAATGCGGGCTGGATATGCGTAAGAATTATAATGTGTCAAAGAAAAATGCGCCAAAGAAACCATGCACAAAGGAGAAAGAAGCATACATAAAAGAGGCGTTAAGGCATTTTGGCATGATATAGAAATAGCATATTTTGTTTATAGGGATTAAAGAAACGGACAGGCAGGATGTTATCTGATTCTGTCTGTCCATTTCTGCTTTTTGCGTGAATAATTTAAAGTTGTAACAAAGCGGCATGTATGCTAAAATATACAAGGAGCAACCGTGTTGCAGGGTGTGTTGGCCTCATTCTTTCAAGGATGGGGGTGATGCCTATGAAAAATCATTTTGATTTTAAGGATTTAATGACCTTTGGTCTGTTCCTTTTGGCATTGCTTACATTCGTGTTTACGTTTTGTAATTAGCAATACATAGAAAAACCACCCTAAGACTTTGACAGGTAAAGGGTGGAGTTTCTATTTCATTTCTTCACAGGTCAACCCCATGTGGGCGGTTGCTCTTTAAACATATTATAGCAAAGATATTTGAAAAGTAAAGAGGTATTTAGAATTTGTGCCACAGATGATGGAAATAAATATATTGGATATGTTCGTGGGAATGTCATAGGCACGTTGAGACAGTCTGTCTTTTATCCCATAAATATGCATTTTAGTTCCCTTGAATCAAAAGGCACATGAAATTGCAAACTGAAAGGGATAAAGAACTTACGGAATGTGGATATCAAGTTGGAAAAATATCCATGAAAGAGCAGACTGTTATTTTTAACAAGCTTAATGGATGATCTTGAGTTTGGGACATGGAGAATGAAATGGAAATAAAGAAGATTGATTTTGATTTTTCGGTCTGTAAGGTGGAAGATTATTCCCAAGTGGACCTGGAACAGAAATTTTGTTTCATTGGAAAAACAGATGAGGAAAAGTCTCTGGTATGTCTGACAGAAAATGTTCCGCAGAATACAGTTGAAAGAGATGACGGGTGGAAAGCATTCAGGATACAGGGGGTTTTGGATTTTTCCCTGATAGGGATACTCTCAAATATTTCATCTTTGATGGCAGAGAAGGGGATTGGTATATTCGCTATTTCCACCTATAACACGGACTATATTTTAACGAAAACGAAAAATTATAATAAAGCAATAAAAGCACTTTCTGATGAAGGCTATCGGATTGATTAAGGAAAATGCAACATGTCCAATCAAATAAAGCGGCTTTAGGTCGCAATTTCTGTAGTGTACCATCACAGAATACTGTTAACAAGTGGGTAAAAAATTGAAATATTAATAGGTAATTGCGAAACAAGTTCGCAATCCTGATTGAAAACAAGGATAGAATCCTGCATTGCAGGATTCTTGGGATGAAAAGTGGATACCGGGTATTTTTTGGCACATGAAATAAATCCCCATGGATTTATGGAATTGGTAAGCCCTATGCGATGAGAGGTTTCAAACTTCTAAGATACTGGTGTTTCTGTATTTTATCAGCAACCATCACAGTAACAAGCTGGGTAATACCGGCGAGAAGAAGATCTGCATGGAGCGTTTTCTCATTTTGGGTTTTACGTCCGGCAATACAAAAACTATCCTTAAAGTGATTGATAGATTTCTCTACATTGACTCGGATTTTGTAAGTGTCATCCCATTCGGCGGAACCGCGTTCGACACCCGGATATGCGCGCAGATTTTTCTCCGGATAGATGTAGATCATTCGCCCGCAGGAAGAAGTCGTGCAGGGGTTATCACAGTGGCAGACACGGCGTTTGGATTTATCTGCCGGATTATATTCCCATTTCATTTTCGGGCATACAAATTTCATGGTTGGGATTTTGCTTTTTAAATGAGATTTACTACCTTCTCTTTTCATTGGGAGAGAAGGGCCGAGAGGGCAACAGGGAATACCGTTCTCGTTAAATGTGTAGCCGTTTTCTTCCATAGAGAGCTTGACTTTAAGAGGAATGAAAGCCTTTTGGAATCCGATTTCTCCCAAAAGGGATTTGTAAATTTCAATCGTATCAAAGGCTGCATCGCCCAGAAAAGTCTTTGGCTCAATAAGCGGATGTTTCTGGAAGAAATCAATCAAAACAGGGAGTAATGCTTTGGAGTCGGCGAGGGACTTATCCTCGTCAGGAGAATCTGATTTTTTCTCCACAACGATATCAGGATGGGCATTCAGAAAGTCTTTGTTATAGAAAGTGATGTCACGGACAATGCCAAGTCCATTTGTAATGATTCCGAATTTATAGGCATAACAGAAATGTCCGTTGATGTACATCTGCTGTATTGCCTGATTGGAAGCAGCATGGGAAGGCATGGAGCCATAAGCGGCTTTGTAAGGATCATAGGAATCATCAAGGTTATGGGTTTTCTTAAAAGTTTTTAACTGTTTGATTATGCGGTTTGCATATTTTGGATTATTTTCCGTCACCCAGGCTTCCATGCCGGAGGTATCGAAAATGGTCATGGAAGCGAGCCAGGGATCAAGTTTTTGGCAGATCGGTTCGGTCAGGTCAACCAGGCGGTCGAACATGGATTGTAAGTCCAATAAGAAATCCTGTTTAAAACGTGTAAACTTTGAGGCGTCAGGAACGACATCAAAACCGCAGAAATCACGCAGTTCCTGAGAGTATTTCAAAAACACGATCAGGAGAGTGTCGGTGGGGATTGAGAAAATACGCTGAATCAGAAGAGCCTTAAGCATGGGATAAAGCTGATGTTTACGAGGTCTTCCGGTACGGGCGTGAAAATGAGAAACAAAAGACGCCGGGACAATTTCATCAAGGGGAATGGTATTTTCGAGAAGTTCAAGGAACTCATATTTATCGTTATCAAATTTATTTTGGCAATCGGTAAAAATATCTGCCAAAGAGAGCTGTTTATATGTTATCATGTAAGTGCATCTCCTTTTTGGTGGATTGGTTAATAGTTTCTAGACAACTCTATTTTACCATAAACCATTGAGGAGATGTTTTATTTTGCAACAAAAAGAATCCCGTATTTATGCGGGTTCTGGCGTTTCGCAAACACCTAAAAAATATTAAAAAGAAAAGGAGATAAAAATGGAAATAAAACAATGCATAAAGGAATCTTTTTCTGTTATTGGAAAAGAAGGTTCTACGAGAGATGGAGAAGGATTTATACAGAAATTGTGGGAGGAGGCGAACAGCCATTTTAACGAGGTCGCTCATCTTGCAAAGAAGGACGAAGATGGAAATATCGGAGGAATATGGGGGGCAATGTCTGACTTTTCCCGTTCCTTTCGACCGTGGGAAAATCAATTTACGGAGGGACTGTATCTTGCAGGGGTGGAAGTTGTAGATGAAGCGGAAGCTCCTTCGGGATGGGTGAAATGGACAATACCCGGATATGAATATTTGTATGTGAAATGTACCGAAGAAAATATATTCGGGGAAGTGCTGTCCTATATGACGGAGCAGGGATTGAAACTGGCAGGAGCGGTTCATGATTTTAACTGTCCAAAAGAGAACGGGCAGGGCTATATGTTTTTCCCTATTCGAAAGTTATAGAAGCTGCAGGTTAAGAAAATAATAAAGATTTTTGCAATACAGGTAGACAAAGGGTGAAGAATCTTGGTAAAATAAGAGAAATACGATGATAGGGAGACGATAAGAAATGAACGAGAAATTGCAGAGCGTAATTGATAATTTAGATGTGATCAGACAGATGTATGACAAGGATGTATATCTTACGGTTCTGGATGTGAAGGGCGTTGTACTGGGCTACTCCCTGCCGGATGGTAAGCAGCCGATTCTTGAAATGGGTTCTGTTTTCGAAGATCCAAGCGGTGTTTTTGATGATGTAATCAGAAAAGGAATCAAGAAACATAACCGTTTACCCAAGGTGGTAATGGGTACGGCATTTGAAGGTGATTTGGTACCTATCAAAGAAGGCGGGAAGGTTGTTGGATGCATTACTTGTACATATTCGGTAGAGGGGGATGTACAGCTTAAGAATGTGACGGAGCAATTCCAGAAGTCAGTTCAGGATATTGACCGGTCGATTCAGGATGTAGTGAGCGGAATGGAAAGCCTTTTCCAAATGTTGACAGAGATGAATGAAATGACGGCTGGTGTTGAAGAAGATGTAAATGGTGCGGCGAATGTTGTAAACAGAATCAGCGGTAATGCATCCCATTCGAATATTCTGGCATTGAATGCCTCTATAGAAGCGGCGAGAAGCGGAGAAGCAGGACGGGGGTTTGCAGTGGTTGCGAACGAGATGGGAAAACTGGCGAAGGACAGCGGTAGTTCCGCAGATGAAATCAAGAAGATATTGGAAGGAATTATAACGCACCTTGGTCAAATCATATCCTCCATTAAGGGAGCAAATGAGGTTGCGAAAAATCATGTAGAAAGTATTAATGCGATTAAGGAAATTTTATCCAAGACGGTTTTACTCGCAGAGCAGCTGGAATCAGATAGTCAAAAATAAGCTGCTTTTTAACAGCCTGTGAAATGAGATATTGAAAATATACAACGGAAGCTATGTGTTTTTCACAATATGAAGCACATAGCTTTTATTATAGCCTGCGGTGCGGGCAATCGGGGAATAATTAATATTATTTAACGGCGCTATGCCCTCCATGAAATATTTGCCATCTGAGATGATTGCACTGTATATGAAAAACAGGAAAAAAGTAATATAAAAGGTAAATTTCTACCACGTTCTTTTGGGAGCCTTGCGTTTTAGAATGCTTCTTTGCTATAGTATATAAAAATATGGGGCAAAAAGGAGAATGGTATGGTTAAAATGAAAAGGGCGTTAGCACTCTTGCTGGGTTTGTCACTCGTGATATCTCCGTTGTCGGGGGATGTTCGTGCGATGGCAGCGGGGCCGGCATTGAGTGCGGAAGTGAACTGTGAGGCTCCAGGCAATCTTGGGCTGAAGCAGACAGATGAGGGGATGGTCCTTACATGGGACAGCTTTGGCAATGCTGCAAGTTATGATGTATACCGTGCGAAAAGCAGGTATGGCGAGTACCGGCAGATTACGACAGTGGACGGGCTGACATACACGGATAAGGACTGGGATACAGACGATAAGTATGCCAATTATTATAAAGTGGCGGCTGCCGGGAGCGGCAAGCTGTCAGATCCGATTTCACTGGAAATCGAGATGTTCGGCGATGGCATGTATGTGTTCTCGCCGGAAGATGATATTGAGCAGGTATACCATGCGGTGAACGACATCTACAGGATCCAGGGAGCGGTGGACGGGAATGGGGATGCGACTACCGGGCAGCAGTTTGGAAATGGGCGTTATACGTTTGCCTTTAAGACCGGTGATTATTCCGGAATGGAGGCAGACCAGTTCGATATGTCGTATTATATGCAGTTAATAGGGCTAGGCAAGGTTCCGACGGATGTGAAGATCAAAAACGTACATGTGCCCCCGGTGCTGCCGGACTGGAACGTTACATGTAACTTCTGGATGGGGCTTGAGAACCTTTCTATCATGCCGGAAACACAGTATGGTTCAAATGATGTGTGGTACAACTTCATGTGGTCGGTATCCCAGGCGGCCCCTGCAAGGAGGCTGTATGTGCAGCGTCAGACGACATTGCATTATATGTGGGACGGATGGGCAAGCGGCGGTTTTATCGCTGACAGTGTGTTTGACGCACCGATTGTCGGCTATACGCAGCAGCAGTATTACCTTAGGAATACGGCCCTGAACCAGAATTTCAGCGGGGTAAACTGGAATCTGGTCACACAGGGATGCACGGGAATCGAATTGACAGAAGAAGACAGTGGGAAATTTCCGCTGTACGATTTAAAGAGCGGCATCGGGAAAACGAACTGGGAGAGCGGCGGGAAATATACGCTTATCGATTCGACGGATATCATCCGCGAGAAACCGTTCCTTTATTTTGATGAGGAGGAGAAGGAATATAAAGTATTTGTCCCCGGGCTCCGCAAGAACAGCGCAGGGGCATCCTGGACAGGGACGGACATGGGATACGGCGTATCTGTCGATATCAGCAAGTTTTATGTTGCAAGGGCTGACAGGGATAATGCAGCAACGATCAATGCGGCGCTGAAGGCAGGGAAGAATATCATCCTTTCGCCGGGGATTTATTATGCGGAAGAGCCGATTAACATTGAAAGGGCAAATACCATTGTCCTTGGACTTGGGCTTGCAACGGTCATCCCGACAAATGAGGAGGCTGCAATGAAGGTCGCGGACGTGGGCGGCGTAAGCGTTGCAGGCGTTATACTGGATGCGGATTCGTATTCGAAGAATATGATCGTGGTAGGAGAAGAGGGATGCAATAAGGACCATTCTGCGAACCCGGCCGTACTGCAGGACCTGTTTGTCCGTATCGGAGGAGTCCACGGCGGGATCGCATCCACGGAACAGGCGGTCGTGATAAACAGCAATCATGTCATCGGTGATGACTTCTGGATCTGGAGGGCGGACCACGGGGACGGCGTAGGCTGGGATCTGAATAGAGCGAAAAACGGGGTGGCCGTCAACGGCGATAATGTTACTCTATACGGATTGATGGTCGAGCATTTCCAGGAATATGACGTCATTATACGCGGCGAGAACGGAAAGACATATTTCCTGCAGAATGAAAAATGTTATGATCCGCAGAACCAGGCGGACTGGATGAGCCATGACGGCACGGTTCTAGGTTATGCGGCATATAAGGTCGCGAATAATGTGAAGAGCCACTATGCGGCGGGGCTTGGTTCCTATGATGTGTTTATTAATACAAACGGAGCGAGCATTTTTCTGGAAAATGCAATTGAGGTGCCGGATACCGACGGCGTCATGATAGAGAATGCCTGCATTGTGGAAATTTCAAATGCAGACGGACCGGAAGTAGGATTTAAGAACATTATTAACGGTACGGGGCCTTCGATTATGAACGGAGGCGGCGGAGGCGAAGCCAAAGGTTATGCAAGGCAGGCATTGCTTTTCTATAATAATAACAGATCAGTGTCGCTGGATGATTATTATAATACCGGCGGAAACGAGAGCGGAGAGACGAATGAGGAAACAGGCGTGCCGCCGACGGATGATCCGGATGCCGAACAGGAGATCAAAAAAGATGAGCCTTCCGTGGACAGCAATGAGAAAAATATTATAGACGAGTATGGGAACGGGGATGATGGGGATAAAGACGACCACACGCCGGTTATCGGCAGCGGCTCCGCGGCGTCGGGACCATACGCAGAATGGAAAAACAATGCGGTTACATATCCGGCCAAAGGCCAGCTTGTGGCGGCAGGGATCATTGATGTAAAGTTCAACCAGCTGGCAGGGGCAGTAAAATACGATGTATATGTCGATAATAAGCTGGTAAAGACTTTCTCAGGCGGGGAGGCAGAAGCGGCAAGTTATACGGTGGAGACGAAAAACGTAAAAGTAAAGAAACATACGGCTTATGTTGTGGCAACGCTTGCGGACAATACAACGGTAACATCCAATATACGGACGTTCTACATTTCCAAAAAAGGAATGGGGATCTGGCAGGATGACGCGGACAAGATCGCCGAGACGAACCTGTCGTGGTACTATACTTGGTCCCCGTATCCGCTGACAGGCGTCAGCGGGCAGGTGGAGTTCGTTCCCATGGTCTGGGGCGATGAGGATGACAACCGTTCCCAGGACAGGAAAAATGAGTGGGCTTGGTTAAGGGCCGGCGGTCACAAAGATTACCGGTATCTGTTAAGCTTTAATGAGCCTGATTTTACGGACCAGTCCAATATGACGCCGGAAAGGGCGGTCGAATTATGGCCGGAGCTTGAGAGGGCCAGCGATGAGGGAACCATTGTAAGTTCGCCGGTAGTGGCGATTCCGACCGTATTTTACGGCACGGCGGAGAATGATTACGGGACCGTGGGCGGCTGGTACGGGAAATATGAACAGCTGATGGCGGCGGCTGAATACCATGACGATTTTACGGCGGTACATTTTTATTTTGATTATCCGGGAGACTATGTATTGGATGTAATAGAGCAGATTCATGAGAAGACGGGGAAACCGATCTGGATCACAGAGTGGGGCGTGGGCCAGTGGTCGCAGGTGCAGGAGTTTGACTGGACGGGCGGGCCGGATGAAGGCAACTGGCAGAGGGCGATAATTGTAGATTTTGTTAAGAAGATTGTCCCGTTGTTAGACCAGATTGATTATGTGGAACGTTATGCGTGGTTCCCATTTGACGGCTCTGATACAACGAAATATGGGAACGGGGCAGGGGGGCTTTTCTTCTGCGGCGCGGACGACCCGTTAAAGGGCCAGCTCACATCCGTGGGCAGGGCATACAGCGAAGTCGGCAACCCGGCCGGATGGGATCCTGACAATCCGACAGACGATATGGTTGTTTTGGATGAAGGTGAAACAGAAGATTCTGGGAAAGATCCATCAGAGGATTTGAGTGTCAGAGTGAAGGGAGTGACGTTAAATAAGTCATCCTTGAAGTTGGAAGAAGGTGAATATGAAAGTCTGATAGCTACTGTTGTGCCGACGAATGCAGAGAATAAGGGTGTGGCATGGTCTTCATCCGATACAGGAATTGCAACAGTGACCGAAGACGGTCTGGTTCATGGCATAAAACCTGGTGAGGCAACGATTACCGTGACAACAGATGACGGTAAAAAGACGGCAGAATGTGCAGTTAAGGTTCTTTCGGTGGAAACTACCGGAATCATACTCAATAAGACAAAGCTTACAATAGAGAAAGAGATTTCGGAGAGACTGACAGCAACGGTTCTGCCGGAGAACGCCAGTGACAAAGAGATAAGATGGACGACCTCTGACAAAAACATAGTAACAGTAGACGAAAGCGGAGTGGTAACGGGAGTAAAGGCGGGAACGGCAACAATTACCGCAGAAACCGGCAGTGGCGGGAGTTCTGTTAAGAAAGCTGTCTGTGAAGTAACCGTTACGGAACAGGAAAATAATACCATACGAGTCAAAGGAATTGCGCTGAACAAAGAGACATTAACGATACAGGAAGGCGAACTGGATGACAGTCTCGAAGCGGCCGTTACACCGGACAATGTAAGTAATAAGAACGTGATCTGGAGTTCCAGCAATAATGAGATTGCCGTTGTAACAGGAGACGGCGTCGTTTATGCAAGAAAAGCCGGAAAAACTTTGATTACAGCAATGACGGCAGACGGCAGAAAAGAGGTTTCCTGCGTCGTAACGGTAACAGAAAGACCTGCAGGAGCTGTTGCAGTAACAGGCGTAAAACTGGATTCGAATATTGCAGAACTTATGGAAGGAGAAACAAAACAGCTTATTGAAACGGTTCTGCCGATGAATGCGGACAATAAAAAAGTAGCGTTTGGCTCTTCGGATGAAAGTGTTGTAACGGTAAGCAAAAATGGGCTTGTGACCGCAGTCAGCGCCGGAATGGCAGTTATTACCGTCACAACTGCAGACGGAGGATATTCAACGGTCTGCGCATTTCTTGTAAAGGAACCCGTAAATGATAATGATAACGGCAACAATAACAGTACCAACAATAATAACACTAACAATAATAATAGCAACAATAATAGCGGTACTGTTGAGGACAACACTGGAAATACACAGCCGGTATTAAAGGTGGGAATGACATTTGGCAGCGGGAAGTTCAAATACAAGATTACCAAAGCAGGCGCAAACAACCGGCAGGTACAGTTGGTAAATCCTCTGAAAAAGACCAATACAAAGATTACGGTCCCCGCTACGGTGAAATATCAGGGGAAGATATGGAAAGTAACTTCCGTTAGGAAGAATGCATTCAAGAATAACAAAATGTTAAAGAGCGTGACAATCGGATCGAATGTAACGACGATTGGAAGCGGAGCATTTACAGGATGCAAAAAGCTGACGTCTGTAAAGATTGGAAAGAACGTGACCACAATCAGCACAAAGGCATTTTATAACTGTAAGACACTGAAGAAGGTAACATTCAAAGGTTCCAAATTAAAGAAAATCGGTTCGAAGACGTTTACAAAGACAAGTGCAAAGATCGTGTTCAAAACAGGAAGCAAAAAGACAGTTAAGAAATATACAAAGCTGTTAAAGAAAAAAATTCCGGCAACAGCCAGAGTTACAAAGTAATATAAGGATTATGGAGAAGAGCCGTACGGTAAACGCGTGCGGCTTTTCTCCATATCAGCATTTTTCATGTTTGAGCGGAATCGCTCCAAAAGGATTGAGTTATAACTTTTAGTGTGAACTGATAAACGAAACGAGACTTCTCTGAAAAACTCAATTTACTTATAATAAGTAATATATAATATAAAAACATCACGACAAATGCATTGCAGGAAATGGAAAAGATGCTATTGCAAGGTCCAGGAAAGGAAGGGTAAAATTTATGAGGTTACAGAGAAAAAAATGTTTTCGTGTATTGTCAGTGCTTTTAGCAATCGTTATGGCAGTCACATTGGTAAATGTGAATGTTGTGGAGGCAAAAGCAAAGAAGAAAATAGTGATTTTGTATTTTAGCGCAACGGGAACAACAGAAGCAACGGCAAAGAGGATTAAAAAGAGTACAAAGGGGCAGTTGATTGAGATTAAGGCGGCAGATCCATATACGGAAGCAGATCTTGACTGGACAGACGATAATAGCCGCGTAACAGCGGAACATGAAAGTGCGTCTTCTCCGGCAAAGAGCAAGGTGAGACCAAAGATTAAAAATTTAAGCGCAATTAAAAGAGCAGTGAAAAAAGCAGACGTAGTATATATTGGGTATCCGATTTGGTGGGGGGAAGCGCCGCATATCGTATATAATCTTGTTGAAAAAGTAAGTCTGAAAAAGAAGACAGTTGTTCCATTCTGCACTTCCATGAGCAGCGGAATAGGAAGCAGTGCAAGAAATCTTAAGAAAAATGCGGTCATTTCCAGTAAAACAAAGTGGCTGAAAGGACGCAATTTTTATGATGTGCCGTCACAGAAGACTGTAGACAAATGGGTAAAAAAATTAAAATATTAAATGGAATCAGCAGCAAAATAAAGTCTGCTGCGCAGGAAAACGCATCGACATAAAGGAGGACAAATCTATGAAATATCGGAATTTGGGAAATACGGGATTGAAAGTAAGCGAGATTGGAATGGGATGTGAAGGCTTTGCCGAAAATGAGTGTGAGAACACAAAGCTTCTTTTTGATGCAGCGGAAAAATGCGGAATTAATTATTTTGACCTATATACTTCTGATCCGAAGGTTCGTGCCAGTGTGGGGCTTGCATTGTCAGGCAGACGGGAGGAGTTTATGATTCAGTCTCATATCTGTTCCGTCTGGAAGGACGGGCAGTATAAGCGTACCCGTAAGATTGAGGAGGTAAAAGCAGGATTTGAGGAAATGATTTCCCTTTTACAGACGGATTATATAGACGTGGGAATGATTCATTATGTGGATTCCCTGAAGGATTGGGAAGACATTGTAAACGGACCGGTAATGCAGTATGTCTTGGAATTAAAACAGGCGGGACATATCCGTCATATTGGTCTTAGCAGCCATAATCCGCAGGTTGCATTAAGAGCAGCGGAAAGCGGTTACATAGAAGTTTTAATGTTCAGTGTGAACCCCTGTTATGACTTGCAGCCCGCAAGTGAGGATGTAGAAGATTTATGGAGGGATGAAAATTATCAGGTTCCGTTAGTGAACATGGACCCGGAACGTCAGGAATTGTATGAAACCTGTCAGCGTCTCGGCGTTGGGATAACGGTCATGAAAGCATTTGGCGGCGGTGATTTACTGGACGAGACACTGTCGCCTGCCGGAAAAGCGCTGACTGCAAACCAGTGTCTGCATTATGCCCTGACTCGTCCGGCAGTGGCAACCGTTCTGGCAGGAGCGCATTCGGTAGAGCAGCTCCGGCTCAGTGCGGCTTATGAAGAAGCCCCTGAAGAAGAAAAGGACTATGCTTTAGCGTTTGCCGCCTTCCCGAATATAAGCTGGCAGGGGCATTGCATGTACTGCAGCCATTGTGCGCCATGTCCGAAACATATAGATGTAGCTTCCGTAACAAAATTCTTAAATCTTGCAAAGGCACAGGGACAAGTTCCGGAAACAGTTCGGGAGCATTACGGACTTCTTTCCCACTATGCAGGAGAATGTATCGAGTGCGGAGCCTGTGAGACGAGGTGTCCTTTCGGAGTTTCCATCAGGGAAAATATGAAGCTGACGAAAGATATTTTTGGGAAGTAAAAGAAGATATTTATAGTAAAATTTTATGCTTAGGGGGAAAATTATATGCAATTACATTTCCATCTTTTTTTATTCCTGAATTTCAAATGAAATTATGAGGGACGAGTGTTATACTGTAAACATCAATAATGTTTTGCAGGCGTTCTTCGTTCGCAGGATGTGAAAGAGAGGAAAGGTGGAAAAGATGGGTAACAGAAGAAAATTAACCAGTCGGATTACTTCGATATTGCTTGCTATGGCAATGATTGTTACTTTCATTCAGCTTTCGGCGTTTGATGTGTCGGCGGCTGTGGAGGATGGGAATGAAGATGTAAGTCCGGCGTCACGTGCAGTGACTCAGCAGGAATTGAATGAAACATTTGTTGTGAAAAACGGAACATTTGCTTACGGTATGGATGGCTGGGAGACCTTTGCCATGATTTGGGATTGGTATGGTACAGAGGCCAGTTTTAGCCGTGTGGAAGAGGGGATACGCATAGATATCACAAATACAGGTGAGGCGGGA
>Ga0137307_101585_pt1 | contig 19241 bp, 13 predicted proteins | sample NAcewD2O_March_2_FD_97180 | JGI IMG/M metagenome (GOLD analysis project Ga0137307, IMG submission 97180) | Mouse cecal microbial communities from Vienna, Austria - N-Acetylglucosamine amended D2O_March | ecosystem: Host-associated > Mammals > Digestive system > Large intestine > Cecum | place... | reverse complement strand
TTCCCCTTTCCGAAGTTCGGTTTCCACCCTGCATGTGTTGCTGCAATAAATAGTTAGCTTATTCTTTTTCCTTTTTATCATAAGATGAATCAGGCATTCCCTCTCTTTTTCCTGCTTTTTCACTTCCATACAACCATAAATAGCATTTTCATATGCATTCGCCAATATGGTTACCAAGTCAATAACGGGGATGGGCAAATCCTTGCCAAGTTCAATATCCAGCATCACTTGAATCTGATCTTTTTTTGCCCTTCTGGCATACGCGGAAAGAATATGGTTGACAGCGTTATTTTCACAGATATCCTCTTCCACATCAATATCCGTCCCCTCCTCATATTCTTCGCATTCTTTTAAATATTGCAGCAGCTCTTCCGTCTGTCCCCTACGGGCAAATTCGGCAATCACGGCATTATGGTGTTTCATATTATGGCGTTTCCTTTTATTGGACTCCACCGCTTCTTCCATCATTTCCAATTGCCGCTCCAACAGCCTGTGGTTCATCTGCATCAATTGGTTGTCTTTCTGGTACTCCTGTTCTTTTCCGATATGCAGATAGAGCCGGAACATCAAAAGCTGCAATGTGCCTATCAGGAAAAACGTAACCGCCATCTGGTAAAAACGGTAAGGGCTTTGATCCAGCCTGCCCGGATTCAAAACAAAACCAATCCCGCATACAAGGCTGAAAATCATGAGCGTAACGCTGAACCAGTCCAGTTCTTTTTCCACATATGCCCCGAAAGCCTTAATCGAATCCCGCAAATAGCGGTTTATAAAAAGGGCGATAAGTATTATTAGCACAATACGCGCGCCTATATCCGCCCATACACTCCCATCAAAAAAAATAATAGCAAATTCAATTCCGCCGATAAGGAATATTGCCAAGAGATAATAAGTAAAGGCCAGTTTATACATGGATAAATAAAACGGACCCTTGCTCATATAAACAACAAAAAAAGCAAAACCTATATACATCGCCAATGCCACGATTTTTACGCAATTCTCCCAATCTATCACATACCAGATACACGCCAGCAACAGCATAACCGTATAAAAACAAGCGCCATAAATGATGGTCTTTTTTCTTCCATACCGCGCTTCGCTCATCAATGCATAAAAAATATTGACCCCTATCAGGCTTATTATGAACCTGAGGAGCGCTATCAATACGGAACCGCCTAGCATTTTTTTATCCGCCTTTCTTTAAATATTTGTACCAGTGTCATTTTGGGGGAATCCTTTCACACTTTGTATATCGGCCGTTTATCCATCCTGTCTGTGTTATGTACCGTCCTCCAAAAGCCAGATTTGAAGTCTAGCGCTTGGAGGACAGTGTGTTTACATATTATTATGTCTTTTTTGTTTTACCATGTTTATTAAAGCACGATTCTTATGCACCATATTTTTATTATATCATATTCCACGTTCTCATTGTGCTTATGGTTCATCGGTTCATTGATTCATGGATTGGAAATCCGCCTGGACTGTCATCGGCATGAAAACATATCTATTCTATACCTCTATACCTAAAACATATCTATACCTACCATTATGTATGCACCACCAATTATTATTTAATATACACAATATACACCATTCCAGGATGGGCAACGATTATCCAGCACCATTCGCATTTTTTTCGGCATACTTTGTTTTTTTCAAAAAAAGCCGGAGCAGCCCGTTTCTTTATTACTACTCTTCCCCTTGCCTTTTTAAAAAGTTCAAAAAACATTCCACACCGCCCCCTAACTGCTGCACGTTCTTCGGCCGTTTGCCATTTACGGAAGATACATCAAAAAAATCGCCGGTTTTCGTTTTTCCCGTAATCATAAAGCTGTCGCTTCCATAAATCCCTTCTTCCAGCCCTACAAATTCATCGCCCCAGAAACAACATTCTTCCCCTTTTATCTGAAAACGTTTCTCCAGTTCGCCTAAAATCATATCCACATTATCGCTTTTATCGCTGATTCCTGCTTCCAGATATTTCGCGTCGCAGGTCGCTTTCATTTCGATGCCATGCTTCTGCCCCACCTTACAGGCAATCTGCAACAATTCCCCAAGTCCCCCCTTTATGCCATTCCCATTCAGAATCGCCTTAAGCGACCCAATCTCGTCTTCCTGCATAAAAAGCTGTTCTCCTCTGTCTTTTCCTGCCATAAGGTCAATCTTGCAGTAATTGGGGCGGCAGAATATGACGTCCGTTTCCAGCCCATAAGCCTCTAACAGTTCCCTGTGAATCCCATAAGCCGCATCGTGAATACGTAGAATCCCTTCTCTGTCGGGAATCCGGTCTGCAAATACTACCGGTTTCCCCTTCTCAAACCGGTAATTATACGCTCCCCTTCCCAGCCCCAAATAAAGATGGTTCAATTCCTCCTCTGTCAAATACTCCTCCAGCTTTCCGCCCGCTATATTTTCATAAGTGGTACCGCTCACAATCACCAGCTTCACCCCTTTGTCCAACAGCCCCTTCATAGCCGCCACCGCTTCCTCAACCGGCGCTTTACGGGAAATCACCGCTGTTCCGTCCCAATCAAAAAAAATCCCTCTATACTTCTTCAACCCACTTGTCTCCTTTTCCATTCAGTTCTTTTTTTACGCCTCTTACCATAAAGCAAACCGGAACATCGTTTTCCAGCTCCACTTCGCTCCCGCTAACGCTAACGGAAATCTTCAGTTTACTTCCCTGATAGGAAATATGGAACGAATAGCCCTCCCATGCCTCCGGCAAAAAGGGTTCTATCAAAAGCATACCTTTCTGTACCCTTACCCCGCCAAAACCGAAAACAATCGCCTGCCAGGTCCCGGCCATATTAGCCGCATGGATTCCGGTATAAAAATTATTATGATAGTCGTCCAAATCCATCCTTGCCGATTCCGCGAAATACCGATACGACTCTTCCCTGTATCCAATCCGGCAGGCCAACATACCGAAAATGCATGTTGAAAGGGAAGAATGGTGCAAGGTGACTTCCTGATAAAAATCGTAATTCCTCCGTAGCTCTTCCGTGGAAAACAGACCGCAATGCAGCAGCATACCTAAAATAGCATCCGCCTGTTTCGACATCCGCTGTCTGTAAATAAAAAGAGGATGATAGTTTTCATAGAGCAGATGCCTTTTCTCTTCAGGGATTTTGCTTTCATTCCAAGGTTTTCGCATCATAAACCCATCGTCCAGCGGATATATCTGCCTTTCCTCGTCATAGGGAAAATACATTTTCTCCACAATTTTTTCCCAATATTCCAGTTCCTCTCCGGTAATGCCCAAACGGCGGGAAAGCTCCTCCAACGCCAGCCGGTTCCTTTCCCCGATTTCTCTCAAAGCCCAAAGGGCATCTTTGATATTTTCCCTAGCCATTAAGTTCGTGTAAAAATTATTGTCTACAAGAGCATTGTACTCGTCCGGCCCGGTGACTGCACAAATGCAATAACGTCCCCCTTTGGAAGGGGCAAAGCAACCCACATCCGCCCATACCCTTGCCGTTTCCACCAACACTTCCGCCGCCCGATTCTCCAAATAATCATAATCGCCCGATACATCCACATAAAGCTTGAAAGCATACGCAATATCCGCATTAATATGGTATTGCGCCGTTCCTAACGGAAAATAGGTAGAAGCCTCCGCCCCGTTAATCGTCCGCCAAGGATACAACGCCCCTTTTTCATGCCCTAATATCCTTGCCCTTTTCCTGGCTTCCTCTAAAGTATCGTAGCGGAAATCCAACAGTGCCTTTGCAAGCGCCGGCTCCGTATATACGAACACTGGCAGGACATACATTTCCGTATCCCAGAAATAATGCCCCTCATAGCCCTCGCCGGACAAACCTTTGGCACCCATTCCCGTCCTGCCGTCTCTGCCTAGTGCCTGCATCACATGAAACAGGTTAAACCGGATTCCCTGCTGCAATCTTTCATCCCCAACAATCTTCACATCCGCCTTTTCCCAAAAGGCTTCCATGTAGGCCTTCTGTTTTTTCAGGAGTTCCTCAAAGCCTTCCTCTTTTGCCCTATGCAGCACTTCCCGGATAAACGGCTCCATCTTTTCCCTGCCGCCTTCTTTCCAATCCAACACGCTGGTATACGCTATCCACTTAAAAAAAATCCGTTTTTCCCCTTCTTTCCCCTCCATTTCATATTCTATCCATGCTTGCTTCCCTTCCGTGCCTTCCTTTACATGATATTCCTCCGTATCAACGGCATGGCCGCAGCCGCATGCCATAACAAGCCCGCTGTTTTTTGCCATTCCTTCATAATAAAGGGTTTCTCCTCCTGCCTCTATCTTTTCCGGCAGCAAATGCTTCCCGAACGGGCCGTAGTCCACCAGCGGATTCGTTTTCCTCGTATGGTTTTCCACCTCCCCGTCCAAAACCGATACCAGACGGATTTTTCCCGTAAAGTTTAACGGTGTCACCTCGTATTCCATTGCCATCAGATTTTTGTAGGCAAAAGAAACAAGACGCCTTGTGCGGATACGTACTTGTTTCCCCAACGGGCTTTCCCATTCCGTTTCCCTTTCTAACACCCCTTCTTTCATATGGAGCGTCCGTCGGCTCTTCAACAGCTTCCCCTTTCGCATATCAAACTTTTCCTCTCCAAGAAAAAGTTTGATTATCTTTCCATTGGGCAAATTCAACAATGTCTGGCTCTTTGTCGGAAAACCATAATTCCATTCCCCATAACGGATTTCTTCGCTTTCATAAAACCCATTGATAAAATTGCCCTCTAACCCTTCGTCCTCGGAAAACGGATACCCTTCTTCAAAGGTTCCCCTTGTTCCAATATAACCGTTGGACAACGCAAACGTCGTCTCATTCCGGTAAACATGCTCCATCCGGAACTTTTCCTCCGTAATATCCCATGCCTCCACCGGATAAATCACTTTATTTTCTTTCATTACGTTTCCTCATTTCTTATATTTCCCAAAAAATCTCTTCCTCTTTAACAAAGGCATACAAAAAGTCCACCGCATCTGGTTTTAGCGCAGTCACATGCTTGGCTAATGCCCTCGCTTTCCTATTTTCTTCCAAACATTTCCCTCTCATAGAATCCGGTACCAAAAAAACAATCCTATCCTCCCACTTTAAATCCCCTAATATCTGATTGTCTTCCTCTTCCGTTCCGTTCTTCAAAGTTTCCCCTTCTGCATAAAGTTCCGGTGAATCGAAAGCAGTAATCCCTTCTCCCCGTCTTGGCCAATTCTCATCCCCCGCCCGGGAGTGGACGATACCGCTGTAAAGCTTCGGCTCATATCCCTCTTCTTTGCATTCCCCCAGCACCTCCCTGACAAAAAAGAACAGCCCGCTATGGTCGCCATGAGTATCCTCCGCCGCCGTTGTGAAAATATGCGCCGGCCGATACTCCATAAGCAGCGCCTTCAAATCCCACCGGAACCCATTCCGCGTATATAAGCCATGTTCCCCATAGTTTTCCTTATGAAATTCCTCCTTCTCCGGCAAACCATACGTCGATATTCCGCAATGGGAAGGATGGACTTTTTCCCCGTCTTCCTCATGATACAGCCCAAATAAAAAGCTCTCCTCTTCGGGCATCCCCGTATCCGCATACCCAAGGAATACCACTTGGTCCTCCGGCACACCAAGGGACTTAAGCCCCTCTAAGGATTCCCTCAGTCTGGCCCTTCCCTCCGCGCCGTCCTTGCTGCCATAATCCCCATTAGTCGCTATCACCACCGTCAGTTTTACTCCATACCTGACCGCATTCTCCATAATCCCTGCGCACATCAAAATCTCATCATCCTCATGCGGCACCAACACCATGATGCTTCCAAAACCTTCCCCAATCTCCCGTACTTCCATTCCTATACCCCCTAACCATTCTTCCTGAACTTCTTTATGCTTCTTTTGGAAGCACTCTCTGCTGCAAGCGCCAGACACTCTCCCCACCCTTACGCTTTCCCTGTGCCGTCTCCTGGGCTCACATTATAAATGAGAAAATTGCATTTGGGGCGTTCTTTGATATAAGAAAGTTTATTAACCTTTCACCGCCCCTGCGGCCACGCCTGCAATAATGTATTTCTGCATAAACACATAAAAAACCATCAAAGGCGCCACGCCCAGCATCAACATCGGGAATAACGCAGTCCAATCTGTGGAAAACTGTCCGATATTCCGCGAGACCTCCTGTAAAATCACGTCTTTCTCCCGGCTCTGCAAAAACAGCAACGGAGTCATAAATTCATTCCAGACATTTAACGTCACAATGATGACCACCGTAGAAATCACCGGCTTTAGCAAAGGAAGCACTATGGAAAAAAACTTTTTCATCACCGAACACCCGTCGATTTCCGCCGCCTCTTCTAACTCCCGCGGAATCGTGGATTCAATAAACTCCTTAAACAGAAATACACCCTGTGGGGTATTAATTGCCACATTGACAAGAATCACCGCAAACGCGTTATTCATCAAATGAAAGCTCTTCACTATTTTATAAAGGCTTACGATATTCATCTGGAAAGGCACGATTAGCCCTGCGAGGAAAAAGAGGAAAAACCGCATCCCCCATTTTGTCTTCGTCCTTGCCAATGCATACCCTGCCATAGAAGCGAAAATAACGATGAAAAAAACCGCCGTTGCCGTAATAAAGAGAGTATTCCCAAATGCTCTGGGAAACTGCATGTTCTGCCATGCCGTCACGTAATTTTCCACCATAAGCACTTTCGGCAGCGCAAGCGGGCTTGCCGTGGCCTCCTTGGGGCTTTTCAACGTCGTTACAATCAAATAGTAAATCGGTATGAACCAGATAACCGCCAATAAAATCATTATGGTTTCCGTCACCGCTAAGTTTCTTTTTCTTTTTGTCTGATACTTTGTCTGATGTTTCATTTGATATTTCGTCATGATATCGCCTCACTCCATTTCCCCATTAATTTGGTCACAAAAGCACTGATTATCAGCACAATTATAAAGAAACATACGCCAAACGCTGCGCCGGTGGAATAAAACCCGTCCGAAATCCCTTTCTTCATCATGACTGTCATCACCGTTTCCGTAGCGTTGCCCGGCCCTCCCGATGTCATGGAATAAATAATATCAAATACTTTCATTCCCCCGATTAGCCCTGTTACCACAATAATCTTTACCGAAGGGCACATGAGCGGAAGCGTAATATAGAAAAACCGCTGCAAACCGCTGGCTCCGTCAATATCCGCCGCCTCGTACAAATCCTTGGAAATACTTTGCAGATTAGCAAGATAAATGACCATTGCCCATCCCGTCCATTGCCATACCTGTGTGAATATTACGGAAAACAATGCGCGGTTAGCCGTAAAGAAGTTGAATGTATCCAAACCCATCCGGTGGAATAAATTATTCACCAGCCCATAATCCGAAGAAGACATAATAAAATTCCATAAATACCCGATAATCAAGGAACTAAACACCGCCGGAAAAAAATAAACTGCCCGCAACAGATTCCTTGTTTTCAACTTCTTATCCAAAACTACCGCCAAAGGCAACGCCAGTATCGTTTGGAACGAAGTCAGTAATATCGCATAAACCACCGAATTTTTAATCGCTATCGTCATCAGCGGTGTATCGAATACCTTCAGATAATTGCTGATTCCGACAAAATGCAGATTTACCGGATTCATATCCGTATAATCCGTGAAACTGTAAAACACCGTATATAGAAACGGCACGATGCTAAACAGCAGATAAATTAAAAATGCCGGCAGAATAAATAATATAAAATAATACCCAAGTGTTCCCGCTTCCCTCTTTTTAACGCCCATTCTCTTCATTTCCTATCCCTTCCCATCTAAATACCCATGCACTTGTGTAAAAAAGTGTCTTCGACACTTCATGAAGAACCTTCGGTTCTTCCTCAATCTACATCCTTCTGGCGAAGGACTTTCCTATATGGTAAAAAAGAATCCTGCAAACAGGATTCTCCGCCTGCGGCGGGTCGCGGCAACGACATGCTCCCTCTCCGCCGCAGTGCGATAATTACTTTTTACCATATGGGAAATTCGGAGAATTTTCCTATATGGTAAAAAAAGCGCCCCAAACTTCTCTTTTCATTTGAGGCGCTTCTACTGGCCCGGCAATCCTGCTACCGGGATGCTGCTTTATATATAACCTTATTTAGACAGCAATTCTGCTACCGCCGCATCTACATTCTGAAGCGTAGTGGACAAATCCTGCGCCCCAAGAAGGTAGCTCTGCATCTGGGTTCCATATTCTTCATGTGCCGGCGCTGCCGCTCCCCATTCGTTCCAAGGGCAATATACATTCCCTGCCGCCAATGCATCGGATACGCTGTTATAAGCTGCCGGAAGGTCGAAGGATGCCCCTTCTAAATAGGAAGAGCCGCCCTGATTGTTCTCCCACAAAGCTGTCTGCCCTTCGATGGTGGAAATCGCCGCAACAACTTTCATCGCTGCTTCTATGTTCGCCGAATTTTCATTTACTGCAAACCCACATCCTGGTCCGCCGATCAACCAGCCAGCACTCTCGCTTTGTCCATAGAAAGGCATCATGTCAATCTGCAAATCGGGGTTTTTCGCCATAATCGCATCCAAATCCCAAGGGCCGGAGCAGAACATTGCCGCATCTCCCATAGCAAACTGCTCCAACGCCTGGTCATGGTCGATACCTGTCATATCCGTAGTATAAATACCTTCCGTTATCATCTCCGACCATTTTTCCAGATAAGGGTTCCATGTGCCGTCCATCGTTGTTTTGCCTTCCCTGTAGTCACTGCCGAAGTTTTTCCCCGCATCGGTGGAAAGATATTCCGCTGCCACAAATGCCATAGAGTTTTTCAGCATCGGTTCCCATGACTTCAAACCTGCTGCCAGAGGAGTAATCCCCAAATCCTGGAACTGCTTGCAAACCGCTATATATTCATCAAAAGTCTTAGGCAGCTCAATATTGTTATCCTCAAACAACTGTTTATTGTAGAAAATCCCTTCAAACCAGCTAATCCCGGGCAATGCATATACGCTTCCGTCATACGAATATACGCTTGTTCCTGCATCCGAATATTTCCCTGCCAAATCATCCAATGATGCTAAATATCCCAGCCTTGCATGTTTCAGCGCCGACCCCGGAGACTCGCAGATAATATCCGGCCCTTCCTCTGCCGACAACTGGGTATCCACAATCGTATCATAATTGGAATTGTCTATGAACAAATATTCAATTTCCACATCCGGCACCGCTTCCGCCAGATAATCCAGCATAGCCGCTACCGTATCCTCACTGTTCCAATAAGTCATACGTATTACTGTTTTTCCACTGGTGCTTTCTCCTTCCGCAGCTTCTGCTGCTTCTTCGCCGCCAGCAGCCGGGGCAGCCGCCTCTTCCTTCGCCGGCTCTGCCGGTTTGCTTCCGCACCCGGTCAGCATCGCTGCCGTCATAGCCGTACACAACAAAATGCTCAGTAACTTTCTTTTCATTCCACTCTATCCTCCCTTTCCTTTGATATGCTCATTGTACGGCTTTTCCACTGGCATTAATATAATACATTTTTTAGAAACCTGTTCCTTTTTCGTGTAATATTCTGCCTAGCCCTTTTCCTTAATCTTTATTGTAAAACAAGTATACCCTTCCTCTGTAATCTTCACGGAAAGCCCGCAGCCTTCCCCATAATAAATCGCAATCCTCTGCTGGATATTATATATGCCATACCCCTTTCCCGGCTTCCCCAAAATATCTTCCAGCATCTCCACATCCATCACCGGGCCATTATTGCACACGGAAAAAAGCAAATGCTGCCCTTCTTTGCAAAATTCAATTATTACCAGTCCCTCCTCTTCTTCCTCCTCAATATAATCAATTCCATGCTCTATTGCATTTTCCACAATCGGCTGCAGCAAGAAATTCAACATTTCACAGCCAAGCCCATCCTCATCAACCCGGTATTCCACTGCAAATCCATTTTCCTTTGTCCTCTGCAAGATTTCTATATACGCCCGGACATTCTCCAATTCCCTTTCCACCGTAGTCACCGGCTGTCCGTTGTTCAGTGTTGTCCGGTAAAATTTTGCCAACAATCCTGTAATATCGCTGATTTCCTCCTCTCCCTTTTTCAACGCCTTCCATTTGATGGAAGAAAGAGTATTATAAAGGAAATGAGGATTAATCATAGCCTGCAATGCTTTTAATTCCGTTGCTTTTTTCTCTATTTCAATTTTATACACCTGATTGATTGTATCATTTAGCCGCTCCGTCATCCTTCCAAGGCTGTTCGTTACGATACCAATTTCATCTGTATCTTCGGTATAACAGGGATGTTCCAGATTCCCTCCGGAAATCATTTCCGCCTGTTCCTTTAAGGAAAGCAGCCTCCTGCTCAATGTCCGGGAGAAAATGCTGATAAAAATAAGGACCACCAGCATACAGCCGAATACGGCCACTAGCGTAGACACGATAATGGAATTGGTCTTGTCGGATATCATCTTCTTTTCCACATAATAATAAATCCTCCATCCGGTACTTTCCAACCTCCCCACCTTCAAAATACAGCCAGGTACCGTTTCATCTTTTCCGTTTTCAAAAAAATCATTTCCTCCATCAAGGTCCCTCTCTATCGGAACCTCCAATTCCATAGAAGATTGCCCTCCCAAATTCTTCGCTTCCAAAGACTGCTCTTCCGCAGCCTGCCGTCCCTCCATCCTTTCTGCCATCGCCAGAATCCGTCCACTTACATCCTCGTCAGGCGACTTTTTCCAATAAATGATAGTTCCTTCCCCATCCGTAATCAATATCCCGTTTTCTAAATAATCCATGCTCTGCGCCGGTTCCAGCATCCGATTCAAAAAAAATTCCGTCCGCATCACACCAATCGGCCGGCTGGTAGTTGCCGTATCCAACACCGTCCTTGTGGCATACAGCTCATCCCCCTCCACCGTCCATTTCGTCCGGAAATTCTCCTGATGCTCCTGATACCATGCCTCTTCTTCATAAATGCCGGAAGGCTCTAAAAAAGACCCCACTTTATCCCTCACATAGGGAGTCACAATCCGTATGTTCTTTATATTGGAATCGCTGCTGATAAAATACCAAAAAATAGGCTCCACCGTCTTATTCAGCACCTGAGCGATTTCTACATTATCAAAAGGATTCTTCTCCAAAGTTTCCCTGAAAGAAAGATGATAGGCGAGAAACTTCGTAAAATCCGTTTCCCGCCCAAACCATGCTTCCATTTCCATTACCAATCTCCCTAAATTATTATCCACCGTTTTTTTCGTCTGATCCAACAGATTCCGGTTCGATACATGGAATGAATAAACCCCTAAAATAGTAATGGGAATGGAAACTAATACCGCAAAACTGATAATCAGCTTTTTCCGTATGGAAGCCTTCCCCGTAAACCAATGCCAAAACCTATATACCATTTTTCCCATATGGACAACCATGCCTTTCCTCAGCCTGCAGGCTTTGCGCTGCAGGCAATATATTTAATTTACCCTCCCTATACTGCTTCGGTGTTACCCCAAAATGGTTTTTGAACAACCGGTTGAAATAAGACTGGTTCGGATAGCCGCAAGCCTTTCCCACGTCAACAATTTTCAGCTTCCCCTGTTCCAAAAGCGCCTTTGCCTGCTGCATTCTATAATCGGTCAAATACTTAATCAGGCTCACCCCTGTTTCCTGCTTAAAAATATAACTTACATATGCCGGGGTTAGGCATACTTTTCCGGCAATCCCTTCCAGGCTCAAATCTTCCATATACTCATTTTTCACCATCCGAATGATTTCCGCTACGGTCTGGCTCACATCTGCCTCCTTGTCCTGCTGCATGGAACCTGCCTTTTCCATCACACTGTAAAAAGCATCCTCTACCTCATCTAGCCCGCTGCATCCCATAATCTCTTCTGTTGTCTCAAACAGGATGCCTTTATGATAAATCCCATATTCCTCATACAAAGCCTTTACAATATCCAAAAAAGTATATTTGGCATACATGGCGCTCGATGATTTTTCGTTTTTCAGGCATCTTAAATAAGCCGCCATCTGTTCCTTCACCATATCCAAATCCCTGTTCCTTATGCTTGTCAGGACATCTTGCTTCATCCGCTCCGTTTGCGTCAGCCGTTCTTCCTTCCCCCTATGCACTTTCCCGGCATAAATCACGCCAGAAAAAAAGCTAAATGTATCTTCCCGTAGCCTCTCGATTTCCTGTATATTTTTCCCAAAATCCTTCCACCCAAAGCAACGCCTTCCTACAATCATGGACACCTTGCCGTCTCCCAGTCTTGTCATCGCCCGGTATATTTTTTCCGCCGCCCGCTCAATCTCTTCCTGTTCCATCCGGCTCCCGTCATAAAGAAGGATATTGGCTAAATTGGGATATTGGTTGATATATTCATAGCCCATAGGAACTTCTTTTTCCAAAACCTTTAAAAATTCATCGTAATGATGCTCAAAATAATTCCTTTCCGTCTCAATGCAAACCACAGCCATATGCTTATTTTGCAGATGTACTCCATAGGCTTCCAGGCTTTTCCCTATCTCTTCGCTGGAAGCTTTCGGGCTCATCAACTTTAAAAAAAGCAGACTTTTATCCGCCACAAGCAAAGATTCCTTTTTCTCTTCCCACTGCTTCCTTTCCCTACAAATCGCAATAACTTTCTCCATTACGCTACGGAACTCTTCCACTTCAATCGGCTTTAACAGGTAATTCACCGCATTAACCTCACAAGCCTGTCTTGCATACTCAAACTCCCCATAGGCGCTGAAAATAATTATGACAAGATTGCTGTTATACCCATTGGCCGCCCGTGCCAGTTCCAGCCCGTCCATATATGGCATCTTCACATCCGTAAGCAGAATATCCACCGGATGCTCCCTTATATATTCCAGTGCTTTTTTCCCATTAGGCGCCTCCGCTACTTTTAATGGTAAATTAAATTTATCAATTAAAAAGCGGATACCTTCCCGCTCCGTCCTTTCGTCATCCACCAAAAGAATCCTCAACATCTTATGTACCCCCGACAAATTATACTTTTCTTATTTTATTATAAATTCATGGGTTTGAAATGAAAATAGAAGATTTTTGGGAAATAATTGCATTTTTTTTGGACGCCCGAATCCTATATGGCAAAAAAATATCCTATGTCAGTTATCGAAAACCAACATAGGATATTATGGCATACCATTATTTTATCCTGTCCTTATTCACCGGAAAAATCAATTTTCCCCCATCCGCAGAAGTTTTGCCGCCTGGTCGGCAGCAATGCAGGCATCCAGTATTTCCTGGATATCCCCATTCATAATCTTATCCAGCTTATACAGCGTCAGGTTTATCCTATGATCCGTCACCCGTCCTTGAGGGAAGTTATACGTCCTGATTTTCTCCGAGCGGTCGCCCGTGCCAATCTGGCTGCGACGCAGTTCCGCTTCCGCATCATGGGCTTTTTGCTGTTCTATATCATATAATTTTGCACGCAAAAGTGCAAATGCCTTTGCTTTATTCTGAAGCTGGGATTTTTCCGTCTGGCTGTAAACAACTATCCCCGTCGGGTAATGGGTTAAACGGACCGCGGAATCGGTGGTGTTTACGCATTGCCCTCCGTTTCCGGAGGCCCTCATGACATCAATCCTGATATCCTTATCGTCAATTACTACATCCACTTCCTCCACCTCCGGCATAACTGCTACCGTTATGGTGGAAGTATGAATGCGCCCGCCGGATTCGGTTTCCGGCACACGCTGTACACGGTGTACCCCGCTTTCATATTTCAATTTGGAATAAGCGCCCTGGCCGGAAATCATAAAGTTTACTTCCTTCATGCCGCCGATACCGATTTCGTCCACATTCATGGTTTCCACTTTCCAACGCTGGCTTTCCGCATAATGCACATACAAGCGATACATCTCCGCAGCAAAAAGAGCCGCCTCATCACCGCCTGCCCCTGCCCTGATTTCCACGATAACATCCTTATCGTCATTGGGGTCTTTGGGGAGAAGAAGGACTTTCAGTTCCTGTTCCAACTCTTCCACCCGTTTCTTGGAAGCGTTTAATTCCTCCTTCAACATATCCCGCATTTCTTCGTCATTTTCTTCTTCCAGCATGGAAACGCTGTCCTCAATGTCCTGTTTACACTTTTTGTACTCTCTATATGCCTCTACGATAGGGGTCAAATCGCTCTGTTCTTTCATCAGGGCGCGGAAACGTTCCTGATTGCTTGTCACCGTCGGTTCGCCCAGCTCACTTAATATTTCCTCAAAACGAATGAGTAAATCCTCTAACTTATCAAACATTCTTATCCTTTCTACCGCCCTATGCGGGTTTCCATCCATACACTACCCTGTCCAGCCCTGCATAATCCTTGACAACCGTAACCTCCCGATATCCAGCCTTTTCCATAATGTCTTCCACGGCATTTGCCTGATCATGCCCGATTTCATAAAATAAATATCCGCCGCCTTTTAAAAAATCATAGGCTCCAACGGAAATCTCCCTATAAAAGAAAAGCCCATCTTCCTTCCCATCAAGAGCCTCCATCGGTTCGTAATCCCTCACTTCTTCCATCAAGCCGGAAATCACCTCCGTTGGTATATACGGGGGATTGGAAACAATCATATCATACTTGCCTTCCAATTTTTCAAACAAATCGCTTTGCAGAAAACGACAGTTTGAAATCTCTTCCTTCCCTCCAGCCAATCTGCTGATTTGGGCCGCATTTTCCCTTGCCAGTACAAGCGCCTCCTTTGATATATCCACCCCGGTTCCGCTGCATCCATTGGAATAATACAGCAGGCTTAAAAGGATACATCCGGAACCGGTACACATATCCAAAAGATTCATCCCGTCATGAAGATGACGCAGCGCTTCCTCTACCAGAATCTCCGTATCCTGCCTTGGAATCAATACGTGCCCATCCACTTTAAAAACCAGCCCCATAAATTCCTGTTCGCCGGTAATATGCTGCAAAGGCACATGCCTTTTTCTTTCCTCTATCAAAGCAAAGTATCTGTCTTTTTCGCTTTCCGGCACTTCCCTGTCACCATGAACAAGCAAATCATTCCTGTCCGTATGACAGACATACTCCAACAGAAGCCTTGCATCCCACTCTTTTTCCTCTATTCCTACATCCGATAACTGGCAGACGCCATAATGATATATTTCCTTATACTTCATCTTACCTGTCTCTTTTTGCGAACCCTTCCGGTTGTATAGCCCTTTCGTCTATCTCTTATTCCGGCTTTTCCACGGTTTCATTTTTATCCGTTTCTTCTATTCCGTCCTCTTCTTCCCCATCCTCCTCTATCCTGCTCTCTTCTTCCCTGTCCTCTTCCTCATCTTCATCATCTTCAAAGGGGGTATCCCTCAACCAGGAATCGTCGATTTCATATCCAAAGGTATCCTTCAGATAAGCTTTCCAGTCAAAAATCGCTTCCACCGATGCAATTGCAACCTGAACCATATCTTCATCCGGCTCTTTTGTGGTCAATTTTTGCAACATCATACCGGGAGCGGAAAGTATACGTACAAAAATGTTGTCGCTTCTGCCCGCCAACCGTATGATTTCATAAGAAATCCCGGCAATCACAGGAATCAGCGCAATCCTGAGCAGTATACGCAAAGCGGGTTGTTCCACCCTGATAAAGAAAAATACGATAATACTGACAAATACTACAAAAAACATAAAGCTGGTTCCGCACCTTTTATGAAGCCTGGAGCTGCGCATTACATTATGCACGGTCAACGGCCTCCCCTTTTCGATGCAATTGATACATTTATGCTCGGCCCCATGATATTGATAGAGCCGTTTGATATCCTTCATCATCGTAATCGCCACAATATAGCCAATAAAAATAAGAATCCTTATCAGCCCTTCTATCATCGCCATAAAAGATACATTACGGATATAGCCCTCAAACAAGGATGTGATAAAGTACGGAAGCACCATAAAAATAGCGATAGCAAGCAGAATAGAAATTACAGTCACGATGCCAAGCATAACGTTTTCCGCTTTCTCCTTAAATACTTTATTGAAAACCTTATCCGCCGCCGTCTCCTTCGCTTCCTCGTCTTCATAAAAAGAAACCGAATGGTTTAATGTCCTCATCCCTAATATCATAGAATCAAGGAAGTTAAAAATGCCCCGGATAAAAGGTACCTTCTTCAATACGCTGTCATCCATGACACCCCTGTAGACATCCACTTCCACATCAATCTCCCCATCCGGCTTCCGTACGGCAACCGCATATTGTTCCTTATTTTTCATCATTACGCCTTCCAGCACTGCCTGCCCGCCAATACCGGAATAACGTCCGCCTTTGTCTTTTTTCATATCCACTCTAGCCCTTCTACAGCTCTTCTTTGTAATGTTTCCCAAAGTGGCTTCGCCGATTTTTAAGTCTCCTCTTCATCATACAAAAGTCACTTATCCAATATTCTTTTGCAATCTGCCAAGCAATGCTGCCGGACAAACCTTCGGTTCTTCTTCAATCTACATCCTTCTGGCGAAGGACTTTCCATAAGTTAAAAAAGAATCCTGCTTGCAGGATTCTTCGCCTGCGGCGGCTCGCGGCAGCGACATACTCCCCTTCGCGGCAGTGCGATAATTGCTTTTCCTTCCGCCCAAAGCGAGCATCTTCCTGAAGGTTTTATATAAAATAGACGATTATAGAATCATTTCCTGTCTTATTAAATAAGGTTGAGATATTAATCTCAACCTTTTTCAACAAATCTATTTGTTGCAGATCCATGCTGCAACCCTTCAGCCCTCGGCTTTCCTGCGCTTTATTTTTGTCCAACGCCATATTTCTTATTGAACTTATCAATACGTCCGTCAGCTCTTACCGTCTTCTGCTGACCAGTATAGAACGAATGGCATTTGGAACAAACTTCAACGTGAATCTCCGGTTTTGTAGAACCTGTCACGAAAGTGTTGCCGCAGTTGCAAGTTACAGTTGCCTGATAATACTTAGGATGGATTCCTTCTTTCATCTTTTTCACCTCTCTATAGTAAATTGAGTCTTTCTGTTCTTATCTATTTACTTAAATAAGCCACTGCTGTTGACGGTAACCAAACAGCTTTTTTATTGTAGCACAGCTTATCTTATCATGCAAGCATTTTCTGCAAGAACTTTATAAAAACTTGATTTTTTTTACTATCTGGACAAACTCCATATTGCTTCTCGTCTTAGAGAACATATCTAAAATCTTATCTACCGCTTCCTCCGGTTTGAGCCCGTTCAGGGCTTTGCGCATAATGTTAATCGCTTCCTGTTCCTCCGGCGAAAGCAGCAAATCTTCCCTCCTGGTACTGGATTTTGGAATGTCAATAGCCGGAAATACCCTGCGCTCTGACAGCTTCCGGTCAAGAACCAATTCCATATTTCCCGTTCCTTTAAATTCCTCATACACTACATCGTCCATTTTGCTTCCTGTCTCCACCAAAGCCGTCGCCAGAATCGTCAAGCTTCCGCCGCCGCGCATATTCCTTGCTGCACCAAAGAAACGTTTCGGCATATGCAGCGCTGCAGGATCAAGGCCCCCGGACAACGTCCTTCCGCTGGGAGGGACTGTAAGGTTATAAGCCCTTGTCAGACGGGTAATACTGTCCAATAAAATCATAACGTCTTTTTTATGCTCTACCAAACGCTTTGCCCTTTCAATTACCATCTCCGACACTCTCTTATGATGTTCCGGCAATTCATCAAAAGTAGAATAAATCACTTCCACATTCGGACCTTCAATGGCCTCTTTAATATCCGTAACTTCCTCCGGCCGTTCATCAATAAGCAAAATAATCAAATGTACTTCCGGCGAATTTTTTTTCACCGATTTTGCCACTTCCTTTAGCAACGTTGTCTTGCCTGCCTTTGGCTGGGATACAATCATCCCCCTCTGCCCTTTTCCTACCGGGCTGATTAAATCCATAATGCGCATCGCCACTGAAGCCCCCGGCGTCTCAAGGTTCAAACGCACATTCGGGAAAATCGGTGTCATATCTTCAAAATTGCATCTGCGCATCGCCACATCCGGCGTATATCCATTGATTGTCTTGACATACAGGAGGGCGCTGAATTTCTCGCTCTGTGTTTTAATCCTTGTATTCCCCTCCAGAATATCCCCTGTCTTCAAATTAAAGCGCCGGATTTGGCTGGGCGCTACATATACATCGTTTTCTCCCGGAAGGTAATTCTCACAACGAATAAATCCATAGCCATCCGGCATCACCTCCAAGATACCATGAGCCGTAATCCCGCTGTCCAAATCCGCCGGATACTTTTCTTCTTCTTTCGCCATATTATCCCACCGGTTCTCTCTACGGAACTGTCCGTCCTGTTGGGTGCGCCCCTCGTTCGGTCCCCTTCTGCCTTCCCCTTGGTTCCGCCCTTCATGGGAAAACCTGGTTTCCCCCTGATTCCGGCTTTCAAACTGCCCTTTTCCTTCTGCCTGCCTCCGGTTTTCTATCTGACCTTTCCCTTCTGCCTGCCCTCGGTTTTCTATCTGGCTTTTCCCTTCCGCCTGCTCCCGGTTTTCTGTCTGATTCTCCCCTTCTGCTTGCCTCCGGTTTTCTATCTGGTTTTTCCCCTCTGCCTGTCCTCGGTTTTCTATCTGGCTTTTCCCTTCCGCCTGTTCCCGGTTTTCTGCCTGTTTTTTTCCCTCTATCTGTTCCTGGCCCTCTATCTGGCTCTTTCGTTCCACCTGTCCGCGTTCTTCCCCTTGCCTGCCTTTTTCCCCGGCTCCGCCGCTATCACGCCCTGCGCCTTCTCCCGTTTTCCTTCCATCCGGTGCATTTTTCGATGCCGGCCTCCTGCCTCTAGGCGCCTTTTCCGGCACAGCTTGCCGCTCCGCTACATCCGCCCCCTTCTTCTCTTTCTCATCTTCCAAAAGCATGGCTTCTATTACTTCCGCTTTTTTCATTGTGGACGTTCCTTTCATCCCTCTTGCCTTTGCGATTTCCTTCAAATCCGCAAGTGCCAATGATTCATATTTTTCTCTCATAAACTCCTCCGCTTCCTTTTCGCCGGGCAAACAACGCCCTTATGTAACGGCACACGCCCTGCCTTTGCTGCAAATATTAATGTTGTTTCTTTTGTCTTTGGGGTTTTTATAGCTGATATGTGAATGGAATTGCTAATAAACACTATCTGTTGTTATCTATTATACAACAGCTTTTCCAAAATAGGAAGAGATTTTTTTCCCTTTGCACGGCTTCTATTGCCAGACATCGGCATTTTAAGAAGTTTTTCAAGTATACTTACAAAAGGTTCCGGCTATACTTATATTATGTCAATATTATGCTAACAGGTATTCTG
>Ga0137307_101583_pt1 | contig 19292 bp, 11 predicted proteins | sample NAcewD2O_March_2_FD_97180 | JGI IMG/M metagenome (GOLD analysis project Ga0137307, IMG submission 97180) | Mouse cecal microbial communities from Vienna, Austria - N-Acetylglucosamine amended D2O_March | ecosystem: Host-associated > Mammals > Digestive system > Large intestine > Cecum | place... | reverse complement strand
ACGAGCCTCTCACGCTGCGTCATCCCTCTGGCTACTGTCATGACCATTACATGCTGGTTAGGGATATATTATCTTACTTTGAGTTTCTGAAAAGAAACATCTAATTAACTTATGATTTAATTTTATTACGCAAATACGTTTTTGTCAAGTATGCATAAAAATATATTGAAAAAGTAAAATTATATTGTGCAATATATACAATATTATGATAAATTATAAACGAAATAAAGAAAACCAGTAGATTGTTCTACTGGTTGTGGGTTATTGATAATATGAATTTTGAAAAGGATTTGTGTATGTAATCAATGCATTTTTTATTAGATTTTGAAATCTTGCTTGTTCATTGAGGAAACATTGGTTACAATTTTTTAGCAAAGGATTAAGAAAAGGGCAGGTGGAGCATGTTAGCACAGGTGTCATGTTGTTGTTGAATTTTTTTAGTATTAATTTATATGCGGTGGTCAATGTATAGAGGTTTGCATTTAGTAAATCTCTTAAGATTTCCAACTTTTTATCATATTCATTGTAATTCAGAATATTCACAAAAGTATTAGGGTGTGTATAGCTATTGGTTTTTGAGGATATAGTCAATAAATCTCTAGGAATGTTTGTATTGTACATTTGGGTTGCTATCTTATATTTTTTGGGAATATTGCATGATCCTTTGAGTATGGAATGGTATTTTGCATTGTATTGTTTATTCCTGTCAGCACAGTGTTCCATGACTGATAAATAGTCTGGATCGTTGCAGAGATTCACCAAATCCAGAAATGCTTCAATAGAATGGCGGGTATTCCGCTGAAGGACAGAAAAACCCAGACATTCTAAATCAATGTCAGTAGTGTATAACGAGAAGTAGTTTGCAGTAAAATCTTCTTTGATATAAAAAAAGAGCATATATTCTTTTGTCGTAAGAATGGTGGTGTTCATGTTTATTAATGCCTGCATTGAAGAATCAATATAGCCAAGAATATTATTATTGTTATAAAAGTCACGATTGAGAAATTGCATGGCAGTCCATCCTTTCTGAAAATTAGATTAATTATATAGTGGAATATAGTAAATATCAAGAGAAATCTTTAAAGGGCGGTAACGCCCATAATAGGGTGCCAGATATGGCACATGTGTAAAAGACTCTTTTTGTGTAGCCGAAAGCGTGTTGGCTATGAATTTATGTTCTCGCATGTGTTAGTTGTTGTTTATTTTGCTAAAGTTTGTGCTTATCAGCTCAAACCTTAGAAAATAACCAACAACAAGTCTACGCCCTTTATTGCTTCCAAAGGTCAGCATATATTTTTAGCAAGCTAAAAATATATATCTTCCCAATGGAAGCAAAATCAAAAAATATACTTTTTTATTTTTGTTTCCTGCTTACAGCGGAAACATTGCAAGAGCAGTAGAACTGTGTTAATATAGTGAATATTTTAGACGCTTAGTCAGGAGGATTCATCATGGAAGATAATATTTTAGCTCGTGAAGATATAATAGAAAATGTTATTGCCATAAAAATCAATCAGGCATATAGGGAAAATATGACAGAGATTGAGTTGTACGAAGTAACAAGAGGGTGTTGGAAAGTAGATGTTAAGAGAGCAGAAAAGGCTCAGTATGCTTTTAGTATCTATAAAGGCATTATAAAAGAAGTATACAAAATAAAAGAATGGCTCCCAGCAGGTACGATACCAAGACCAACACTTCCAGATGCCGAAACACCAGCAGATAGATTTGAATTTGTTGGAGAAATTGCAGAAGAAAATATCAGAGATAAATATATAGAAAAATCTATTGCAAACTTATATCGAAGAGGCGAAGCAAATCCAATAAAATATTTTATGAACGAAACGTATAAACGAAATTAAAAAAATGTATTGACTAAAAACAGATTGTGTTATAAACTTAATTTAAGCAGAGAAAAGGTATGGATTTTGTTTTTTTTAATTCTATTAAAGGAACAGATCTATGCTTTTTTTGTTGCCAAAATCGAAAGCAAAAGAGGGTATCCTCTTTTATTTGTATATTACATATACAAATAAAACCTCTCTTGCAGTCTATAAATTATTTGGTATTGTCTCTATTATCCTCTTATATAAAATCCTCATATATAAAAGTCAATATCAAGAAATAGATTGAAAGGAGAATTGAATTGATAAAAAAATTTAATCAAGTATTTTCAGCGATTGTAGCAGCCTGTGTGATATTAACATCAGTGCCTGTCAACGCTTTATCAACGGGTGAAACGAACACCGTAGGTGCAGAGCATACGCTCACAGAGCAGCAAACGCTGAATGATTTAAACACAGAAAATTCTATAAGTACGAATGAATCTAGTGCCACTTCTGCAGAAGTGGCAACAGATTCAAATGCAAAAGAAGATACATCTATATCAGACATATCCTCTAATGATATAGAAGCGGATGCTTTAGAGCGAATGCTCTCTTCTGAAGAAAAACTGAATAATGAAATATCATTACAAAATGATGAAACAGAAGATGGTGAAGAACCATCCACCGATAACTGGGAGCTTGGACTTGTATTTTATGATTCAACAGTAGATAATGGAAAAACTCCACTTACAGAGATTGATTGGGATGCATCGGATGGCGGATATGGACAAGGTGAAACGAGAGTAGTTACAGTACAAATAAATTATAAGAATACTAATGCAGTTACAACATATCAACCTGGAGAACTTTCTATTCTTGTTCCAAGTTTAACTTACAATACATCGAGTAGTGCAGATGATAGTCCTCAATGGGAATCTTCTGTAGTAGTTGGAGCGAATGATTCAATACACACAGGATATGACTGGAATTATAATCTTGAAGAAGGAATATATACTTTTTCAAACGCTAATTTAATAGAAGCAGAATCTAACTTTGAAGGAAGTATTCAACTAACATATACAATTACTCCTAAAGCAGAAAGAGTGACAAATAATTTTATGCAGTATCCTGATCAAATTGAAATAATGGAAGATAGCTGTATTCATGAATATTCAAAAGATATAAGTGCATTATTAAAATATAATGCTGAGAGTATATATATTTCAAATAATATAAATCTAGGTTATAAAAGAACATATACTCATCCTTGGGAAAAGAAAAATTATACTGTTACTAAAAGGGCACAAAAAATAACATCAATGGATATGTTTCCTTCAAATGCTTCTGATTATATTTGGGTAAAATATTTATTTACAGAGACAGGTGCAGATAGAGACTTTTATGACCCTAAACCATGTGTTAGTTGGGAATATCCATATAATTATGCTGTTCCTTTTTATTGGCAGGATAGTTTCCCAGAGGGTTGCGTTGTATATGATTCGGAAATGAATAGGCTGGAACCTTTTGAAGGAAATACATATAAAGAATCTTGGGGAGAATACAATAATGATTGGAAAAATAGTTATGTTATAAATTCATCTATTTCAATCTATGTTGGATATCCTAAATCAATATATAATGAAGAAAATGATAATTTGAATATTGAAAATACAGTTTCACTTGTAGGAACATATTATGAGGATGAAGAAGAATCACTATTAGCTCAAGGTTCTTGCTCATTAAATCTGGGTGAGTTTGATTTTATTTATAGCGGTAATTTGTATGGCATAACAAAGGGAATATCATCCTCAAGTACTATGAGACAACAAGATATAACTGGAGCAAGGAAAGGTACTACAAATATTAAAACATGGTATTTATATCCGACTGCAAAGTATACAGGCTCTCCTATGACATTAAAGATAGGAGATGATATTCTTTACGCAACAGATTCTAGTGGAAAATATACAAAACTAGAAGATGATGAATATTATTTTTCGTCAATACAATGGAACCCGTCATCATTTGTAAATGGTCTTGGAAATATTATTGAATACGAAAAATATAATTGTGAACTTTATGTAAGATATGGTGATTCAAATGATTATGTTCTTTTTGATTCTTTTAAAAATCCTGAATCAAAAAAAGAATGGACTATTTCAAAAGAAGATAATGTTGTTGGTTTCTACTTTATGATCAATGATGTATGTGAAAGTGTAGAATCAAAATCTTTGATTTATGCAACAACTGTTTTTGAAAAAGAAGACATTCCAGAATCAGGAACACTATATAATTTTGATTACTTACAAGTTTTCTTTAAGGATAATGAACAAAACTTAATATTGCAAAATGAACCTGGGTTAAATTCATATGCTAATCTAATAACAAAGGAAGAAATAGCACAATTTGATCAAAATACATATGGAACATATATGCAGCGTGGAACAAATTATTGTAGATGGGCTTATTATAATGTAACAAATTATCCTATGAAATATTATCCTTCAAAAACATTTGAAACAGGTCATATAAAAGACACAAAAAATGAAAAATTTTATCTCACATGTTCATTATCTGGATGCTTTTATAATGTATTTAGGGTTAATGATTTTGAAAATCTAACAGCATATGGTCATGATTATGATAGAGAATATGCTTGTAAAGGTTTTATTTTATATGACTTATTACCACAAGGAATGCAATTAGAATCCTCGGAGGAAGATATAAAAAAATCAATACAATGGCATAGTGGTATTTTGTTCAATGAATATTTTGAACGTATATCAGTGGATGACTTAAAAAAAGATAGTAATGTAACAGTAGAAATAAGAGAAAATTGGAACAATACTGGTAGAACCTTTATAAAAATTGTAATTGAATATCCATTTCCTATATATAGCTGGGAAGAAGTAAATCTGTCTATTTATACGAAAAAAGTAACTGCAAAATATGATGTTTCTGTAGATTTCAATTCATATCTTGAATATGGCTCAACTTGGACTAATTACGGATACATGACCCCACTGGATAATCAGCTACATGCAACGATAAACTCAGGAAGCGTTCAAGATAACGGATATTATGATAAAGATGCAAGTGACATTAATCAAAATGGAAATACATCAGAAAATATTTCATACTCAAAAGCTATAACGACTATTTCAGATGTTGTTTCGTCACATCAATCTTTAACAAAGTATGTAAAAACAGATAAAAGTAATTATTCGACTGGAGTTGTAAAAGCATCTCCAAATTCTGAATATACATATAAACTTTGCGCAAGAACTGGAGGCAATAGAGTAACAAGCTTTATAATTTATGATTCTATAGAAGAATATGTGCAAGATCCATATTCCGTAGAACAAAATTTTATAACAGCTTATGGAACTAAGAAGCACTGGAATGGAGAATTTTTAGGAATAGATACTTCATATGCAGAATCCAAAGGATATGTTGTTAAATCATACTATTCTGAAAATAAATTAGCGGGCAATCTTTACAATGAAGATAGTTCTTTAAATGCTGATTGGAAAGAATATTCAGATAGTATTGATAAATCAAAGGTAAAAGCATTAGCCTTTGAATACTTGGATACAGATGGAAATAAAGCAGTTTTACCCGCAAACTCACAGACTTATGTATTAGTGAAGATGAAAGCACCACCAGAGGAAAACAGAAAGATTTTAGCTTATAATGGTTGCCGTACTCAATGGCAGGCACTTGATGATTATGATAGACCAGTTGATTTTATTACAGGTATAAATTCAAACATTGTTAAGGTAACACTTAGTGATTATTTTGATTTGACAGTAAATAAAATTTGGGATGATGAGAATAATAAATGGGGATTGCGTCCAGATTCAATAGATATTATTCTTAAAAAATCAGGAGTCGAGATAGAGAGAAAGCAGATAACTGCTGATAATCTATCTGTAACTTTTACAGATTTATTAACAGATGATGCTAAATTTTACACTATTGAAGAAGAGCCTTCTCAAAATTATAAAGCAACAATAGAATATAATGAGCTAGAGGATTGCTATGAAATCACAAATACATTGAAAGATGATGTGTTCAAAGATATTGAAGGAACTAAAACATGGGTAGGAGATAATGAATCTAAACGTCCAGAAAGCATTACAATAAAGCTCTTAAAGGATGGAGAGGTTTATAGAACTACAACAACCAATGCAGATAAAGATTGGAAATATTCTTTTGAAAAAGTACCTATCTACAATGCTGATGAAACTAAATGCATTTATTCTGTAGAGGAAGTACCTGTTGATAACTATATTACACAATATGATACCGACAATAATGGATTGGCTATTACATTTAATGAAAACTTTAAAACATATAGTTCTTCTGCTTATGTGCAAATTTACTATCAATTAGACGGGAAAACCTATAGATTAGGAAGCTCATATTATGGTAGTAGTACATATTCTTTAGCAGGAAAGACTATTTATGTGCCATCAACGGATTTTTATTTATATTGGTATGTAGGAACCTCATCTAATAATTATTATGGATTTAGCATAGATGATATATCTCCTGCAGTTGTTGATGGTGTAACAGGAACATCAGCAACACTTCCTTCTTACACTCCTATAGAAGTAACTGGTATGGAGTATCCAGAATCAGAACATATACCTCATGAAACCAGTGGAACACGAAAATTATGGCATTACACATCCAATAATGTTTTAAAAGAAAATATTATTAATACCTATGACTGTAAAGACCTTGATGGAACTAAGATATGGGTAGGAGATACAGAAACTAATCGTCCAGAGAGTATTACAATCAACCTTCTAAAGGATGGTAAAGTTTATAAAACAACAACCACCACATCAGAGAAAGAATGGAAATATATCTTTGAAGATATACCCATTCATAACGAAGATGGTTCTAAATGTATTTATTCAGTAGAAGAAGAACCTGTTGAAGGATATACAACACAATATACTGGCGGTGAAAGTGGTTTAGCAATAACATTTAATAATCAGTTTGAAACAGAAAGTGTAAATTATGACTATGTTGAAATATATTACAAACAAGACGGACAGACTTTTAAATTAGGTAAATGGGGAGGAACAACACTTGCAGGAAAGACTATAAATGTTCCAACAAATGATTTTTATTTGTATTGGAGAACAGATAGTAGTAATTGCAATTACTATGGCTTTAGTATTGATTCCATAGAAACAGCAGATGTAAATGCAACTGGAACTGTGGCAACATTACCTAACTATACAGCAACTGAGATAACAGGAACAGATTACCCAGAATCACCCAATCATGGTAATTATGGAAATAATGTAAAGATGTTATGGCATTATACAGGTAGCTTTATATCAGATGTACCAGCAGAAGGTTTATTTAATATAGTTAATACTTATGAAGGAGTAGATGCTGTTAACCTTAGCTTTGTAAAAGCAATAGAGGGAACAGATGAATCATGGAACAATATGAAACTTGATAAAAATGCTCTCTATAAGTTCCAAGTATCCATGAAAAATACAGAAACAGGGGACACTATTTCTGTTCAAATAGATAATAAAAACACTGTTACTGTTAGAGAGGTTCCTATTGGGACATATGTAATTACAGAAAAAGATGATATGTATTTTGATTTTGTATCCATGGAAGCTCTTAATAATGCAGAAGGCATTACCTTTGAAAAAGTTGGTGATGATTATGTATTATCCATAACAGAGGATGCCGCAGAAGAAGAAACTTTACAAATCAAAGTCAATAATAAAATAGAACCAGATAGACCATACGAGGACAAAGAAGAAAAGGAAAATCTTTTCAATTATTCCTCAAATGAAGAAAAAGCAAGTCTTTTATCAAAAATTGCAAACTTCTTTACAAACTAATGAAAATAAGCCGTAGGCGCAAAACCTATGGCTTATTTTTTTGAATCAAAATTCGCTTATACAATACTTTTAGAAATCCATCCACATTATCGGCGGTGTAATAGGCTCCGTCCTCTGGTGGTTCGGAGAGCAAAAGCACAGCAGAGGTATTAGTGCTGCTACCGCCCTTATGAGTGCCATTCATACGGACAGGATTGATATATTTTTTTGTTGGAACAGCCTCAAACGCATCTGATCCAGTTGTTATTCCTAAGATTTTGAACTGCCCTGGGTTATATTTGGCGATAAATGTAACAGGAACGCCCATGACACCATCATAATCACAGGGAATCTCAGAGAGCTTATTGACATTAATTGCATCGTAATTATCGTAAAGGGGATATTTTTCAGGAGAGTAGAGAGCTGTTAGAGGTAAATCAGAAAATTCTCTTTGTGTAGGAATGTTGGTAAACCATGCAATATTTCCAATAGTAGCATATTTATGACCATCCGAATCAACACGAGTTACGCCTATATCATAATCATCAGGGATTCTAAAGCGTTGGTGTGGATTGTTGGAACTGATCCAGATCTGGCGGCTCTTTATAAGCGGAAATACATCTCTGTAGCCGACAGCATTAAGACTTCCAATAATAATAAACCTTTTATCATATTTTATGAGCTGTGCAATGTATTCTCTAAACAGAGAGAAGGGTGGATTTGTAATTACTATATCCGCTTCTTTTAGGATTTCTATACATTCAGGACTTCTAAAATCTCCGTCACCAGTAAGGGGAGTTTTCGTTGGTTCATTGTCTCCAGAGCTTAATACATACTTATATGTAGATTTTCCAGAATCGTAGTAGGTGGCTATTAATTTCCTGATTCCAAATTCCTCAAAATGTATTTTGAAATATTTCCAGAAGTTAGAAAATTCTGGGTTGTCACAGTTGCAATAGATGGTTTTCCCTCTAAAGCGTTTCTTATAGTGCTGGAGTTCCTCCTCTATGTCAGGGAGCAGGGTATAAAACTCGTCATACTTTCTTTTCTTTGAATCATTCAAATTTTTGTTCTTTATCAAATATGTTTAATTCCTTTCTTTGTTTGGTTTTGGACACAAAAAAAGAGCATTGAGAGGTAGCTCGTAAGCTGCGCTCAATGCCCTGTTGCATTGGTAATATAAAATTTTTGTGCTAATTAGATTGTATAATTTTGGGGTGCCTGAAGTCAATAGCTTGTAAAATGGTATAAATTCAATAAAAAGTAGTTGTTATTATTAAAAATATAATATATAATTAAGTGAAATTATACGGATTTAATTACTATTTATTTAATAATAAGGTGGTGAGACATTGGGGAAAGAAGATATGGAATTGTTTTTAAATGACAATTTCAAGGTACTTGATTTGCTGTATAATAATCAGGTAAAGATAAATAAAGTCTATATTTGCCCAATGACACAGCAGGAGATCGGAGAGGGTTTGGGGTTCAGCCTAATGAAAGTAAATGCCATAATGCTGACCTTGCGCCAAGAGGGGTACATAGATCGATATAAAAATAGTCGGGGGCGATATGTTTTAACAACAAAGGCAAAGAAACTGCTTACTATGTTGGAAGCAAATAAGGAACGATAAATAGAGAACGTGTTATTTTTGGAGGAAATTTTTATGGTATTCAATGAAGATTCAAGAGTTAAGATTCCAGCTACACTTCATTTTCGGAGGTTAGGATATACCTATCAAACTAAGAAGAATCAGAATATTCAGCGGCAGAATAATATTTTTGTAGATGTCTTTAAAGACGCTATTCGAGAGATTAATGGCAAAGACTATACAGATGAACAGCTTAACGATGCAATAAAAGAAATTGAGACTTTGACGGAAAATAAAAGAGATAAGGGAAAAGGATTCTATGAGCGGCTCAAGGCTTATAGGGATATGATGCTGGTTAATTTGGATGAGCCAGATAAAAATGATTTTAGAGTTGTTACAGAGCTGCCATATACAGGTGAAAGAGATGTGAGATTTCGCCCTGATATTACAGTGCTTATTAATGGCATTCCGATGGCTTTCATAGAAGCCAAGAAACCAAACAACAAGGATGGTATTCAGGCAGAATTTAGAAGAATGAGGGAAGAACGTATATGTAAGGAAGAGTTGATTCCATTCTTCAATCAGCTTCAGCTATTAGGATTCACGAATAACCAAGTATATAATGACCAAGCCAGAATCCAAAGACAAGGGAGCTTTTACACAACGCCAGATGGTAAGGAGGAACCAAAATATAATCATTTCAGAGAAGAACAAGAGCTGCCCATAAGTGAATATATTTCAGATAGTGATGTCGATGATGTCTTATCGGACAATAATATCATGTCAATAAAAGAAGACTTGGAGTTTGGGGAGAATCTAAAGCCAGATACACCTGCGAATAAGTTTATTACATCATTATTCTCTAAGGAAAGGTTTATCTTTTATTTGAAATATGGAATTGTATATGTTGATAGTCCTGTAGATGGATTTCATAAGCATATTATCAGGTATCCGCAGTATTTTGGGCTGCAGGCTTTGAGAGATAAACTGGATAGAGGAATGAAAAAAGGAGTTCTGTGGCATACACAAGGCTCTGGAAAGACTGCTTTTTCTTATTTTGCTACGAATATGCTACGTGACTATTATCAAGATAAAGATATAATCACGAAGTTTTATTTTGTTGTAGATAGACTGGATTTGCTCAGACAGGCAACGGCAGAGTTTTCAGCCAGAGGAATGACGATTGCTGCTATTGATTCTAAGGAAGATTTTATAGAGAATATGCAGTCCCAAGTTATAATAAATGATAGTAGCTCTCAACGAGGAAAGTATCAGGAGACGATGAATGTTGTTAATATTCAAAAGTTTTCAGACAAATCGGTGGTAATTCCTGATCCTGATACAGACGTACAAAGAATTTACTTTTTAGACGAAGTACATCGTGGGTATAAACCGAAAGGAACATTCTTGGGCAATCTTTTAGGAGCAGATCCCAATGGGATTTTTATTGGTTTGACAGGTACGCCGATTCTTGATTCTGATTTTGGGGATGAAGAAGATGAATCCGATAAAAAAATTAAACACGCTGGAGTTAAGAGAAATTTTAAGACAACAGACATTTTCCATGAGTATATCCACAAATATTATTATAACAAGAGTATTGCAGATGGATATACACTGAAAATCAAGAAAGAAAATATAGATACAAAGTTTAGAAATGATATTCGTGCAATGGTAGGTATACCTGAAGGACAGGCTATTCCAGCGAAAACATGGGAAGATGTAACTAAATCAGAGGAATATGTCGATCAGTTATGCCGTTATGTTATAGATGATTTTTCTGTGTTTGAAGAGGTTCAAAATGATAATTCGATGGGATTTATGGTAGTTGCCTCTTCATCCGAACAGGCAAGATCTATGCAGGAATGGTTTGAAAATAATAGCAATATCAGTACGGCGTTAGTTTTACACGATACAGAGGAAAATGAAGAGAAACAAGAATATTTTAGGGGCAAGAAAGATAATGTCATAGGAAAAACTGTTATTAAGTACAAAGGCGTTATCGTATATAATATGCTGCTAACTGGTTTTGATGCGTCCAGATTGAAAAGGCTTTATCTTTTAAGGACAATTAAAAAGCATAATCTTCTTCAGACACTTGCCAGAGTAAACAGACCATATAGAAAAATGCAGTATGGTTATGTGGTTGATTTTGTAGATATTACAGAAGAATATGAAGAAATTAATAGGCGGTATTTGGAAGAGCTACGTTCCGATCTGGAGGATGAGGATGGGAAGTCGGATGTTGAGGATATGTTTGTAGATGTTCCAGCAGTAAAAAAGAAAGTTGCTGATTTGGAAAATGCGCTATTCATATACATGGGCAATATTGAGAATAATCTGGAATCTTTCAGAAAGCAGATAGAGCCTCTGGATGAGGAAACAGTAAGAAGTATAAACAAAGCTTTGACGGAGTACAGAGAGTGCTATAACGAACTCAGGATGTCTCATGAAGATGTGAGCAATATCCCTATTGATAGAATCATAAAAGCACAGCATGAGACAGCACATAGAATCTCTTTGATTATTGCAGAGAAATTATTAAATTCAGATGATCCAGATGATAACGATTATGACTTTACAAATTTGATTGTGGAGTTTTTAAAGAGTGGGGAGATTGATTTAGAGTTTACCAGTGAACAGGATATTATGGAGCTGATTTCTAAATTCAATAATGCACGTTCATCCAATACAGATAAGAAAGATCCTATGTATATGGATATTAATAGTCGTTATAAGCATTTGATTAAGTCATTTAAGAGGGATGCAGATACAACAGAAAAAGTCAAAATGTTTATGGAAAACTTAGATGCTTTGGCAAAAGAAATGTGTGTCCTGAATGAGAATAATAATAGTCTGACCAACAGGTATAAAGGCAGTGAGGAATATATGCGGATTCATAAAAGGCTTTTGGAGAATTATTCTGCGAATCTAAATGATATGAGTACATTTAAGTTGATGCAGGATATTATTGCTGCCATTGATGATTTGTTAGGGCATATGGGCAGACCAACAAAAAATGTTGTTATGAGAGAATTAGGTAAACCAGTAAGAAATGCATTGAAAAAGTTGGGATTTTCTGATACTTCCAGACGACAGGTAGATAATGTTATTAATGTATTCATTGATGACAAATTTAGCAAGTAACGAATGGAGAAAACAAACTCATGGGTTATGAAGAATACTTGGACAAAGTAAAACAAATGATCGATGACTTAAAAGCCATGACTGCCGATTTAGGTCTTGCGAATACTGGTGACGAGTATAAGATTATTTCAGAATTATTTACATATAAATTCTTGAATGATAAGCTCCTTTATAATTTTGAGCATAGAGAAGATATAGAAGATTCCTTTGATGACTTTATTGATTTTGCCGATTCAAATACTGCAAGAATAAAGGAAGAATATCTTTTGCTGAATTTGTTTCAAAAGCAGAATGATAAGAAATTTCATAAAACTTTTGATAAGGCATTGGAAGCAATTAGTGAGTTAAATAAGGACGTTTATTCTATCGAAACATCTACAGGAACAAAAAAGCCACTGTTTGAGCCTTTGTCTGTATATCTTAGAGATCCAGATAAGGAGATGGAGCTTGCAAAGAGAGCAATAAATATTCTTTGTAAATATCAGTTTGGTGGTGAGATATTTGAGCAGGGGTGGGATTACTTTTCATCCATATTTGAATATTTGATTAAGGATTATAATAAGGATTCTGGGAAGTATGCGGAGTATTATACTCCAGCTTTTGCAGGAGCTATTATGGCAGATATTTTGTATAATGATACCCCTGTAGACCAAGTGGAGATTTATGATCCAGCGGCAGGTTCAGGAACTTTGCTTTTATCAATGGCAACTAAAGTAGGTGCAAAGAATTGTACTATTTATAGCCAAGATCGCTCGCAGAAGTCTACACAGTTTTTGCGGATTAATTTGATATTGAATAATTTAGCACAATCTTTAGAGTATGTCATTGAGGGGAATACAATGACTAATCCAATGCACTTAGAGGGGGATAGATTAAAAAGATTTGATTTCATAGTTTCTAATCCTCCATTTACTGTAGATTTTTCGGCAGATGTTGAAACAATGAAGTCAGACAAATATGGGAGATTTTTTGCGGGGATTCCGAATGTACCTAAAGACAAGAAAAAAATGCCGATTTATTTAATGTTTTTACAGCATATACTAATGTCATTGAAAAGTGATGGAAAGGCTGCAGTGGTAGTGCCAGCAGGCTTTTTGACTGCGACTAATCGTTCTTCTAAAATTGCTTATGCGATTAGAAAAGAAATTATAGATAATAATTGGCTTAAAGGTGTTATTTCTATGCCGTCTAATATTTTTGCTACAACAGGAACAAGTGTGGCATTGATCTTTATAGATAAGAGTAGATCAGAGAATGCCGAAGTCATTTTGATGGATGCCTCTAAATTAGGTGAAAAAATCAGCTTAGAAGATGGACAAAGAACAATCCTTTCAAATGATGATACGAGAAAAATAATAAATACTTTTAAAGAAAGAGAAGCTATAGATGATTTTTCTGTAATAGTAAATAATTCAGATATTGAACAAAATAGTTATTCGTTTTCAGCAGGACAATATTTTGATGTAAAGATGATGTACCCTGAATTGACAGCAGATGAGTTTGATGTGGCGATTACGAACCATTTAAATGCATTAGAAGAAATGTTTATATCTGGGGCACGGCTTCAAAAGGAAATAATAGAACAAGTTAAGAGGATAGAATATAATGCGAATGATTAATACTACACTTGGAGAAATTGCAGATATTATTACAGGCCCATTTGGAAGCCAGCTTCACATGAGAGATTATGTAGATGAAGGCATTGCTGTCATTATGCCACAAAATATTGGAGATAGGATAGTCTTAGAAGATAAGATAGCAAGAATTAGTGAAAGTGATTATAAAAGATTAAAAAAATATCAAACACAGAATGAAGATATTGTATATAGCAGGCGTGGAGATGTAGAAAAGCATGCGTTTATTAGAGGGGATAAGCCTTATTTATGTGGGACTGGATGTTTAAGGGTACGGGCAAATAAGGAAAAAGTTTATCCCAGATACCTTTCGCTATTTTTGAGCAGACCTGAAACAAAACGTTGGTTATCTCAACATGCCATTGGCTCTAATATGATGAATCTAAATAAGAGTATTCTTGGAAATGTACCTGTTTTTTTCCCAAATATGAATATTCAAATAGAAATTGCAGAATTGTTGCAAGCTATTGATGATAAAATACAACTTAATATTAAAATGATAAAAGAATTGGAAAAAATGGCAAAAATGATTTACGATTATTGGTTTTTGCAATTTGAATTTCCAAATAAAGATGGAAAACCTTATAAATCATTTGGCGGGAAAATGGTTTGGAATAAGAAATTGCAAAAAATGCTCCCCTTTAATTGGAAGGAATTGAGCATAGATGAAATAGGTTCACTAAAAAATGGAATTAATTATAAAAAGGAGGTTATGGGAGATAAAGAATATAAAATTGTTAATGTAAGGGATATGTCTGATTCTTCTTTGCTATTGGATAAAAGTGCATTAGATACAATTAGCCTAATTTCAAGTGAAGCAGATAAATATCTTTTACTTAATAATAGTATTTTAATTGCAAGAAGTGGTATTCCTGGGGCAGTACGAATTTTAAATGATATAGAAGATACCATTTATTGTGGCTTTATTATATGCTTATCTTTGAAATCATTAGAAAATAGGAATTATCTTGTATACAGTTTAAAAAATTATGAAAATACTTTTACATCATCTTCAGGAGGAACTATATTAAAAAATGTTAGTCAAGATATATTGAAAAAAATATATATTCCTATGCCGCCACAAGATATATTGAAAAAATTCAATCAGAAAATAGATAGTATATTTGAAACAATAGACTATAATCTAAAGGAGAATGAAAAACTTAGAGATTTCCGTGATTATTTATTGCCGCTATTAATGAATGGACAAGTTGGATTTAAGGGACTTGAAAGTGAAATCAAAGGATAGAATACATTTAAAGGAGAAAAAGGATGAGTTTCAAGACACATGAGGAAAAAATTAGGCAGATATTTGCAGGGGATACTAAATTTGAAATTCCAAGAAATCAAAGAAAATATGTATGGGAAGAAAAGCAATGGAGAGAGCTTTTAGGAGACATTGATTATATAAAAAAATGCAAGTTAAATAATAATAATGATATTTCTCATTTTCTAGGAAGCTTTGTATTACAAGAAAATGAATCTTTTTTGGAAATAATTGATGGGCAGCAAAGAATTACAACACTTTTTATGGTTTTATCAGCGATTTGTGTATTATTTAACGAGTTGCAATCAGAAGAAGAACATGGAAAAACAAGGCAGTATTTAAGTGGTAATATTGGTTTGAAATCCCAATATATGAGATTGACTAATAAAAAAATTTCTAATATATCCATAATTATGGCACAATCTTGCAAGTATAGAGAGAATATTAAAGCAAATAATTTATTGGATAAGGCATTGATTGATAAAAGCGATGATGGAAACAAACGAATACTGAATTGTTTTGAATTTTATTATAATCAGTTTGCGGAAAATTATAGAGAATTAGAAGAACTAATTTCAGTAAGAGAGATTATCTTAGATATGAAAGTAATACACATAAATTCAGAAAATGAGCTGGACTGTTATGATATTTTTGAAATCTTAAACGCAAGGGGAGTTGACCTTGAAGAAAGTGAATTGCTAAAAAATTATATTTTTAAGTATGCTCAGCCAGAGTATACTGTAGATCGTGCGAAAGAAATATGGATAAAGATTGAGAAAAATATGGATATATGCAACGGAAATATGGAGCAATTTCTGTCGCATTTTACAATATATAGATACTATAAACCAACGAAAGAAGAAGGAGTTTTCCGAATCATTAAAGGAAATACAAATAAAAGCGAAGTAAATTATTTATTGGATGAGTTGCTTGCGGCAAGCGAGAAGTATATTTTCTTTTATCACCCTGGAAAAGTAAATAATTTTGCGATAGAAAAATGTTTGAAGTTTTTTACTTTAGTAGGAATCAGGCAATTTCGTCCTTTATTAATGGCTCTTTTCTATGGACTTGATAATGGTTACTATACAGAAAAGCAAGTGACAAATATTTGTGTTTATTTAAAAAATTTTTCATTTGCCTATACTCTTGTTATGAAGAATAATTCAAATTCTATTGATACAAAAATACATGAATTATCTCAAGATGTATATAGACAACATTCGGAAATTGAGCTTAATAAAATTAGAATTGAATTGGGAAAATATTATCCTGAGTATATGGAATTTGAAGCGGCATTTTTAAATTTAGGTTTTTCCAATAAAAATAAAAAGTATTATAAAACAAGCAATAGAAAAAGAATGTTTTATATCCATAGTGAAATAGAGGAATATGAACAGGAAACAAATGAGCTGGTCTGTAATTTTAATGAATGTAACTTGGAACATATTATGAATGACTCTGAAAGCAATATGTGTACCAGTCGAGTAGGTAATATACTTCTTTTATCAGAACGTATAAACAATAATATGGGGAATGCATCCTTTGCTGAGAAAAAGAAAAAGTTGGAAAGATCTAAATTAGCGACAGTAAAAAAATTCCTTAATTATTATGGTAATTTTGATGAATGGGATGAATCTAAAATAGAAAAACGGACAAAAAAGATTGCAGAATTGGCATATAATAAAGTTTGGAAATTGGATTAGTCAAGAGAAGTGGTAATTATAATGATAGGAGTTATATATGAGTTGTAAAGAAGCTGGGAGAAATCTCGGCTTTTGTATATAACGTAAAACACTCATAAATATATTTAATGTAAAAATCATATATTATAATATTATATAAGAATTATAATACTATATATTGTGAAACTGATATAAAATCAGCCTTAAAGAACAAATTGAAACCGACAGCTCAACAGATTTTGATTTGTTAGATATAATTGTTTCATCAAAGGAACAGCGCTGAACTTCTTTAGAAATTAAAAAAGGAGGATTATATAAATGCAAAAATGGGTAACAAATAGACTTACATTACATGGAGCAGAGCAAGAAGAAATTGATAAGGTATTTGATTTTCTGAAAGGTGAGGATTGTGAGGTTGATTTTAACAAGATCATTCCTATGCCACTAGAACTCAGAGATACAGAGATAGGAAATGAAGCAGAATGTGCATGGGCGTATTATCTTGCAAAAGAGTTTGGAAATTATACAGAAATAGATAAAATGCTTATGTATACATGGGTAAAAGGAGAGGAGATCACGACAAGAAAAGATTTGCTTGATTTTCTCTTAGAAGAACAAGATGGTATTTATGAAATGGGTAAAGAATTATACAGACTTGATACACTCTATGGATTTCACGATTGGTATGATTGGTCTATGGAGTATTGGAGAACTACCGTAAACGCTTGTGACGCAAGGCGAGAAGGAAATATTATTGAATTTGAAACTATATGGCTAGGAGTACCTTATTTGATGCGTATAGTATCGGAAAGGTTTCCGAATGTGACGTTGGACTATGAGTTTGCCGATGAATACTTTGGATATCACGTCGGTAGATACACGTTTATGGCTGGCATTGTCATGGCAGAGTATGAGCCAGCAGATAACACAATCGAATCTAAACAATTAGCTAAATCTATTTTGGGGTGGGAACCTCCAGTAGATTTTGACGATGATGTTGCATAGAGAATAAAGAACAGGCTCTTGGGGAGTAGATCCCTGAGAACCTGTTTTATTATTTGATTTTCAGCTTTTTCTTTACCGCAAGCCATGTTCTGTATGCGTCAATAGAGCAGGTTAGAGAGTATTTTTGAAGCAAATCGTCAATTTTCACGTCAGCTATGTCACAAAGCAGAGTGTTTTGTTTCCAAAAGTCTTTGCTCAGATCCTTATCCAAAGCTAATGCTCCAATACTGCCTTTAGTAAATAAGGGGGTGGCATCCTTGTAAAATTCCTGCAAATCAAAAGCAAGTGGGCGTTTTTTGGGCTTGTCTATCAGTTCTGGGAACAGCTTACAATACTCCGCAAAGTAGGGATGTTGCTCAAATTCATCAAAATAGCGATATAGGGTGCGTCTGTTCAAACTGCTTTCATCTACGACCGCCGCAATTACCTTTTTGCTTTGCTGAATCTGATAGTAATAATAGATAAATTCCTTGGTGGCACTTTCGATAGGTTCTTCTTTTACAGATATATACATATTTTCAAGAAACGCTATCAGTCTATCATATTCCATATCAGAAAAGGCTGTCTGTATTGCAAGTGCCTTAATACCATCATCAGAGACAGATTCAAGTTTAGGAGTAAGAAGTGTGTCGGTGGTGTTATCTAAGAAGGTAGGCTTTATGCTGGCATACTTCTTTATCATACATAGTCGCCTGATGAATTTTTCTATAGAGTGATCCGCAAGCACATTAATATCTCTTATAACCACTTCAAAAATAGTGTCTTTAAAGTTTGCCATGCTCTGGCACATCATTTCAAACAAAGTATCCTCTGTATTGTCATTAATATTTGTCTTAGGGAGATTTCTCCATAAGATAATGAAGTATCGGCTCATAGCAGATGCCATAGGTGGAGTTTTCCCCTCTTTTTCATAGTAGGCTCTTAGTTCTTCTTGATATTCTTCTATAACTAATCTTGTCTTTTCCTGTAAGGAAAGCTCTGGATGTGCCTGAAAATCAGCACTTACAAGGTAATATCTGGGGTAAATATCTAGGAAATACATAGGCGTTCTCCTTTCGTGAGACTAGTATAACATAAAAAATATTCTACCTCAACAAAAAAATGTGAATAAAAGTGTTGACATCCTAACACATATGTGCTATTGTATGTTCATCGAAATAAAAAATTCTACTTTCAACGGAAAGTGAGAATGAAATAGAAATAGGTAGCGTCAAGTGACCTATGAAAAACAGAGCCAGAGAAAAAGGCACAGATGAACCTTGAAAATTTCATACATTTTAC
>Ga0137307_101582_pt1 | contig 19328 bp, 15 predicted proteins | sample NAcewD2O_March_2_FD_97180 | JGI IMG/M metagenome (GOLD analysis project Ga0137307, IMG submission 97180) | Mouse cecal microbial communities from Vienna, Austria - N-Acetylglucosamine amended D2O_March | ecosystem: Host-associated > Mammals > Digestive system > Large intestine > Cecum | place... | reverse complement strand
CTTTAACGCCGTAAAGCTTCTCAACCATGTCCTTGATCTGGAACTTGTTGGCATCGGGCGAAACACGGAAGGTGTAGCGATTTAGCTTTTCGCTGAGCTTGGTAGCTGCCTCGGTTACGATTGGTTCAATTATGAATTCCATTCTTATGTTCCTCCTGCGGGTTAAAGTTTATTAATGACGTCAAGGCCACTTTCCGTGAGGACAATGGCGTTGTTATTGAGGAGCGCGTAAGTATTAACGTCGGTGGCTGTCATGATATTAGCCCCCGGCACATTACGAGCCGACAAATATACGTTTTTATCCTGACCTGCTAAAACGAGCAGGAGCTTCTTGCCGTCGAGTTTAAGATTTTTAGTAAAATTTACAAAATCTTTAGTCTTGGGAGCCTCGAATGTGAAGTCTTCGACTACAACAATCTTGTTATCCTGAACTTTCGCTGTCAGAACTGACTTGCGGGCGAGCTGCTTGAGCTTTTTGTTAAGCTTGAAGCGGTAGTCGCGGGGGCGGGGACCGAACACACGGCCACCACCTACGAGAACCGGCGAATTGATGTCACCGATACGGCTGCCGCCGCCACCCTTCTGCTTGTGAAGCTTGCGGGTAGAACCGGAAACCTCGCTGCGCTCTTTCGACTTGTGTGTGCCCTGACGCTGGTTAGCGAGATACTGCTTCACATCGAGATATACGGCATGCTCGTTCGCTTCGATAGCGAATACCGCGTCGTTGAGCACAGCCTTGCGACCGGTATCTTCTCCTTTTATGTTATATATTGCGAGTTCCATTATTTCTCTATCATTACGATTGAACCTTTACTTCCGGGAATTGAACCCTTGATCATCAACACGTTGTGTTCGGGGATGATTTTAACGACCTTGAGGTTTTGAACGGTTACACGTTCGTTGCCTGTCTGGCCGGCCATGCGCATTCCCTTGAACACCTTTGCGGGGTAGGAGCAGGCACCGATAGAACCGGGTGCGCGCAGACGGTTGTGCTGGCCGTGCGTAGCCTGGCCGACACCGCCGAAACCGTGGCGTTTTACCACACCTTGGAAACCCTTACCCTTCGATGTGCCGACGATATCGACAAAATCGTTTTCGGTGAAGAAGTCAACGTTAATCACGTCGCCGGGCTTGTATTCGCCCTCGAATCCTTTGAACTCGGCCAAGTGGCGCATGGGGGTAACACCGGCCTTCTTGAAGTGACCCAGCTCGGGTTTGGTGCAGTGCTTTTCTTTCTGCTCCTGGAATCCAAGCTGAAGGGCATTGTAGCCGTCGGTCTCAACAGTCTTGACCTGGGTAACCACACAGGGGCCTACTTCGATAACAGTGCACGGCATGTTCTTGCCGTCGGCACTGAAAACGGATGTCATTCCGATTTTCTTTCCTAATAATCCTGGCATTTCTGTAGTTGGTTTATAATTGGAATTTTTGTCTGTTTTTTTGATTTCCATCCTTGCGGCGCCCCTCCTTTCCCGTCCTGCAGCCCGGGTCACTATGACCCGGGCGCCGGATTATGCGGGGAAAGCGGTATCAGCGCCGGCTTCAGGTTGTCACACCTTGATTTCCACCTCGACGCCCGAGGGAAGTTCGAGCTTCATGAGGGCGTCGACTGTCTTGGCAGTCGAGTTATAGATGTCGATAAGGCGCTTGAACGATGAAAGCTGGAACTGCTCGCGCGATTTCTTGTTAACGAAAGTGGAGCGGTTTACCGTGAAGATACGCTTATGGGTGGGCAGGGGTATGGGGCCGCTGATAACCGCACCGGTAGCCTTCACTGTCTTCACGATCTTCTCAGCCGATTTGTCGACGAGGTTGTGATCGTAAGATTTCAGTTTGATTCTAATTTTCTGGCTCATATTGTTGTTTCGTTTTTTTATTGTTCGATAAACGGGCGGTTATTTGATAAGGTCAACACGGCCCTGGCACTCGGTGAGCACGTTCTTGGCAATCGACGACGACACTTCCGAATAGTGGGAGAAGGTCATGGTCGAGGTTGCGCGACCCGAGGTAATCGTACGGAGGGCGGTCACATAACCGAACATTTCGGCAAGGGGGGCCTGTGCCTTTACAACGCGGGCACCGCTGCGCGATGTCTCCATGCCCTCAACCTGGCCGCGGCGCTTGTTAAGGTCGGAGATAACGTCGCCCATGCTCTCTTCGGGGGTAACCACTTCGATTTTCATGATAGGCTCCATCAGCACGGGACCTGCCTTTTCCGAACCCTTCTTGAATGCCTGGATGGCGCAGAGTTCGAACGAAAGCTGGTCGGAGTCGACCGGATGGAACGAACCGTCGATTACGGTAACCTTGAGCTTCTCTACGGGATAACCGGCAAGCACGCCGTTCTTCATCGCGTTGGTGAAGCCCTTCTGGATAGAGGGGATGAATTCCTTGGGGATGTTACCGCCCTTGACTTCGTCAACGAACTGGAGACCGCCTTCGAAACCTTCGTCAACCGGCTCGATGCGCACGATGATGTCGGCGAATTTACCACGGCCACCGGTCTGCTTCTTGAACACTTCGCGAAGTTCGACAGGCTTGGTGATAGCTTCCTTGTAGGTAACCTGCGGGCGTCCCTGGTTGCATTCCACCTTGAACTCGCGTTTGAGACGGTCGATGATGATGTCGAGGTGAAGCTCGCCCATACCCGAGATAACGGTCTGGCCGGTTTCCTCGTTGGTTTCCACACGGAAGGTGGGGTCTTCTTCGGCAAGCTTCTGAAGGCCGACGCCGAGTTTGTCGAGGTCTTTCTGGGTCTTGGGCTCTACGGCGATACCGATCACGGGATCGGGGAATTCCATAGCCTCAAGCACGATGGGGTGGTTTTCGTCGCAAAGGGTGTCGCCGGTGCGGATATCCTTGAAACCTACACCTGCACCGATATCGCCGCAACCGATTTTCTCCATCGGGTTCTGCTTGTTGGAGTGCATCTGGAAAAGACGCGAAACACGTTCCTTCTTGTCACTGCGCGAATTGAGCACATAGCTGCCGGCAACAACATCACCCGAATAAACGCGGAAGAAGCACAGACGGCCTACATAGGGGTCGGTGGCAATCTTGAACGCAAGGGCGCACATAGGAGCCTCAGGCGAGGGATTGCGTGTCTCGATCTTCTCGGGATCGTCGATAGCGTGACCTTCTACAGCGCCTGAGTCAACGGGGCTGGGAAGATATGCGCACACATTGTCGAGGAGGCACTGCACACCTTTGTTTTTGAACGAAGAGCCGCATGTCATGGGCACGATGTCCATCTTCAAGGTTGCAGCACGCAGGGCGCGGCGGATTTCCTCCTCTGTGATGGTCGAGGGATCGTCGAAATATTTTTCCATGAGGGCGTCGTCATACTCGGCGATTTTCTCGAGCATCTTGTCGCGCCATTCCTCGCACTCGTCCTTAAGGGCGGCGGGGATTTCCTCAACAGAGTATTCCGCACCCATAGTCTCGTCATGCCAGAAGATAGCCTTCATGGTGATAAGGTCGACAATGCCCTTGAAGGTTTCTTCGGCGCCGATGGGAACCTGGATGGGGCAGGGATTTGCACCGAGCACATCCTTGACCTGGCGCACTACTTCGAAGAAGTTTGCACCCGAACGGTCCATCTTGTTAACGTAACCTATACGGGGCACGTTATATTTGTCGGCCTGACGCCACACGGTTTCCGACTGGGGTTCAACACCGCCTACGGCGCAGAACGCGGCAACGGCACCGTCGAGAACGCGGAGCGAACGCTCGACTTCAACGGTGAAGTCAACGTGCCCCGGGGTGTCAATCAGGTTGATTTTATATTTGTTGCCCGCATATTGCCAGAAAGTGGTGGTAGCGGCAGAGGTGATGGTGATACCACGCTCCTGTTCCTGCTCCATCCAGTCCATGGTAGCGGCACCGTCGTGCACCTCGCCGATTTTGTGGGTAAGGCCGGTGTAGAACAGGATACGCTCCGATGTGGTGGTCTTACCGGCATCGATGTGAGCCATGATGCCGATATTGCGGGTAAGTTTTAAGAATTCGTCTGTTTTAGCCATTTTGGTGGGAATCTTTGATTCGATTAATCGATAAAAAACGTTTTGACCAACGGGGGCTTGTTAGAAACGGAAGTGTGCGAAAGCACGGTTGGCCTCGGCCATCTTGTGCATGTCTTCCTTGCGCTTGAATGCGCCGCCTTGGTCATTGAAAGCGTCCATAATCTCGGCGGCGAGCTTGTCGCTCATTGTCTTGCCGCCGCGTTTGCGGGCGTAGTTGATGAGGTTTTTCATCGAAATCGACTCTTTGCGGTCGGGGCGGATTTCTGTGGGCACCTGGAAGGTGGCGCCGCCGACACGGCGGGATTTTACCTCCACCTGGGGAGTAACGTTCTCGAGGGCTTTCTTCCAGATTTCGAGAGCGGTCTTCTCCTCGTTTTGCATCTTCGACTTCACAGTCTCGAGTGCTGAATAGAAAATTGTGTATGCGGTGTTCTTCTTACCGTCATACATGAGGTGATTGACGAATTTCGTCACTTTCACGTCGTGGAACACGGGATCGGGAATGATCACGCGCTTCTTAGGCTTAGCTTTTCTCATTTTAAGTTTTAAGCGAAAAGATGTGTTTTTGCTTTTTCGTCGTGGCTGGTGTCTGCTTCAGCCCGCCCTCCGGCAGGCTTACTCAACCGTTGTCAGCTCCGGGAAATCAAAAACGCGGTTGGTGAAAATGTTGTGGGGTTGATTTCTCGTGGTGCTATTTAGTTACTTCACCCGTGGGATGCCAAAAGGCAAAACGGCTCCCGCGGATTACTTCTTAGCCGCACCGGCTTTCGGACGCTTGGCCCCGTATTTGGAGCGACGCTGCGTGCGGTCCTTGACACCGGAGGTATCCAAAGTACCGCGGACGATGTGGTAGCGAACACCGGGAAGGTCCTTCACACGGCCGCCGCGCACCAGCACGATCGAGTGCTCCTGGAGGTTGTGGCCTTCACCGGGGATGTAGGAGTTGACCTCCTTGCCGTTAGTGAGGCGCACACGTGCAACCTTACGCATAGCCGAGTTAGGTTTCTTGGGCGTGGTGGTGTAGACGCGCACGCAGACCCCGCGACGCTGAGGGCAGGAGTCCAACGCGGGCGACTTGCTCTTATCCACAAGGGTCTCGCGTCCTTTTCTTACTAATTGCTGAATAGTAGGCATCTTAGTTAGTTTGATTTGTTACTTTTGTTCTTATACTCTTGTTATTCTTTATTTCATTTGCACTGCTCCAAGGCATGCGCTCCGCCTCGCGGCCTACGCATATTAAGCACACCCCACATTCCTATCCCTCAAAGAGTTATGGAATGACTGGGCGCACAAGCCTCTGAAAAGCGTTGCAAAATTACGATTTATTTTCCTAACTACCAAATAATTTCGACCCTATTTAACACTTTCCCGAAACACCTCTGCGCAAGCTTTCTCCATGCCCCACCCGCGCCATAACTCTCACTTGACGGAACGAAGCCGGAACGTATGTTTCAGCGACACGTCACACCCTATCGACTCCTTGAACCCGCATAGCCCGTAGGAAGGCACGCCTCCTTCCGACGAAGGGCCCAAATCCAACACCCGCAACCCCTTCTCACGGCAGATTGCAAATGTTTCAAACGCAAGCCTGTTCATAGGGCGTACATCCGAAAATCCCGGCACATCACCCCAATAAACCAACTGCCCCACCCCCGGAGCCACCATCTGAATCAACGCCGCCGCAACATCATCATCGCCAAGCGACATGACAACGAACACCGAACGTGCAACCACCGCCGTGGCCGCGACCTGTCCGAAGGACATTCTGAGCGGATACCCCTTCCATCGACGGTTTGCCGCTATCACCTCATAACACCTTCGGGCAAGATCGACATCGCCGATACCCGACCATCTCACCATGAAATCATGCCGCATCGATTCCCTGAATTTGTTTCGGGCCCTCGATGCCATATTGCTTTCGAAATCATCAAACTTGGCAATATCATAGTGATAATTCAAATCAGTGTACTCAAGATGCCCTGCACGGAAAAGCGCCCCCGACGTTTTTACATCAAGGTCAGAGGAATATATCGGAGGGGGCAGGGTAATCCTTATATCGCCGTCGCAAGCAGACCCATAGGCCGCGAGCAGACCCACCGCTTCGTCAATACACTCCACCGACTGACGGCTGTTTGAGCAAAAACCGCCGAACGGAGCAGAAAACGGGCTGAACAGCCCCCCGTCGCGCACCCCTGCCGTGAATCCGAGGCGCACCCTGCTATCCCTGAACAACAGAAAATGCAGCTCTTCGCAACGCTGCGCGTTCAACTCCGAAAACTCCGCCGAATTATAGAGATGCGAACACCCCAGCGGAAAAAAATTCCGAAACTCATCCGGCTCAACTCTTTCTATGATCATCGTGATGGAGGTTTATTCCACGCAAAGTTATCCAAATTCGGCCGAAAACACCACGCCCCGACGACCTATTTATTGAACAGTTATTTATTTTTCCTAATTTTGCAGTTTAAAACCAGGCCGGCGCGGGCAATTCCGGCGCCAGTCCTCCATTCTCAATCAATCAGACTTCAACCACAAACAATGAACATAGCAATCGTTGGCGCCAGCGGCGCCGTAGGTCAGGAACTGCTGCGCGTGCTCGACCAGACAGACTTCCCCGTTGACAACCTCACACTTTTCGGCTCAAAACGCAGCGCCGGACGCACCTACGCCTTCCGAGGCAAAGAATGCGTGGTAAAGGAGCTGCTGCACAACGACGACTTCCGCGGAATCGACATCGCCTTCACATCGGCAGGAGCCTCCACCTCGCGAGAGTTCGCCGACACCATCACCAAGCACGGCACCCTGATGATTGACAACTCCAGCGCTTTCCGCATGGACGATGATGTGCCACTTGTAGTGCCCGAAGTCAATGGCGACGACGCATTCAACGCCCCACGCCGCATAATCGGCAACCCCAACTGCACCACCATCCAGATGGTCGTGGCGCTTAAGCCCATCAACGACCTCTCCCCCATCCGGCGCGTGCATGTAGCCACCTACCAGGCCGCAAGCGGCGCCGGGGCAACCGCAATGGACGAACTCGCGCACCAGTACGAACAGATTGCACGTGGTGAAAAACCCACAGTCGAGAAATTCTCGGCACAGCTCGCCAACAACGTAATCCCCCATATCGACGTGTTCACCGACAACGGCTACACAAAGGAGGAAATGAAGATGTTCAACGAGACACGCAAAATCATGCACGCGCCCGAATTGAGCGTAAGCGCCATGTGCGTCCGTGTGCCGGTGATGCGCGCCCACTCCGAAGCCATATGGGTCGAAACCGAACAACCCGTATCAGTGCAACAGGCACGCGAAGCATTCGCAAACGCCGAAGGGGTGGTGCTGATGGATGACCCGGCCAACAAGGTCTACCCGATGCCTCTCGACCTCGCCCACCACGACCCTGTCTATGTGGGACGCCTCCGCAAAGACCTCGCAAACCCCAACGGGCTGACATTCTGGACTGTCAGCGACCAAATCCGCAAAGGTGCAGCACTCAACGCCGTGCAGATTGCCCTTTACATCATCGCCAACCGTCACTAACCCGCCGCAGTCAGGGTCATTCCACCCGGCCAAGCCACTGCCGAAAACTGCCCGCCTATGTTCATAGCCGCCGCGACAACAGCACTGGTCACAAACCCTGTCACAATTTTCCTGATTGTGATGATGATTATTTTGTTTGCGCCGGTGATACTGACACGTCTCAAAATCCCGCACATCATAGGGATGATTGTCGCGGGTGTGGCAGTAGGCCCTTACGGACTTAACATACTTGCCCGCGACAGCTCGTTTGCCATCTTCGGCCAGGTCGGGTTGCTCTACCTCATGTTCCTTGCCGGGCTCGAAATCGACATGTACCACCTGCGGCGTAACCTGCGGCGCGGGGTGGTGTTCGGATTGCTCACATTTTTCATCCCTATGGCAATGGGGGTGCTTGCCAGTGTCTACATCCTCGATCTGGGATGGCTCACATCGTTCCTGCTCGCCTCGATGTATGCCTCCCACACGCTCATCGCCTACCCTGTGGCAGCCCGCTTCGGCATTACAAAAAGCCCGGCGGTGCTCATTTCCGTAGTAGGGACTATAATAGCGGTCATAGGCGCCCTGTTGGTATTGGCCGGGGCTGTGAACATCCACGAAACAGGCACCTTCCACGGAAGCGAGCTGGCAATCCTGCTAACAAAGCTGGCTCTTTACTGCATCGCCGTACTTTATGCCTATCCACGCGTAACACGCTGGTTCTTCAAGCTCTACAGTGAAAAGGTCACCCAATACGTATTCGTATTGGTAATGGTGTTCCTTTCGGCCTGGGTTTCAGGAGCAATCGGCCTCGAACCTGTTCTCGGGGCATTTTTCGCCGGACTTGTGCTAAACCGCTATGTACCGGCAAATTCCCCGCTTATGAACAGCATCGAGTTTGTAGGCAACGCCCTTTTCATCCCCTATTTCCTAATCGGCGTAGGGATGATGATCAATGTCGGGGTCATAATAAAGGGCAACACGCTTTTCGTGGCCGGTATAATGCTCGCCGTGGCGTTAGCCAGCAAATGGATTGCCGCTTTCGCCGCACAGAAAGTCTACAATATGGAAGCCCCCGACCGGCGCATGATGTTCGGCCTCACCACCGCACACACCGCCGTGGCACTTGCCGTGGTCACAATAGGCTATAACATGGTGCTCCCCGACGGCACACGAATGATGGACGAAACCATCCTTAACGGCACGGTGCTCGTAATCCTGGTAACCTGCGCCATTGCCCCGATATGCACATCCGAAGCAGCCGCAAAAATCAAGGTGCGCATGATGCAGAACGACACGGATAGCCCCGGCGAAAAACGCCGCCGCATTTCCACCCTCGTCCCTGTGGCCAACCCTCTCACAGCCGCACCGCTTGTAGAAATGGCCTTGCTGATGCGTAGGCGCCGATCGGGCATAGATGCCGACATGCTGTATGCCCTCCATGTGCGCAACGACAACACCGCCGCATCAAAAGCCGTAGGCGAACATGCCCTCAAACTTGCCGGAGAGGCTGCCGCCGGGGCCGACACATCGCTCACCACCATCGAACGCTTCGATATAAACACCGTCACAGGGATTGTCAACACCGTGCAGGAGCGCGACATTTCCGAGATTATCCTCGGCATGCACCGCAAAGCCACCGTAATCGACAGTTTCCTAGGGGCGAAAACCGAGCAGCTTCTGAAATCGACCAACTGCATGGTGGTTTTGTCGAGATGCTACATCCCGGTCAACACCGTGACACGCGTAGTGGCCTTCGTACCCCCTAAAGCCGAATACGAAACCGGATTCCGCCACTGGGTGCTGGCACTAGGCAACCTCGTGTCGGAAATCGGGTGCCGCCTCATCTTCTGCGCCGCCCCACCCCAGCAACCCATTCTGAAAGGGGTTATACGTGAAAGCGGCCTGGGGATACGTCACGAATACCGCGACATGGAAGGGACCGACGATTTCCTCCTGTTGGCAAACCGTGTGCTCGACGACGACCTGTTTGTAGTGATAGGCGCACGTCCCAACTCGGTATCCTTCTCGTCGGGCTTCGTCGAAATAACCCAATTGCTGCAACGCTATTTCAGCCGCAACAACCTATGCATGATTTATCCGGAACAGTTCGGAGAAGAAACACCGCAATTCACATTCACCGACCCACTGGGATCTGACATAGTGACAACACCCTCACCCCTGTGGCTTGCCCTGCGTTCAAGGCTCCACAAGCTAAACCTTCTGAAAAAACGCATCACCCACCGTCACCGCAGGTAAGCGCCGCAACCATCACACACCCCTACCAAACCGGCTGCTGCCGGCAATGAATCCCTGGAACCGTAACAGCTCCCTTATCGAATAGATTCATTGCTGACAATATACCCATGTAAATTTGGTTGCATTATCAGCGATTAAGGTAAAAACCACGACCGATATTTTATGTTACTTTGTACATGGAAACCAGAAGTACAATACACACCCATATGAACGCAACAGAATTCCCCCTGGAACAAATCAAATCACCTGCCGACATAAAGCAATTCGACATCGATTCACTTTACGACCTTGCATCACGCCTGCGTGCCGCACTCACCGCCCGGCTTGCCACAAATGGCGGCCATGCAGGCCCTAACCTCGGCTTCCTGGAGCCGACCATCGCATTGCACTATGTGTTCGACGCCCCGGCCGACAAACTGGTGTTCGATGTCTCCCACCAAACCTATGTGCATAAAATGCTTACAGGCCGAATCGGGGCATTCCTGTCAGCCGCACACTACAACGACGTGACAGGTTACACCAATCCGCGTGAAAGCGAATTCGACGAATTTTCCGTAGGGCATACATCCACCTCCGTATCCCTGGCTTCAGGATTGGCCAAAGCCCGCGACCTGCGTGGCGGCAGCGAAAACGTGGTGGCCGTAATCGGCGACGGCTCCCTCAGTGGCGGGGAAGCATTCGAAGGGTTGGACTATGCCGCCACACTCGGAACAAATTTCATCGTGATAGTCAACGACAACCAGATGAGCATAGCCCCGAACCAGGGCGGCCTCTATGACAACCTTAAGGAACTGCGTGAAACAAACGGCACAGCCGAATGCAACTATTTCCGCTCGCTCGGATTCAAATACCTGTATGTGGAATATGGCAACGACCTCCGCAAACTCATCGAGGCATTCCGTGCCGTGAAAAACAGCACCGTCCCCGTAGCGGTGCACATAAACACCACAAAAGGTCTCGGGCTGCCACCTGCCGAACGCAACAAGGAAGCATTCCATTACACCGCCCCGTTCAACCCTGAAACCGGCGAACCCCTCTCACCTGCACAATCCGAAAACTACATCGACACATTTGCCACACACATGCTCAACCGCATGTGCAACAACCCTCGCATATGCACCCTGACAGCAGGCCCACCCGGGGCAATCGGGTTCTACCCCGACCGCCGCGAGGCAGCAGGCAGTCAGTTCATCGACGTCGGCATTGCCGAAGAGCATGCGGTCGGCATGTCGTCAGGATTGGCCAAGGGCGGATGCCGCCCGGTGTTCGGCGTATGCTCCACGTTCCTGCAACGCGCTTACGACCAGCTGTCGCAGGACGTGGCTATCAACGGCAACCCGGCAGTATTCGTCACCTTCTATGGCGGCGTATGGGGCATGAACGACGAGACCCACCTGGGATTCTTCGACGTTCCCATGATTACCGGCATCCCCGGAATAAAATTCCTGGCGCCGACCAATATGGAGGAATATCTCGCCATGCTCGACTGGGCGATAGAGCAGACCGACACCCCAGTAGTAGTCCGCACCCCCGGCGGGAAAGTGGTTCACGCCACACGCCCCGTAGCAACCGACTATTCCGACATCGGCTATGAAATAGTAATCAAAGGGGAACGGGTGGCGATAATTGCCGCAGGCGATTTTATGCAACTCGGAGAAAAAGCCGTAGCCCTGATGCGCGACCGGGGCTTGAATCCCACACTTATCAACCCGCGCATACTTTCGCAAATCGACACCGTGACCCTCGATACCCTCCGCGACTATGACACCATCATCACCCTCGAGGACAACTGCCTCGACGGCGGCATGGGTCAAAAAATAGCAGCCTATCTCGGTTCCGCCCCGGTAAAAGTCCACACGCTCGGACTCCCGAAAGCCTTCCCCAACCGCTTCCGCGCCTCCGACCTTCTCACCTCCTGCGGCCTGACCCCGGAAGCGATATATGAGAAGTTGTAAGTCGTAAGTTGTAAGTCGTAAGTTATAAGCGATAGGCGGGAATACCTGGATTTGCTAACTGCAAATTAAAGGTATTCCCGCCTATATGTTTTTATCGGTTTCGAAATGTCAGTGCACGCCGTCAGTCAAACGGCCACCAAACTGTCACTCCCAACCATAAATCCAAGCCCTAAGTATTCCTCTTACAACTTATAACTTATGACTTATGACTTATGACTTACGACTTACGACTCATAACTTCACCCCCCTACTTATAATTCTCCGCAAGCTCCCTGATGGCAAGGAATATGCGGTTATCGACCTCGGAAAGGCTGCGACCGCGACGGGCCATCATGCGGTGGGCGGTATCAAAGAATTTCTCCATCGGAAGGTCGTTGAAACCGGTGGCCCCACCCTCGCTGAACGATGCGATGAAATTGCGCGGGAAACCGGAACCATGGATATTGACCCCGACACCCACCATCGTTGCCGTGTTGAACATAGTGTTGATACCGGCTTTTGAATGGTCGGCCATAATCAGGCCGCAAAACTGCAACCCCGTGCGAAGGAAACGGTGCGACGGGTAGTTCCAAAGCTTGATTTCCGTATAATCGTTTTTGAGATTGGAAGCCACACAACCGGCGCCGAGGTTACACCACTCGCCAATCACGGCATTCCCCAGGAAACCGTCGTGAGCCTTGTTTGAGAATCCGAACATAACCACATTGTTAAGCTCGCCTCCGACCTTGCACCAAGGTCCGAGCGACGTGCCGGGATAGATGTGGGTACCCATGTTCACCGTTGAATGCTCACCCAACGCGATAGGGCCGCGCAGGCAGCTCCCCTCCATTATCTCCACATGACGGTCAACATAAATAGGGCCGTGCGAGGCATTGAGCACAACCCCCTCCACAATGGCACCGCTCTCGATAAAAATCTGCTCCGGATCGCCGATTACCGTGTTGCTGCGAGGAATCACCTGCCCCTCGCGCCCGGCGGTCAGCACCTCGAAATCATATTCGATCTGTCGCCCGTTGAGAAGGAATATATCATAGACGTTTTTGACAACGTCGATTTTGTCAGCGAACAATTCACCCTCCGGGCATATGCCGATAACACGCTGCAAATCTTCCAACCGCCCCTTCATGGCAATCAGCACACGCTCCCCGCTCCGGGTGTCGCCCACCAGGCATTCCCCCGGTGCAAGCGCGAGCACTTGCTCCGCCATGCTGCGTGTGGCAATAACATGCGATGCAATGAAGATATTCTCTTCAGCCTCGACCATGGGGAATTTTTCAGAAAGGTAAGCCGGGGTAAAATATGAGAACACTCCGTCGATAAACGCCTCCCACTTTTTGCGAAGCGTGGTTATTCCGACCAGGAAATCAGCAACCGGGCGCGTGTACGACAGCGGCAGGAGGTTATCCCTCACCGCAGGCACGTCGAAAAGGATTATATTGTTCTGTTTCATCATCTCAGTTTTTTAGTTGTTGAGCAAAAATAGTAATTTTGCATCATTATAACAATTTTAAGAAATGAAATATTTCGAGACTGAAATAAAAGGTGTCTGGATTATTGAGCCACAACGTTTCGGCGACCCACGTGGCTACTTCATGGAAGCGTTCAAACTCACGGAATTCCGTGCCGCCACAGGCACTGCTACGGAATTCATCCAGGATAACGAATCGGTATCGTCACGCGGCGTGCTCAGGGGATTGCACTTCCAACGCGGCGAATACGCCCAGGCAAAACTCGTAAGGGTGTCGCGCGGCAAAGTGCTCGACGTGGCGGTCGACCTACGCCCGGGCTCCGAAACCTTCGGACGCCACATCGCAGTGGAACTAAGCGATGAAAACGCCCGGCAGCTATTCATCCCGCGCGGGTTCGCCCACGGCTTCCTGGTGTTGAGCGACACCGCACAGTTCCAATACAAAGTCGATAATGCCTATGCACCACAAAGCGAGGCAACCCTGCGCTTCGACGACCCCGAATTAGGAATAAACTGGCCTGTCGGCCGTGAGAACATGCTTCTCTCCCCAAAAGATCTCAAAGGGCTTTCATTGTCCGAGATAAAGACAGAAATATAACAAATAAGTCCGGCTGACTTATCCTCCCAGCCTACAATTCATTCACTATACGCTATGAACTACCGTAAACTTACAACAGAGGAAATCACACAACTTGAGGCGAACGGATGCCGTTGCAACGATTGGAACCGTGTGGAAGCGGCATCCCCGTTCCGCTGCAACCACTACCGCGACGTCAGCTTTTCAGGCGACATACGTCTGGGAACCACCGAAAACCAGGTGCTGCGCAACGGCAAAATCCCGATGGACACCGGCATCTATAATGCCGTAATCCACAATTGCACCATCGGCAACGATGTTTTTATAAACCGGGTCGGCAACTATATAGCCGACTACGACATTGCCGACAACGTAATGATTGAAAACGTAGGCAGCATAAGCATGTCGGGCGAATCGGCCTTCGGCAACGGGGTAGAGGTCTCGGTGCTTAACGAAACCGGAGGAAGGGAAGTGCCTATCTACGACTGCCTGTCGGCCCACATCGCCTATATCATCGCCATGTACCGGCACGACAAACTCCTCATCAGCCGCCTGCGCGAACTTATCTCCGGCTATGTAGCCTCCAAACGCTCGTCAACAGGCACCATAGCACGCAACGTCACCATAATCAACACAGGCACGGTAACCGACGTATCAATCGGGGAATATGCCACCATCGAAGGTGCCACCCGCCTTACCAACGGGTCGATAGTTTCCGAGCAGGCCGACCCAGTGTTTGTCGGCCCCAACGTGATGGCCGAGGATTTCATAATGAGCGCCGGGGCACATGTCAGCGAAGGAGCCGTCCTGGTCCACACCTTCGTCGGGCAGGCAACGTCGCTGACACGGCTTTTCTCAGCCCACGACTCGCTTTTCTTTGCCAACTGCGCATGCGAGAACGGCGAATCGGCAGCAATTTTTGCAGGCCCCTACACAGTGACAATGCATAAATCAAGCCTCCTGATAGCCGGAATGTTCTCATTCCTGAATGCAGGCTCAGGCTCCAACCAGAGCAACCACATGTACAAGCTCGGCCCCATCCATCAGGGCGTGGTCGACCGTGGCTCGAAAACAACGAGCGACAGCTACATCCTGTGGCCAGCACACATCGGGGCATTCTCACTCGTAATGGGACGCCACGTAAGCCATTCCGACACCTCACGCCTCCCCTTCTCCTACCTAATCGAAAACGCCGGGAAATCACATCTTGTGCCTGGCGTGAACCTGAAAAGTGTCGGCACCATACGCGATGCCATGAAATGGCCGAAACGCGACAAACGCCGCACACCCCGCAAACTTGACTTCATAAACTTCAACCTCCTCAGCCCCTACACAGTGTCGAAAATGCTCGACGGCATCACACTCCTCGATGACATCGAAACCACCGCAGGGGCCACCTCCGAGTTCTATTCCTACCAAGGACTAATCATAAAGGCTTCGGCCCTGCGCAAAGGCCGCGACTATTACCGGCTCGCAATCGACAAATTCATGGGCAACTCAGTGCTGAAACGGCTCGAAGGCCCCGCACTGGCATCCGACGAAGATATACGTCAACGGCTGGCACCGACCCTCGAAGCCGGTGGCGGCGAATGGCTCGACCTGTCGGGATTGATAGCCCCGAAATCCGAAATCAAAACCCTTTGCGCCGACATAGCTTCAGGCTCAATCAACTCGCTCGAAACCGTGAACGAACGTCTGCGCCTCATGAGCGAAAATTATTATGACCTTGAATGGACGTGGGTGGTTGAAAACTTCCGCCGCTGGTGGGGAAAGGAATGCAGCGAACTGACCGCCGCCGACATAGCCCTCATAGCCCGCCGCTGGTGCGACAGCGTGGTGAAACTTGACCGCATGCTCTACGACGATGCCCGCAAGGAATTCTCGTCGGTGGCACGCATCGGATTCGGGCTCGACGCCTCGTCCGACCGCAACCGGCGCAACGACTTCGAGCATGTACGCGGCGATTTCGAACGCGACCCCTTCGTCAAAATGGTTCTCGACCACATCGCTGCCAAAACAGCCCTTCACGACGACCTGATAAGCCGTCTCCCCAAATAATGTTTGAAAAATTTTTATGCCCCCGTTAAACCTTTCCCTCCGGATAGCGTCAAAAAGGCATAAAGATAATAAAACAATAGATATACATAGAGCCGCGTGGCCAACGCTTCAAAACCAGACAACTTCTCTCTGACAACTACACGCGGCATTCAACTATTTTATCACATTACAACCGCCGGGCCCTGGGGTAGAGCCCGGCGGTTATTTTTCTTATCCTAACATTCTTATTCCTTCATCCGTCAAAAAAATCCAACCAAACCTCGGTTATTATCCATACTCTCATTCTTCACTACCGAGTGAATTAGACCCAAATGCTCTTATACCTATAAAGCGCCTCCTCGCTTATTGATAAATCCGAAAAAGACTATAAGGCTAAATTTCGGATTTCAGAATTCACCATCATAACCAATTTGCACAAGACACTTCCAATCATAATATTTAAATCCCACAAATATTGCATTTTTCAAATATATCTATTATATTTGTAGCATAACACCATCTTTCAAACATGTACTAATTCAAAAAACAATTGCCATGAAAAAAACAGCTTACCTCGCAGTGCTAAACTGTATTGTTCCATGTGTTGTTATAATGTGTGCCTGCACCTCTGACGAGCCAAAATTGCCATATATTGACAATAACTCCCCACCTAATCATGTAACCTCTTCACGTATCCGAACCACAGAAGAAGCTATTGTTATTGCAGAAAATGCCATAAGTTGGCTAGATGACAACACAATACCTAATCGCCGCACAATATCTCGTCAAATAGATTTCAACAAAGGCGTACAACCTATAGTATCATCACCTGGGACACGGGCATCGAAGATAGATACACTTATGTATGTAATAAACTATACCAATAATAATGGATTCGCATTAATATCCGCTTTAACAAACACCCCAGCACTTCTAGCAGTAACTGTTAATGGAGAGTATTCTCCAAATCAAAACCTGCGTGACAATAATCCAGGCTTCGACATCTACATGGAATCCCTTACTGATTATCTTGAAGAACAGAGCCATCTCTTGGATACCACAATGCTCGTCAATCCAGACACAGGAATTCTACGACCTCGCATTTTCGAAAAAACAATTATTGATACGATTTGGATTCACAATATACCTAATCGAGTAAAAGTATATTGGGGACAAGCTCCGCTACTACCAGGATATTTTCTCCCTAATCAAAAAGCCGGATGTGCAGTAGTAGCTGCTGCCATGGCAATGTCTTACTATGGGTTTCCAACATGGATAAATCTCAACTATCTGCCAAATAGACCTCGCATCACTCTTGATTGGACTCAACTACGGCATCATCATTACACAAGCGGGGTATATGAATCCTGTCATAATATAACTGAATACCCCATTCATGAGCGCATATGCCAGCTTTTATCAGAAATAGGATACAGAGCACAAGCTAATTATGAAAACATGGAAGGCACTCCTGTTACAACAGCGAATATTATGAGTGCACTTGGTTCTTGCGGCTATAATACTCAAAATTTTAAAATAACAAAAAAATTCCAAATTTCATCGCATTTGGCACCTAACGCAGTTCTGTTAGTGTATGGAAAAAATAAGCTATCCATTCAGGAAACAGGTCATATGTGGGTATGTGACGGTGTAAAACATTACAAAATAAGATCTAGATACTATCAAAGCAATGATCAAGGTCTGACATGGCAACTAAAAGCAGACGATTACAGCCAGGAGGTTGCTTATAACTTTTTTAACTGGGGCTGGGACGGATATAAATGCGGTTATTTTCTCGATCTGACATTTAAACCCACCTCAGATCAAGACTACTCAGGAAATGTAGGGTTAATCAAAGTTTGGAGATGACACCACTTCTTGTGCTTGTTTAAGCAACAACGGATCAGATATGCATTATAAGAATGAAACTTTTTATAAGGCTAATACTCAAACGCACCTAATATATCTCATCATTTAAACAACTTTAATTTAACAAGTCGTACTTTTATGAATAAGTTTATTATATCCATTAAAAATTTGTCCCAGGGCATATTATCGGCATTCACATTGCTGTGGACAATAGCATTGACCGGCTGTTCTGACAATGACAAAAAAGATGAACCTATATGGGATTTCGCTCCCGTCTCCATCGGATTCAAAATTACTGACACCGATGGGAACAATCTGCTGCATCCCGATACGGATGGGAATTGGGTGAATTCCGACTTCACAATAGTGTATGACGGAATGTCATACCCAACTGTATGGGATTACGACATGGGCAATCCTCATATCCACGGTTATGATTACCCTAAAAGCAAGGCATACCTACCTGCTTTCAGAGGGCTTATATATACACAAACCTCACATTTTTGGATTGACGGCCAATGGGTTCAGACAACAGAGATGCCAATTCTTTCGTTTGGGGAATTTGCTAGCACACGAAGCTACGAACTGTCAATGGAGCTGCAAACGCCATGCAGAAGCGACCCCTATCATATCGACGTTCTACACAAGTGCTTCAACGCCGACACACCGAGCGGCCTGGATTTCGCCACTAGCATAAAAATTGACGGCGTCGACCAAAACTTCATAGTAGCAAGCGGAGGCATACACATCATAACCCTGACATGCCCGCCACAGGAAGTCTCTGTCACTGAATAATTATAGTACCCGAACATCCTCAGGAAACAATGCAGTCATCTGCGCCTACTTACCTGGAAAATGAATCACTTAGCTTCTTATATCGAGCATGCGATAACAATACCACGGCGGTGTGTCAAAATATTGAATTTTGGCACACCGCAGTTGTATTCGCCCGGATGGCGAGGGTGCTGTCAGAATGGTTCAGATGGTAGGAGCTTGCGGGTGAGCCATTATTACACAACCTCGTTATTTTTCACTTACATATCTGCATTATTACAGCACCGATACTTTCAGGACTTTTCCGGCAACTTTTGCAATATATATGCCCGGCGAAAGATTCTCCACTATCTTTGCGTAACCACAGTAAACACATTGTCCGGCAGCATTCAACAAACGCACTTCGTCCGAATCTGAAATCCCATGGAATTCAATATACCCTTTGCCGACGTGAACCCCGGGATGCTTATCGGCAGCTACATCGCATACCCCAGCATCCGGATCAACCCCCAGGCTGCGTAAATAACATCTAACAGTCTCCCCTATTACACTTGAGTTAGGACTGTTATGTTTATAATCATATGCAATTTCATTTAAATACGTAAAATCCAATTTGGTCTTTGTCTCATCAAGATACCACTCGCATGTTCCTTCTGCCACAAAGTTCTCAAATTCGAACCCATATTCACGAAGATTATTCAAATCGAACATGTAATCAGCATCGGTATATACATCCAACCTGGCATACCAATATAATTCTTTTAATTCAGTATTACGGCTTAAATCGAGGCTTGTAAGGCAAGTGCCATCAATAGTAAGTGATTCTAGTTTTTCATTGCATGACA
>Ga0137307_101580_pt1 | contig 19336 bp, 19 predicted proteins | sample NAcewD2O_March_2_FD_97180 | JGI IMG/M metagenome (GOLD analysis project Ga0137307, IMG submission 97180) | Mouse cecal microbial communities from Vienna, Austria - N-Acetylglucosamine amended D2O_March | ecosystem: Host-associated > Mammals > Digestive system > Large intestine > Cecum | place... | reverse complement strand
CCGTGTCAATCCCTTTGATGCCAATAAGGACTATGAAATCACACTTTCATGGATGGGTAATCGCGCCCATGCAAACAGGATCATCATATGTGATAATGAAACAAACAATGTTATTTTTGATGATATGGTGTCTTCATTTGCCCTGAAACACACTATACCAGCTTACACATTAAAAAATAATCAAAAATACACTATTCAGGCACAAGTTTACGATGTTGAAAATGTTCCTTCTGCCCTGTCCAATAAAGTACTCTTTTATACATTTTCAACGCCTGATTTCTATTTTGAAGACATATCTGACAATCCAATAATTGTAAATTCATCATTCACTGCTACTATCCATTATTATTCAGATGATTGGGAAGATATCAGTAAATATGTATTCTATTTGTATGATTCATCTAAAAAGCAGTTAATCCAAAGCAAAGAAATGACAGATGATTATGACATCAGCTATACTTATAAGGGTTTAGATAATAATACAGTATATTATATCAGATGTATTGGCGTGACTGTCAATGGAATGGAACTTGATACTGGATATGTTGAAATTACCATCAAGTTTGAAAACCCTAATACATATGCAAGAATCTATGCTACTCCTCTCCCATCACAAGGATGTATACAGGTAGCGACTAATCTGATACTCATTCAGTATAATGGCACTGATGAATTTGAATATATTGATGGCATGATAGACCTTCGCGAGAAAACATTATATTATGACGAAGGTTTTCTAATTGAAGACGATTTTACAGTTATCATACGTGGCGTGAATTTATGGCAGAATGCAGATATATTTAAAATGAGCAACGGGAATTTAGGATTGACTCTGAGTTCGCATATCTATCCCGAAGGAAAATTGCGTTTTAGATTGATTGTTCCCAACGGAGTAAATAATTACTTACTATATTCTGACGAACAGGTCTTTGACAATAAGGATATGATCACTGTTGTAATTAGGCGTAAAAACAATGTATACCTGCTAAAAGTATTTGTAGAACTTGGCTATACAAAAGAGGGAAATATGTGGTATGGTACTGAACGTCCAAACCGTAATTTAATAGACAACGATGATAACTGGATCAATACGGATGGCGATACATATGTTGTAAGCAAAGATTTATTTACAACTTATTTGGACGAAGAAGAACCCGAAGATGCAATAATTGATGATTTATGGCTTGGAGGTGATTAAGGCGCATGTTTGTATGCGGAAGTAATTTTGTCGGCGGAGAATTGGCATGTGCCCTTACTCCTACTGGCATCGAAAATATTAATTATGTAGAATTAAAAAATGGAATATATGATGATCTATATATTACCAAAGCAACCGATTTTGAGTTAAGTAATCAATGCCCACAGGAATGGGATTTTGATACAGTATTATGGGCTAAGTTTAATAATACTACCAACGCTGGAAATGTTGACTGGAGTCTGGAAACTACATCTCATATCATTTTAAAAAGTCGTACCGAAGGTAATTTCGAATGGAAAACAATTGCAGTTAAAGAAGTACATTCTATTGATGACTTTGTAATCAATTACCCAGACTACTTTGTTGCATCTGGAGAGCCTGTAGAATATGCTATTGTACCTGTGCTATACGGGTGTGAAGGCATTTATTCAATCACAAGCGTGACTTCCAAATTTGAAAAAATGTTCTTAATTGAAGGTAATATTGTGTGGGGAACAGAGATTACAGATGGATATTGTAATACAACGCGAAACATTCCATCTTCGAATGTTGAGTTGTTACATCAAAAATATCCTATTTTTGTACGAAATACGATCGCAAATTACGACACTGGAAATTGTCAGGGTTCTTTTGTACCTCTTCTTGAAGAAGAAGGCTGTGAATTGGCTTATGATGAGCAGTATGATTATCAGCGTATTAAATATCAGAGAGATTTTATGGATTTTATATGCGATAGTATTCCTAAAATTCTAAAGTTGCCAGATGGTCGTCTATGGTTGATACAAGTAACTCCCAATCCCACAGATGCAGCAAATCAAGCATATAACGATCGAGAAATATCATGGTCGTGGGTAGAAGTTGGAGATGTTGATTCTGAAGAAGATCTGTATTATCTAGGATTCTCAAATGTCGAACAGGAGTGGTGGAGTCATGGCTGAAATTATCACACAAGAGGATTTGTTGATCGTTCTCCAACATGCATCAAATCCGATATTAAAATTAAATATCGAGGTTTTAGACTCTGAAGGAAAAATAATTGGAAATCTTGAATGTGGGATACAAAGTGGCAGCATGTCAATAAACGGTCAATCCGATATTAGGCGTACTGCCAATTTTGTTGTACAACCCACTCTAAAAGAAAAGATTAAATTAACTGAAAACAGTCTGCTCTGGCTCAATAAAGATATTCGTATGTCTGTTGGGCTATATAATCCAAGAACAAAAGATTATAAATATTATCCACTAGGCTGTTATGTGTATACTGATACTTCTGGAACTTATGATACTACAACAGATAATTTAACCATTAACTGTGCTGATTTCATGAAGAAATTAGATGGTACAAAGAATGGTCAGTTAGGTGCTCTGATAATCAGTTATCCAGCTTACAAGGAAAACGAAGAAACAGGAGAAGTTATCGAATATAATATTATTCGTAATGCTGTAATTGAAACCTTGGAAAAATTGGCACGGATAACGAATCACAGAATTGATGACATTGGTGAGTTTTACGCTATGCCTGAATATAATGATGCTTGGGAACAATATCGTGAGGAAAACGCAGATACATGGAACACAATACCTTTTGATCAAGAATTTTCTGCTGGATGTAGTGTTCTTTCTATTCTGATTACTTTTCGTGATTTATACCCCAATTATGAAATGTTCTTTGACATGGAATCCAATACATTTATCTGCCAAATGGTTCCGTCATGTTACGAAGATGATATCTATATAGATAATAGTTTCTTACAGCGCGTCCTAATTTCAGAGAATACTACTGTGGATATGACTACTGTACGAAATATCTGTGAAGTATGGGGAAAGGTTATTGAAGTAGATTTTTATAGTGAAGAGTGTACTTATACAAACAATATCTACTCTTCCACTATCCCAGGATATGAAAATGAATATTTTAATGGTGATTCCATTGGTATAAAAATCCCAAGTGCTAATTTAGACAATGCACAGATAAGTATTAATGATTTTGGTGTTATAGGAATTTTTAATGAAGCCAATGACGAGCCGATTAAAGCAAATACGTTGAAACCAAATGAGATATATGCCTTCAAAATTAAGAAAAAGCGCGTTGATAAACAAGACGTAGTAAAGGCATATCTTTTAGGACAATGGCAAGTACATGCAATCAATGTATTAACAAATGGGAAGAAAAGCGGTAAATTCGTAACAAGTTCTGATGGTGAGGAATATGAACTATATTCAAAAGAGTATTTCCAGAAGTTTTATAACTGTGAACGAGTAGATTTTACAATCATCGCAAATTCTCCATTTGTGGTAGAGAAATTAGGAGAAATACCAGACATTAAAGTAAGTGGGGAATTTGAAAATATTACTTCTAATGACCTTGCTGCTGATAGAGCTAAGTGGGAAAACTGGAAAAACTGTAGGTTGACTGATAATATTACAATTACTACTGCTCTTCTGCCATTTTTGGACGTAAATAAGAAAGTTTCATATAAACGAAGTGATTCAGACAGAGAGCATCAATATATTATCTCTTCTATTTCCCACGATTTTGCCAGTTATACGACAACAATCACAATGTACAGATTTTATCCACTATATGAAATGATATTAAAAGAAAAAGGAACCCACAAAGTATTATCAGAGTTTAGTCACGGTGTATTAAGCAAATATACTCATGAAGAACTTGCTGCCATTGTTAGTGGCGATGAATTATAATTTCGAAGATCCGTTTATAGAAGAAAGATTTTTTTATAGAAAAACGAAAGGAGGGCTTGGATGGCAAATTTTAGTACATATAAGAATTTAGAACTCCCTACTGAGCCGGGACACTATAATATCGGTGTTTTCAATAAAAATACCATGGTCATTGATTCCGAGTTACACAAGCTTGATATAAAAAATCAAAGTCAAGATGAATTGCTTGCTACAAAAGAATCGTTGAATTCTGAAATTACAAGAGCAACAAACAAGGAAAACGACATTATTGAGGATCTAGCTTCTGAAATTGCAAGAGCAAAATCGGCAGAAAATTCTAACGCAGAAGATATTCTAATCGAAACAACACGTGCAATGGCGGCTGAAGAAAATATCAGTATGGCATTATCTATTCATAACACATCAGATTCAGCTCATAATGATATAAGGCTTCTTATTTCTGGTCTGACAACACGTTTAAATGCTTTAGCAGATAGTGATGACACCACTCTGGATCAATTGAGTGAGATCGTTGCCTATATTAAAAACAACAAGTCTCTGATCGATGGTATAACTACCAGTAAAGTGAATATATCTGATATTATTGACAATCTCACAACTCCCGCAACCAGTAAACCTTTATCGTCCAAACAAGGCGTAATATTGAAAGGTTTAATTACAGATCTGACAGCTATAGTTGGTAATAAAGTTGATAAAGTATCTGGCAAGGGGTTATCTACGAATGATTATACTACCGCAGAAAAAAACAAACTCAACAGTATAGCTGCCGGAGCCGAAGCAAATGTTCAATCTGACTGGAATACCACAGACGCCAATAATGACTCCTATATAAAAAACAAACCCACAATACCAACCAAAACAAGCCAGCTAACAAATGATAGCGGATTTAAAACAACAGATAATAATACGTGGAAAGCGAATACTTCATCCAGTGAAGGATATGTTGCGTCTGGCAATGGACAGGCTAACAAGGTGTGGAAAACAGATGCGAACGGAAATCCGGGATGGCGTGATGATGCTGTCGCCGCATCGGTTGATATAAGCGGAAAGGTTAATAAATCTGGAGACACTATGACTGGAATGTTGAATGTTTCCCAAGGATCAAACGTATTCCAGGAAAATGGCACCCGCCTGGATGGGTATGTAAAATTTGGTTCCATAAAGATATCATCATCATATATGAATATGCCAGTCATAATAGAATTAGCAAAACGTGGAGCCTTGACAAGTTCTGTCTTAACGATCACTTATAAAAATGAGAATTCTAATGACCCTGGACTGCAATCGTTTGTTTATACCGGAACTGACTATAATGCATATATACATAAATCAGGTGTAGGCATATGGGATTTGTATTGCCTGCGTGCCGAAAGTGCAGACCATATAAATGTTATACGATTCCATAAAACCGCATTTAATTTTGGTATTTCTGTATCTTGGAAATCAGATGCCATAGGCTCCACTCTTCCAAACGGTTCAATCAAAGCTACATTGGGTGGAAAATCAGGAAATGGCATTACTTATTCTGATACTGAACCTAGCGGATTAAAAGCAGATGCAACATGGATCGGAATTTAACAGAAAGGAAAATGTTTATGTCAGAATATTCAAGAGAATTTAGTAATTTTCCTTCTGAGAAAATTACCAAACATAATTTTAAAAATGTTGATGATACTATAGCATCTATCATCAATCAAATTAATTCGCTGCGGTCACAGGGACTATATAACCAGGCATCCCGAATCATCCAAAATAATTATGATATTTTATCACATTATATAGTTGATGCAATCACATTTCGTACATGGGAAGAAGAAATTTATAATACCCAAAAATATGCACGACAAAAACAGCAATCCATATATTTTGATGCATCAGAAGAGGATTTTGACGGTATTGAAGAGGACGTGTGGATTAGTGGAGGTGACTAACAATGTCTTGTAATCCTGTTTCTTATTTTCCAAATAAGGTTGATGAAATGATATTTTTTCAGGACAACAATCTTGAAAATGTTGAAGTAATGAATCATTATAACGAATTGATTACCCAAGGCAAATATACTGAAGCAAATGATTATATTAGTCCACAAGAAGGTATTTATGGATTCTTTGCTGATTTTTTCAATTTGATAGAAAATCGCATTTATAATACACAGGAATATCTACTAAGCAAACCGCAAAAAAAGCAACCAGTTATTTACTATGATGAGGAAGAACACTATTCTATTAATGATTTGCATGTATTTGCTTATATTGAGGAAGAAGATATGCCAATAAATTGTTTTCACATATTTACAGATACTGACGAAGATGAGGACTTGTCTTTGGTTAGATTGTTTGAAGACGAAAATAGTAACGAAGATGGAGAATCCATAAACATCATGCATGTTTTTGCCGATTGTTATGCAGAAATTGAGGAAGACTTTTCTTCCGTTGTATTGTTTTCTGATAATGACGAACAGGAATCTTTAGAAAATCTATATATTTTTACAGGAGAAGAAGAACCGCCTCCCAATGCTGACATTGATACTATATGGATTTAATAACTTAAAACAAAATTATACAATGTACATAAATGTGCCTATCTATGGCACTTTTTTTATTGTAATGAAAGGAGTTTTTATTATGGCAGTTAATGAACAAATCGTAACAGGTAGAAAGTTTAGAAAACTGATTGACGAGGCAAATAAATTATGGCAAAGAATTTCTTTTTGGACAAAAGCTTCAGATGTAGAATTTAACGACGGCAAAAACGCAGAGACTAAATTTGGTGCAATAAATGGAGTTACTGACTCACTTACTTCTACTGCTTCTAATATTGCCGCATCCGCTAAAGCTGTTAAAACGCTGAATGATAAAGTTACTCAGTTAAATAGCAATTTTACACCAGAGTTTGAGTTGGTCGAGGGCGTATGCAAGCCGGGAGACGTAATCGATTTAAAAAAACAGATCGTCGCTATCGCGATAGCGTATAATCGACAATCCATGCTTGTATCTGCAAGTTTTTGGGCTGTATCTTTTGGCAATTTATATCGGTATCCGACAAGTACAAACGCAATCATAATCGACGGTACCAAGGCCACCCTAACCTATCGGGGTGGTGTAGCGGGTGGAGGAGGCACAGGAGATACAGATCCGGCAGATTACTATATGGCTCTAGTTGTAAAGTAACTCCGGGTTTAAACAGCCAACAGTGCTTTGTAGTGCACTGTTGGCATGTTGCCGTACTGATTAAAAATAATTTTTGTACCCTCAATTTGGAGTCCATACGTCCCCCCAGCAACTCCTACAACAATGCTGTCGCAAAATGTGGCGTAGGTAACACCTTGGCCGACTAACCATTGGTCATAGGTATTACTACTTGCAACAACTGCTATTACTTTTTTACCCAAATTTACTGTATCGCCACGATTTGCAGTACCCTCTACAATTTTATATTTTTGCAGATCGGATATATTGCTATTTATCGTAGTAATGTTTCTCACTAAATATAACTATTTAAACTAAATATTATTTCATAAAGAAAGGAAAAGAAATTATGGAAAAGATTTGTTTTTATAAAAATAATAATACATATGAAGGAATTACAGATTTTGTAAATAAGCATATACTTGTAATTTTATTTAATCAAACAATTCCTGCCACTACTGAATTTGCTAATGGATTTAAAATTTTGAATGAAAACAATGATTTTGTCCAGGCAGATTATCAAGATTTCACTACTATTTATAGGACATATACTGACAATCCGTATAAAATTGAACTCTCAGACGATGGATCTGTATATATTGAACCAGAAAAAGTTCCAGATCCAGAACCATATGTGCCTACTTTAGATGATATTAAATCACAAAAAGTCAATGAATTGTCTCATGTCTGTAGTCAGTTAATAACTGGAGGTGTCAGTATTGATATAGATGGAATTACGGAACATTTTAGTTACAAGGATGAAGATCAGGTTAATATTAAAGAAATTTTTGATCTTGCAGTACAGACAAATGTGCCTATGTACTATCATAGTGATGGTAATAGCTGCAAACTATATACTGTGGATCAAATCATTGCGTTATATACAACCACCACCACTAATAAAATGCATCATCAGACATATTTCAATCAGCTCAAATTATTCATTTTGGCGCAAAAGAATAAAGAAGAAGTTGAAAATATTAACTATGGCGACGAATTAACAGGAATGTATTTAAATACTTACAACGAAGCTATGACACAGGCACAAGTGCTTCTTAACACATTGTTAGTAAAAAGAAACGAAAAACATTCGAACTAATATAAACTAAAAACTTATAAGGGAATGCTTTAATAGAATTGAGCATTCCCTATTTTTTACGATTTTGGGGATTAGGCGTGATAAGTCTCAGCATGTTCAGTTGTTTATTTTTCATGCAATTTCTACAAAACAGTGATGGTACTCTTTTATTTTTCTCCACAAACAACTTTTCTCTGCATTTTGGACAAATGTAAATATAGTATTCCCTTGTTTTATCCTTTTTCATCTAAATATTTTCTTCTTTCATTTTATCTGAGTATATATCTTTATTTAGGAAGTTTCAATAACTTATATACTTCTATTTTTGCTTTTGGAAATTTCTGTAAAAATATTTATTCATTTGGAGAATAAATGTTTATCGAACAAATAATCCAAACAAATAATCGGAGGTGTTTATTTATGAATGAACAATTTATAACAGAAGTTTTGCAAAGAGCTATGGAATATCTAAATCAAGAACAATGTAAATGTCTTAATACAGATTTGCGTATATCTTTACAGAAATATAAAGAACTAGAAGAATGTTGTACTGATATTATGGATATTGAAAAAAGCTATCTACAATATTTGCAGCTTTTTCTGATTCGTAAAAAAACAGAAGGAAAATCTGATCGAACATTAGAACAATATCAATTACATTTAAGCAAATTACTTCAAAAACTCAACAAACCGTTGGACAAAATTACTGAAGATGATTTGTTTCTATATCTTGCATGGTATCGAAAGACACGAAAGGTATCAAATACATACTTAGACAACATGCGTTTGGTCTTTAGTAGCTTTTTTACTTGGTGCAATAATAAAGGATATATTAGTAAAAATCCTACCGTTGGATTAGAACCAATAAAGTCAGAAAAGAAAATCAAGAAACCTTTCTCGGACGAAGAATTGGAAAAACTTAGACGTGTGTGCACACAGGAACGTGATATTGCATTAATTGAATTTCTATACAGCACTGGTGTACGAGCTTCTGAATTGGTCGCTCTTAACCGAAATGACATAGATTTTACTGGGAAAACTGTTGTGGTGTTTGGTAAAGGAAGCAAAGAACGCGAAGTATATTTGACTGCTACTGCTGCTTTGCACTTAAAAGACTATTTAAACAATAGGGGTGATGATAATGAAGCTCTTTTTGTGTGCACACGGAAACCAAACAAAAGATTGACCGTCTCTGGATTAGAACGTATTGTTAAAAAATTAGGGGAGACAGCGGGTGTAGATCATTGCCATCCGCATCGGTTCCGTCGAACAATGGCAACCAATGTGCTCAGAAAAGGTGCGCCTTTAGAAGAAGTTAAGGAATTGTTAGGACATACAAAATTAGATACAACTATGATTTATTGTTCCATTAGTAGAGATAATGTTAAGTATACTCATCAGAGATTAATGAGTGCATAATTATTAAATTTTTATAAATTACGTATATGTATTAGTTGAGTACATTGTTTTGTTAAATGATGTGCTCTTTTTATAGCGAGAATATTTGTTCTGATTTTACTCAGTTAAGTAGCAATATAGCACCAAATCTAAAGCTTTACGGAATCGCTCAACCTGGGGGCGCACCAGTAACAGTGCCCAAAGCAGGTTGCTATATCGTATACATGTCGACACAAGGCGGCAGAGAGCCAGCACAGCCAGAAAATACGGAAATAATCCTTGAACCAACATACTTTTCCGTGGCCACGATTGGTGTATATCTGGCAGCGTATGTATCGACTGATGTAACGTCTGTAGTTTGTACTGGATCTAATTATAACTATGTGCAGGGAGCTATAGTGCTGGAACCCTAAATTATGCAACTGCAAACCAATAAATAGTGTTAGTACCATTACTTATAAATGCCGTAAATCCACCACTATACGGTGACGCATGATCTCCTCCGCTATAAGTCCAATCACTGCCATTTTTTACAATAGACCTGTTTCCTCCATAACCATGTACAGTAATTTGATTATTTGACCAAAAAGCAATATATGAGGGGGTGAACCCACAATTAACCGATACATAGTCTTTACCAGTAACGGCGCCACAATTAAACTTGCGGCCGGTTGCAGCTCCGGCCGCATATTTATTATTAGCTAAGGTGCCAATTGCCGTCACCAAGTCTGCATAGTTTTTGCTGGCAGGGGTTACGCCCTGCGTCACTATGGCATCATAGATGTCGTCATTCAAGTTGCTATTTATCGCAGTAATTACAGAACACATATTCAATTTCTATTAATATGATAATAAAGGATTTGTATTCTTCACTATCATATTAATAGAATATTTTTTTACATTGAGGCTCCATTTTGTTATTTACACCAAAGACAAAAAAATTACACCATTTACACCAATTTTTACACCAGATTAATCTTTTTTATAAAGGTATATACAGATTTATACAAAAACCAAATCAAGCACTATCCTTGTAAAATAGGCGTTTGTAGAGTTATGAACAACTATACTATAGCGAAGATAATTCAATGCCGAGGTCATGTTATATATGGCATTTGTTGCCATAGCAAATTATACGCACCCCAGCTATGAGCTTGGCTATGCCATCAAGTTCTTCAGACTGATCAACCTGATCTTGACTGCCATTTTCCAGTTCTGGGGCTACCTCGCAGGCATTATCCTGTTCTTCACTGCCATTATCACCAACAAAATGGTATCCGGCCAGAGCTACCTCTACCCGCTCATACCATTCAGTTACCAGAAGCTCAGCCATGCACTGTTCCGGCACCGGCTTCCCAAGTCAGCGGAATAGACTAAGAAATCCTTTGAACGCCCGTGTGCAATCGAGTAGGGAAGAGCCATCTTCCCCTACTCGCGCGCCGGACGCGGGCAGCCTTAGCTGCATATTTCCTTTCCGCGTCCGTGCGCATAAAAAGACGTATGCCAGAACCTCTGTCCCGGCATACGCCTTTTTTAGTTCTTTCCAGTCGTCCCAAAACCGCCGCGGTTTGCGCCTGTAAGCTCGGATACTTCCTCAAACACAAGCTCCGGCTGTTGTTCCATGATCCGAAACTGGCAGATACGGTCATTCAGATGAACTACTGTATCACGCATAGCATACATAGGTACAAACCACTGGTCCTCATTTCCACAGTATCCACCCTCTCCAGTCTCACGGTCAGGTCCGTCGATCACGCCCTGATGATTCACCTGGATCAGCCCAAAGTTCTTGAACGTAGAACTCCTGGGTACGACATGTGCCTCATAACCCCTCGGAAGCTCCACAGCGATGCCCAAAGGAATCAGTCTGAACTCACCCTGCTTCATCTCGACATCCTCCGAAGCCCTGAGGTCGATCCAGTTTCCCTTTGATATCTTTTCCAGTTTCTGTACTTTATCTGTAAAATATTTTATCTTTATATTCATCGTTGTCTCCATCGTATCCGAACTGTACTGTTCCAGTACTCTATCCCATTAAAAATCGACGTATGGGACAGGACTGCATGTTTCGTGCCTCTAAGCCTCACACGCATTTTTCTTGATCGCACAGCTTCCGTTTGCGCTGAACGGCACGATATTCCGATCAGGCATTCCGGCCGTCTCACGCCCCATGGGAAGATCATCATAGTCCCCGCAATGGAGCACCGGTATCCGCGGATCCGCCTGCGCCAGCGAAGCCTGTACGTCGATCACGCGCTGGTTGCTGCTGCCCTTCCACAAAAGTGCCGTATCCTTTCTGTCCTGCACAAACTCACCGTCGACAAGCACATCAATGTACCGGATCACAGAATATTTCATGGCATCCTCCCACACATCGCCCGTATACAGCCAGATATTCTTGTCTGGATACTTTTCCCTGATTTCCCTTGCAAGTTCCTTCACGCCATCCCTGTCCGCGCAGTGAAGCGGATCGCCGCCTGAAAATGTGATCCCCTCAATATAGGGCTTGTCAAGCTGCTCAAAGATCTCCGCTTTGGCTGCCTCATCAAACAACAGTCCGCCATCCGGATCCCATGTCATCGGATTCTGACATCCCTTACAGCAGTGCTCACACCCCGCCACCCACAAAACAACACGAAGCCCGTCGCCATTTAACATATCATCCTTGGTGATATTATGATACCTCATACCCAATCAAACCTCCAGAGTTCCAATACATAATTTTAAAACCTGAAACACCCGCGCGAAGAACGCCGCCCTCCAACATACATTCAAGCTGCTGAGCGAAGAACGCCGCCCTCCGGCGTTCTTCAAAAAACTTAGCAAATCTTAGGGCACGTCCTCTGTGCCCTTAGATGCGCTTAGTTTTTTACATACTTTTCCGTTCCGCGATCTCCGCCATCTTTGCATCGTTGAGCCTTGTGTCCCCATGCACGCGTGAATAGGACAGATAACCATTCATGCGGTCGATCTTCGTCAGGTTCTTGCTCCCGCACTTCGGACACACATCCATCTCCAGCTCCTGGTGCCCGCAGTCGTCACAGTAAGCCAGGGACAGATTGACCCCTTCGTAAAATCCCATCTCCATCGCGCGTCTGACAAGTGTCTTGATCGCAGAAATATTGTAATCGATCGGATATTTCACATACTGGATCTTTCCGCCGTTTGACAGTTCCCAGAAGCGGTACTCCAGATCCTGCTTCTCGATGGGCGTGATATCCTCCGTCACATGGCAGTGGAAACTGTTGCTGACATACTCCCTGTCAGAGACGCCCTCCACGATTCCGTACTTCGCCCGGAACTGCTTTACCTGCAGGCCGCAGAGATTCTCCGCCGGTGTACCGTAGATCGCATAAAGGTTTCCATCTTCCTCTTTAAAACGGTTGACTTCTTTATTGATATATTCAAGCACCTCTATCGCAAATGCGCCGTCCTCCACAAGCGACTTGCCGTTGTAGAGCATCTGCAGCTCATTGAATGCCGTGATGCCAAAGGAAGCTGTCGCATATTTTAACAGCGGCTTGATCTTGTCCGAAAGCTTCAGATGGCCGCCCAGAAAACCACCCTCACAGTAAGCTAACGGATTTGTCGAAGCGCGCATATTCCCAAGGTACGCATAGGTCCTGATATGCAGCTGCCTGATCAGATTCAGATAATAGTCCAGCACCTCGTAAAAATCCCGGCTCTCCTGTCTCGCCTTAGCCAGGATCATGGGCAGATGCAGTGAGACAGCACCGACATTAAAGCGCCCCACAAACACAGGAACGTCCTTATCGTCCGCCGGGTGCATGCCGCCCCTCTCATACCATGGAGAAAGAAACGCACGGCAGCCCATAGGAGAGATCACCTTGCCATACTGCTTGTACATACTGGCAATATATCCCTTTCCAGTCAGACTGAGCCAGTCCGGATACATCGTCTTGGCAGAACATCTGACCCCCGCCTCGAACACATCTTCAAGCGGCTTTCCCGGACCGTGCAGGTTTTCATCATACAAAAAGACGATCTTCGGGAAAAGTACAGGCTTCTTGCAGTCTTTTTTGCCCTGCCCTTTCCGTCTGACATTCAGCATCTGTATCGTCGCCATCTTTGCAAAACGCTCTGTCCCAATACCGGCTGTGACTGTGATGAACGGGTAATCTCCCCTGCTGCTCGCCACTGTATTAAACTTGTATTCCCAACCCTGGAAACCCTGTTCAAACTCGCGCTCCACATCAGCGATCGCCACCTCTTCCGCCTTCTTCCGTTCAATTCCGAGACCGACGTATTTTTCTATTGCGGACTGATATGTTTTCTCAGCATAAGGTGCAAGGATCTTATCAACTTCAGGAACCGTAAACCCGCCATACTGCTGACTCGCCGCGCTGAGTACGATATCCCCGATCACATCAAAAGCCACATCCAGCGACTTGGGCTCATTGTACCAGATATTCCCCATCTCGAATCCGCCGGAAAGCACATTTTCGACATCAAAGAGACAGCAGTTCATCGTATCCCGGCGCGCAGACATATCATGGATATAGATATAACCGTCCCTGCACGCCTGGATCTCCTCTGTCGTCAGGAAAAATTTCTGATACAGCTCTTTGTTAAACTGGTTGAAGATCAGACTCCTCTTCGTTGAAACAAGCGCGGAATCCGTATTGGCGTTCTCCTTATCGCCCACATACATGATGGACTGGCTCTTTTTATACACATCATCCATCATGCGCACAAAATCCTGTTTGTAATTCCTGTAATCGCGGTAGCTCTTTGCCACGATCGGTTTCACATCCTCCAGGGCACTCTCGACAATATTGTGCATCACCGGAATGGGAATCCTTTCATCCCCCATCTCGTCCACTTTGTCGATCACGTCCTGGCAGATTTGACGCTTCTCCGCATCCGTGAACTTTGTCAGCGCACGGTAGGCCGATTTCCCCACAGCCGTGATAACCTTCTGAACGTTGAACGCCTCCCTGCTGCCATCCTTCTTGATCACAAAAACGGTCTTCTCTGGCTGATAAAGCACACTGTAATCGATTTCCTCACTCATTTACATCCTACTCCCTTACACGCATTTTCTTTTATATAGTATCTGTTATTTAATAAGCATACTAGATATTGTGTCTGTATTCTAGTATAGTGCAACAAAATCTTGTTGTCAATCACAAAATCAGGCAGATATTTTTGAAAAGAAAGTTGCTGTTCACACAGGACTTAGCATTTACTGCTAATTATGGCTTTACAAGCCACGTACGAAAACATGCATGGATTTTTACCTGTTACCGGGAACGGTAACGAAAGAAAAAGTGTAAAGACTGCTATTGTACAGCTTTACACCTTCCCACAGATATTTTATTCTTTTACCTGCTCTGACTTCTCTTTGGGCTTCCACACTTTGACACCGATGAAGCCGCCAACCCCTGACACAGCGATGATCACTGCAAAAACCATCAGATACGATAATACCATTCTGAAAAATTCTATCAAGTTCGTCATGATTTTACCTCACATTCCGCCGCAGGCAGTTTGAAAGCGTGTCCAAAACCACCATAGCATATTTTGATCTTTCTGAAATTCATACAATAATCATACCACCACTTTTAGTATATCGTCAAGCGGGTAATTTCATTCTGCCATTTTTCAGACGCAAATTAAAATTTTAAGAATACAAAAATACAAAATTTTTGCTTGACTGTTCAGTCATTTTTTGATATGATAAATTAACCTTGATTCATCAAGGGGTAGTAAAGGTTTCGACAGGGAACTTGAAGATGGAGAAGCAGGCCGCAGGTATGCGTCAATTCCAAAATTAAAATTAAACGCTGAAGATAATTTAGCATTCGCAGCCTAATGGCTGCTGTCTGACCTAGTGCACCTACACATTAGGATTCAGGCATCGATCATGTAGGAAACGACACATATTAAGCTTTGCGTATGTGGGCGTATGATGAAGCTACTGACTGCATAGGAGCGTTGGTTCTCCTGTTCAGAAGGGAAATGGGCTTTGCCCGGAACAACCAACTAAACCTGTAGAAGTACATGGGATGGTTTTTTGGACACGGGTTCGACTCCCGTCTACTCCACTCACAAAGTTTGAAAATTTATTATTTTCAAACTTTTTTTAATATGAAAAACAGGTTAAAATATACTTTATACAGGAAGAGGGATCAGTGTTATGAAGAATTATGACGATATAAGAAATCACTTTTACGGAACATTAGGTTTTATACAATTGCTCAATATGAAGATCACAGAACTTTCAGAGGGATACTGCAAGGGGGAGATGCCGCTGCGGCCTGAGATCCTGAACCCGCTCGGTACCGTGCACGGCGGCTGTACCTTTGCGCTTGCCGACACGATCGGAGGCAGCGCTGCGCTCACGCATGGCAACAGCGTCGTGACGGTCGACAGCAATATCCACTACCTGGCGCCAGCCTGTGACACAGAAAAACTGGTCGCCGAGGCGAAGGAGATCAAATACGGTTCCACCATTGCCGTCTATGAGGTAAATGTCTACAAGGCTGACGGCACAATGGTCGCCACCTCCACACAGTCCTACTTTATCGTGTCCGGAAAAAACAAAGGGACTGCCGAAACATAGACAGTCCCCTTTTCAGATCTTTTTTATTTATACAGATCACGCTTGTCAATGACGCGGACCGCCTTGCCTTCGCTTCTGGTGATGGTCTTAGGTTCCACCACCTTTACGTCCACCTTGATGCCAAGCATGGACTTCAAACCTGCCACGATCGCTTTTTCGCGGTCTGCTGTGTTAAATCCTGCATCTGCGGCCATCTCCGGCGTCTTTTCCACCTGGACCTCGATCGTGTCGTTATTTCCAATACGGTCAACCACGATCTGATAATTTGCCTCATATCCCTTGTTCAACAGGACTGCCTCGATCTGGGACGGCCATACGTTGACGCCCTTTACAACCATCATGTCATCGCTTCTTCCCATCGGTTTGTGCATGCGGATATGCGTGCGGCCGCAGGAGCACTTCTTTCTGGTCAGATAGCAGAGATCGCGTGTGCGGTATCGCAACAGCGGGAACGCTTTTTTGGTGATACAGGTAAATACCAGCTCTCCGACTTCCCCCTCCGGAAGCACCTCCCCTGTGTCAGGATTGATGATCTCCGGAATGAAGTGGTCTTCCTGTATATGCATACCCTGCTGCTCCTCACACTCAAAGGAGACACCTGGTCCTGAGATCTCCGTGAGTCCGTAGATATCATACGCCTTGATCCCCAGCGATCTCTCAATGTTCTTCCGCATTTCTTCCGTCCACGGCTCCGCTCCAAAGATACCGGCCTTCAGCCGGATCTGGTCTTTCAGCCCTCTCTCATTGATCGCCTCCCCCAGATTTGCCGCATAGGACGGCGTACAGCAGAGGATCGTGGATCCGAGATCGGTCATAAACTGCAGCTGGCGTTCCGTATTTCCAGAAGACATCGGCAGCGTCAGACAGCCTACCTTGTGCGAACCTCCATTCAGCCCCGGTCCTCCTGTGAAGAGTCCATAGCCATAACAGACATGGCACACATCATCCCTGGTCCCGCCTGCGGCGACGATCGCGCGCGCGCAGCATTCTTCCCACACATCGATATCCTCCTGCGTGTAGAATGCCACAACACGGCGTCCTGTTGTTCCGCTCGTGGACTGGATCCGCACACAGTCCGATAACGGCACGCCCAGCAGTCCGTACGGATACTGGTCACGCAGATCATCTTTTGTGATAAACGGAAGCTTATGTAAATCCTCTATTCCCTTCACATCCTCCGGCTTTACACCCGCTTCATCCATTCTATCGCGATAAAACCTCACATTGTCATATACGAATTTTACCTGTTCTGCCAGCCGCTCGCTCTGCAGAGCCTGAATCTCGTCCACTGGCATTGTTTCAATTTCTGGTTGATAATAATTTGCCATTTATAAATCTCCTTCACTTTCATTATTTAAAGTAGTACACTCTTAAAGTTTACCATACTTTTTTCAAAATGTTAACACATTTATGCAAATATGATGGTATCTTTTTTGCGTATTTCATTTTATACTATAAGAAAGCGGATCCTTTTGTCATTCAGGAACTGTTAAGAATGAACTTTAACTCAGTTCCGCCCTCGGCGATCATGAGATCGTACATCCCGTTGATCTTGCAGAGGACTACACATTATATGAATTCACCAAAAACGGGCTGTCCAGCAGCGGCAGAAGATCACTCCTATGCCGATGGCTGTTTTACAGGGAATTATATTGTCCAGTATGCCGCAGACACAGATGCCGTTTGCATAAAATTTGTTTATGATGTAAAATAGACTATATCAAAAAACGAGGAGGTTTTTCATGAAATCAAAAGTTTATTTTTCCAGAACCATCACTCCCGAAAAAGTCCTTGAATTGTACAAGCTGACGGGAAAGACGCTCAGCGGAAAGATCGCTGTCAAGATCCATTCCGGCGAAGTCGGCAATCAGAACTTTCTAAAACCGGACTTCTGGAAACCTGTCATCGACCACGTCGGCGGAACCGTCGTGGAGTGCAACACTGCCTATGACGGCAGCCGCAACACGACGGAAAGACATATGAAAACGATACGCGAACACGGCTGGAGTAAATATTTTCATGTCGATCTGCTGGACGCCGAAGGTCCCGATCTGGAGCTCGCCATTCCAAATGGAAAGAAGATCAAAAAGAACTTTGTGGGAAGATCGATCGCCAGCTACGATTCCATGCTGGTGCTCTCGCATTTCAAGGGACATCCCATGGGCGGCTACGGCGGAGCGATCAAACAGCTCTCGATCGGGATCGCCTCCTCTATGGGCAAAGCCTATATTCACGGGGTTGGCGACACCAGCAATTTCTGGGGTTCAGACCATGATTCTTTTCTGGAGTCCATGGCGGATGCCGCTTCCAGCGTCATCGACTATTTCAAGGAAAACATCATCTATATCAATGTCATGAAAAATATGTCCGTGGACTGCGACTGCTGTGCCGTGGCAGAGGATCCCTGCATGGCCGATATCGGCATCCTGGCTTCCCTCGATCCGGTCGCCATCGACCAGGCATGCCTCGACCTTGTATATGCATCTGATGCCCCCGGCAGAGATCACCTGCTCGAGCGCATTGAGTCCTTAAACGGAGTCCACACGATCGAGGCTGCCGCTGATCTGGGTCTTGGTTCTCGCGAATACGAACTTATTTAGCGGCATATTCATCTCGGATCTGCGCATAAAAAGAGCACCCTGAAGTGCTCTTTTTATGCTATAGATCTATTTTTCAGTACAGTTGTCTGCATCGTTCACTGCATTATAGACATCGATCCGCTGCAGGTCGATCTCCGGCATGCCAATGAAAAGTCCGCCATACTCATAAGTATCCACCACCTTCTCGATTCGTACGATCTCAATAAATGCATGGATCACTTCCTTTGTCCAGATCGTCAGATACCCCTCGTACACAGCTCCGATATCAAGAATATCATCACAGTAAAATCCAATCCCTGTCTTGGAAACATTCTTGACATCCACTCCGATCTCTTCCTGCTTCCCGGAATCCAGCCTTCTTACCAAAAGTCTTGATTTCAAATCAGTTCTCCTGCTCCTTCTTCTCTCTTCCATATCGACCATACTCCTTTGCAATAAAACTATTCACTCATCTTGCGCTGGAAATCCTTCCTCTTATAATACAAAAATAACAAATTATGCCAGAAAAGTCAACACAGAATATCTCACCTGACAAAACAGGCATCCCGGATATTAACGAAAAGTGACCAAAATTGCACTTTTGTT